>Ga0208128_1001081_pt1 | contig 10468 bp, 11 predicted proteins | sample ETNtaG_35_FD_185758 | JGI IMG/M metagenome (GOLD analysis project Ga0208128, IMG submission 185758) | Marine microbial and viral communities from oxygen minimum zone, Eastern Pacific Ocean - ETNP201306PF51B (SPAdes) (version 2) | ecosystem: Environmental > Aquatic > Marine > Oceanic ... | reverse complement strand
GCATAACCACCATAATCAGGTTCTCTTTCAAGCTTGCCAGCAGATAACAGCATCAAAGCCCGCAGCTCTTGCCCTGAACCATGAGACAACAGCTGAGACCACAGCAGCTGAGCATTGACCCTCACGCCGCCGTTCCCATTCTCACGACGACAGAACACCAACGGCACCACAGCCCCTAGTGACGCCAGCGTCTGGACAGAATCAAACGAATTCGTAGGTGCGAAACGCTTACGGCCCAGGCTGTCAGCGGTTTGAATGGGGGTAAGCTTTTGCTCCTCCTTAGGCTTTGGCGTCAGCAACGCTGAAACAACTTGCAGGGCTATCCCTACGACAATTGAAACGACAGCCCAGGTAACGGGATCAGCCCTGATATCAGGAACAGCTGAATACTCCTTGGCACGTTCGCTATTGTGCGCAACTGTGATATCGCAAAAATGCCAATACTCGGCCTCTGTAAGGTTCAGCGATTCGCAAATCTGAACTTCTACTGGCAGTAAATGGCGACGTAGCTTAGGGCCTCTACTGGCGACCATCTCACCGCCTGGCGTTCTGATATGTTCAGCCATCCATTTTCCCAGTAAACAGCCATTGAGAATCCGCCATTATCTGCTGAACAGAGAGCTACTGCCCCGATTCTAGGCGTTCCAACTTCCCGCCCCCAACGCTCCAACTGTTCAACAAAGACTGAATAATCGCCCTGTCTCAGCCTTCTATACCAAGCACGTTCAGCCCTTGGCATGATGATCCCATCATTAGCCAGAACCACTCGACAAAGGTTGAGACAATCAGTCGCGCCATGACGTTCCGGGTTGGCACCTAATCGATATGGCAGGCCAATCAACTGTAAAGGGTTCAACGGTTCGCAATGTTTCCAGTCGTCGGGAGTGCCCCGACCATCGATGAAGACAGCACGAAATTGGGGACACCTGCACCAACGGCATCAACTGCGCTGCTCAGTTGGACCTCGATTGATTCACTGTCATAACTCAGCCCCGTTGCGATCCAGCTCTCTACTGATAACGTCTTTGAAACCACCCAGACATTGGAGCTATTCTCTGTCATCAGACACGTTGCCACATCAATACTGGCCCTCTCATCAACTGCCGTAACCACATACGATGATGCCAATTTGTTGTTGGCAAGAATAATCGAGCTTTCTAGATTGTCCCCGTTCTTCGTGACCGTTGCGCCCTGATACAAAAAAGGCAGGTATGAAAACTTGCGGGAAACCGCATCAAACGAAAAGTTATGACTGATCTCTGCTGCTTCTGAATTCTGGAAACGCCCTACTCCCTCAATCTTGAGGAATGTAGTTATTGCAATCGTTCCACTCATAACCCAATCCTCCCCCTCTGTGCTCTGGAATTTCGCAACCCATTCATTGTCCGGGCTTGGCCTTGTTTGGCCCCCTCCTTAGCTGCCGTAGCAATCAGCTCAGGGATGGCAGCCTTTGGAACGTATTGATCACCATCAAAGTTCAGCTGCGGGCCGCTGTAGCTCACGTTGATGGGCCTTGCTGCTCCACCTCCACCGCCTCCACCGGGGCTGTACTCCGCCATAGCGTCAGAGCGTGCCAGCTGCATACTCTGCTGATGAGGAATGACATTGCCATTAGAACGAGGGACCATCAGCTCAGGCCCCTGCTCACCAACCCAGTAGGGGTTCCCACCAGTAACCGGGCCGCCTGAAGCCCTGCCGGGTGTGCCTAAAGAGCCATTCAGGAAACTGAAGAGGCCCTGACCATCAGAACCCGCCAAGCTGTTCATTCCAAATTTCACCAGCATCTGTCCCAGCTGTTTCAGGGTGCTGGATAGAACGTCATTCCAGTCTGTGGTTCCCTTGACTAGACCCTCAATGGAATTGGTCAGCGTTGATGTAATCAAGTTGCCCATCTCGTTATACAAAGCGTTCTGTTGCTGCAGCAACTCAACTTGACGCTCATCTTGTTCTGTCAGCTTCATCTTCGTATCCAGTAACGCCCCGATCTCTTCCCGTGAAGTCCCTCCTCCACCGGCGGTGTGTCTCCTCTCTATCTCCTGTGCACGGTCAAACTCTTTCAGGGCACCTCCTCCCTGTAATTTCTTTTGTAGCCTCAATATATCTAGACCCAAATCCCCTATTGCGCTTTCTCGCAATTCAGCTAAGCCCTTTTCTAGCTTTAGATCCTCACCCTTTAACTCATTACGTTGGGCCAGTAACAAATTGCTAGCAGTCAACCCTTCTAATTCTTTGTCTACAATTTGGGCTTGAAGCTTCCCGTATTTAACCTCAATCTCAGTCTTCGCGTTGAGGTTTTTGATCCTTAGCTCTTCCGCTGCCCCTATGGCATTACCTAGCCCTAATTCCTGCTCAGATAACCGTACCAATTCTTGTGATTTCTCCAACCGACTAGCCATTGCCTTGACTAGCTTTTCTTGTTCATCAGCACCACCCGAACCCGATTGACCCCCTCCACTCTTGCCCCCTGACTTCTTGCCTGAACCTATATTCGCATTCATGCCTGAAATGCCCGTATTCACGAACTTAGACGAAAAATCTAACTTACTGGCCCTATCAATAACTGAATTTGCATAAGCAAAGGCGCCCTCCACTCCATCAGCAATTGCTGCAAGTGGAGTAGTAACGAATGCACCAAGATCACCCCCAAATAACTTAACTATTAGTCCGGCACCACCGGGGCTATTATTGACGATCCCCGCGATGATCTTTTGAACCGTCCTTATACCCGTTGCTACATTATTAACTAAACCCTTCATGCCTTTAGCAGAAGAATCAACTATGCCCCCAAAGAATTGATTGACCCCCCCTAATAGGCCGTTTAGGACTCCAGCGACACTCGTTGCCATTTGAGTGACAACGTAGGCGACATCATTTGCAACGACGTACAGAACTTTGCCAGCTAGATCAGCAGCTTTTGCAAAATTTTCCCACTTGATGCCTACCTTATCCAATACGCCACCCAAAGGGGCAAATGCTCCTATTAGTTTCTGTAAACTCATGTAGTACATTTGAAAGTATTTCATAAATACCGTGCCTATCCGTAACCCAAACTCAATCACTGGATCAATTAATTTGCCAATCTCTACAGCTATATCATTTAAACCCTTGCTAAATGCCATCATTGAGCCCCGTGTCCCGCTGAAGGCTTTCTCCAGTTCGCTGGCACCATCCTCCCTTAACTGCTTCAAGGCTTCCAGCAGAACTACAGCTGAAATCTTTCCATCAGCTGCCATCTTTTTCAGATCTCCTCTTGTCTTCTTCATGACCTCAGCGACTTTATCCAACAGCTGAGGCGTTGCCTCATTGATGGCATTAAACTCTTCACCGGCCAATCGACCAGAACCCAATGCTTGATTTAATTGAAGCGTTGCAGCTGCTGCGTTTTGAGCATTAACCCGGTTCTTGATCAGGAGAGTGTTAAAGCCATCGTAAATATTATGAAGATCATTCAGATTGGCCCCGCTGCTGCCAAGACGACTTCCCAGATCAACTAGATCGGACAATGCTTGTGAATTGCTGATCCTGAACTTGTTGGCAGAAGCAGCGGCCAGCTCTTGAATTCCCTTCAGCTGCCCAAAGGCAGCAGTAAGGTTCGTTGCCCTAAGGGTCGCATCCTCCATAGAAACAGCTGAGTCAAAGCTGAATTTCAACGCTGCAACTGCCGTCCCAATTGCCAGCAATGGAGCTAACGACTTCGTTAAGGCCCTAACCCCCACAGAAGCCACCCCTGCCGACCTCCCCATGCTTCTGATCCCATTGGCTGCCCTGGGCAATTTCTTTGATAATCGATCGACCTTCTTGCTGACTTGAGCGAAACTGCCCTCAAGCTTCATCAGCTTCTCTTGGCCTTTCGTCCTTACGACTACATCAACAACTGTCTGGGACATTAACCAGTAGGCGCCATCAACCCAGTCTAATGGCGGCTCCGTCTTACTTTATCCATCGCAGCCCTTTCTTCTTCAGCATTAAGGTGAAAGTAGGCCGTCCATAAAATTAACTCAGATACCGTCATCTTGTCTCTCATTTCCCTTATCGTGTAACCCAGCTTTTCAGCTACAAAGAACTCAAGCCTTAGCTGGTTGTCCTGCTTTAAGCTTCTTTGGATCGCTTTTCATGTCTGATTGAACAGCCTCTTCCCCCTCTGACATTGTGATTGTAGTGATAAACAAATCTTGCAAAATCTCGTACGGGATGATGTCTCTCATCTCTATAATGTCGAACTCATCAAATAGCTTTACCCCTGTTTCATTCTCCGCTAACGCAAAAAGCAACTGGAGACACATTTCATGGATGTCTTTCTCGGTGTCCCCAGTCTTCTTAAACTTCCCCCTGGCCCTGTAACGATCACCCATCGTTGGCTCTGTCATCCATAGCTCATACTCATGCCCAGCCCACTGAAAGACCTTTTTCTTCCGGCCTAGGTCCAAGTCTGCCTTTAGCTTTTCAAAGAAGGCACCCATTAGGAGAATTCTTAAGTCCTTGGATCATAGCCCTCCAGAGGGGCAATAAAAAGGGGCCACCTAAGTAGCCCCTCTTTTTGTGGTCTGACGCTGACCCTAAGTCAGATCTGTGCCATACAAATGGAGCAACTTGACAACGTAGAAACCAATCTCCTGCGTCGTGACGCCTTCGGCTTCCGAAGCGTTGTTCAGTGTATTGAAACCAATCTCAGCCTCGATCCGTTTGGATGCAACCAGATCTGGTTGCAACTCACCATCAACAGACGTCGAGCTAGCCACGGCATTGACAAAGAATTTGATCTTTGCTGTGCCTGGCCTCTGCAGCATCACGTTCTGAGACAGCCGATCACCCATCGTGTTACTCCCTGACGAGTAATTCAGAGTGAAGCTGCCAGACCCAGAAGGGGGGCCAACGCTGGATGAATTGAACTGTGCCCACATGGCAGTTGCTGCCGTGGTCCCGACCCCACACGGCAGAGTCGCAAAGGTGATTATGTCCCTTGAAATCTCCAGGTTGACGTTGGTGATGTTGCATCCAGCCTTGGACGGGCCGAACTCCATTTTGATGTGGCCAGCGGAATCAGCAGTTCCTGATCCATCAGGATCCCCACCATCGCCATTCAGCGTGATAGCAGAGCCCCCTTTGGTAGCTGATACCTGGGCAGTCGTGTTAGTCACAGCAACGACGAAATACTGAGTTGATGTGCTCAGTGCTGTGTCTAGATTGCCGTTCTCTTCTTCGATGAACTGAACCGGATCACCCACACGAAAATCGTGGGTAATCGGCAGGGTTATGTCGTCCCCCGCTGGGAAATCATCATGATCTCTTAGACACTCGACGGTGCCCCCGGGCGAGAAAAACACCGCCCCATCCTGACCCGTAAGGGTGCTGGTAGAACACGAAACTGGAATGGTCCTAGCTGCGCTTTAAGCAGACGAAACTACAGATAGGGGGCGTTCTGCAGGGGGGCTACAGATATCTCAATTCTATTCGCCTCTTGAGGGCTAACTGACTAGAGCGTTGAATGGGGCGCTGATCACTGTCAGGCAGTAAGGCGCATCTCCCCCGGTCATATTCGTTGGACCGTCAACTGTCCCAACCGACGCCCTGACTGTTGCGTCACCTGCCGTCTTGATCGTCTGCAACGCCTGTGAACCAACGCTTGACAGCTCCTCCAGCCGTTTCATCCCTTGCCCCTTTGGCCCATAGCAATTGATCTGAATACTGCCATTGATCCGATCCATCGCCGAAGCTTCCATGCAGATCACGCCCGTAGTTATCGATGGGAATGAAACAGATAAAACGACATACTCAGCATCGGACCCGAATAGTGGATCCTCTTGAACATTGTCGAAATAGACAGGGACTGGTGTGGCCAATGCTTGGTAAGCACTGTTGATCGTGCGCTCAAACAATGAACGGATGGCGGCAATTGTCATTTGTCAGGAATTGAATTAAGGGCCTTCTGCATGGTTTCACCTAACACTCTGTTCCCTTGGCTGGTGATATTGGTGAACCATGGCGTCTTGGCCCACTTCATATCAAAGCAGAGCCGTTCGGCATACGGCAGGTTATTGGAGATGTACCAGACCGCCCCGGTCTTGCCATACGTGATCCGCCCTGCAAAACCCTTCTGCACCGCGCCGCTTTCCCAGCCATCAGATCTGTAACTTCGGTCAGGACTGTCCTTGCCGATGAACCATGAACTGGCCAGCCTCCCCGTATCAACGGGCGTTCCCTTCACCAATTCACCTTGATAATTCAGCATGAATCGAGCAAAACCCTTATCCAACGCCTTCTCTATGTCAGGCGTGATCTCCTTGAATTTCTTACCCTGAATCTTGATTCCCATCAGGCAGACCTCGCAGTGATCAGACACGCGAACTTTTGATCCCCCTGCAGCTCTGGATCAAGCGCGATCACTTTCCATCTGATGCCGTCGTATTCGATGAGGTCTGATTTTGTTGGCCATGCGTCTCCAATGTCTCCGGCAAAGAACCATGCTTGAAGTTGTCTTGACCCTCCCAAGGACTGTTCTGCCGTTCTGCCCATCTCAGCGCCTGCCCCGTAACTCGTCGCCTCGACCGCGCCAACTCCTGAATACGTCGTCGTTGTCTCTGTGACATCGCCCGTAGTGCTGTTGTACGTGGATCCAACCCGGATAAAATCACAGGTCTGACAGGCGAAGCGTTGAACCAACGAACGCGCTAATGGTCTCCCAAACGTGTCTTGGAATGCCATGTCAACTCCTGACCCGTGTCAGCACTCGACTGGTCCCGATCTGCCCAATCCAGCCCTCAAGAAAGCCCTTCAGCCATGGGAACTTCTGGATCACATCTGGATCCCCGCAGTCCGTACAGGAACCACCACCCGTGGAATACTCAGCAAACTCTTGACTCAACGAGCCCAGCTGCTGTTTCCTGACGTACAGACCCGGCGGTGTGTCACCCCCACCACCCGGCGTAGGAACAATTGCATCCGTTTCCTGTGAGAGCTGAAAAGCCAGCTCAATCTGTGCGGCTTTGATGCCAGGGGGGATCAGAGTACAAACAGCCTCTACAGAATCATTCGTCGTATTCTTCCGTGGCCACTTCAACTCCTGGGTCAGGGTTGAGCTGTCAGTTGACGGGGTGCAACGATCACCCTGAAACCGTAAGGTTTCCAACCACTTGCAAGATTCAATCAACGCGATATTTCGGGCATTATCTGCAACAGCCAGCCATGTCACGCCCCATGACACGTTCTCGGCATACGCATCAGCCTCGGCAAGCGTTACATAGCTGTTACTGGCGCTGCCCCCTAATGTCGCGTCAAGTGAAGCTGTCATCAGATTGCGTGGGTGTGATAAACAGTCCACCCCTCCTGTTCTAGTTTAGTTCTCTCTTTTGCTGCATGTTCCGTCGCAATCTCAATCCGACGATCGACACCCTGCCTATGGCAGTAAATCAAAATCATGCCGATCATTGAATCTGGTTCGCTACACCAGATTAGACAGAAAAAAACCCCACCAATCCCAAGATGGCGGGGTCATGCTGTTCCCAATCGATCCTATTTCAGATCAAGCGACGTTGCCACCGTATGGGCTGTTGACGGTTAGCTCAACAATTGGGATGTTGCGTGGCTCAGAGAAAGCCAGGCTCCAATTGCCTGCAGTAGCAAGGGCAGAGTTAGCTGGATAATCAGCAGCATTCCCCCAGCTCAGGCCGTTTACATGCATACAGTTGTCATAACGGACACTCATGATGTTCTGGAAGGAACTCATGTTGTAACCGCTGTTGATTTCCATCGGGAAGCGGCTGCCAGTTAGCACGGTGCCAGGGGCGAACATGTAACAGACAAATTGCTTAGCCTGTCCAGAAGTGCCCCTGATAGGCATCTGATCATCAACGATGATGTTAAAACCAAACGCTTGGCCAATCTGAACGCCAGACGGGCCAACTCCGATTCCACCACCACCCCAGGTAATAGCACCTGAAGCAGCAAGGGCTGTGGAGCTGAACTGCAACATTCCGGCCTGACGCAGGTACGCCGCGACATCAGAATGGACAGCAATCGTCGTGACTGAATTAGCCTTTTCCCCTAGCAGGAAGGCCGCCTCAGTAGCGTTAGCCATGTTCAGGTAGTTGGCCTCAGCAGCACTGCTAGTAACAGACTTGTTAACTGCATTGGTTGCTGCCATTGGGCCAGAAGGACCAAACTGACCAGTCAACATTGAAATCAGTTTTGTAGACTGCTTCCTGTTGATGTCGCGCTGCAGCTGGCTAGTGATATTGGCCAGAGTATCCTCACCTGTGTCATAAGACGACAGGGAATCAGCCGCAAATTCTGCGCCTCTGGTTGTTCTGGTTGCATACTGAGTTGATGCTGTCTGTTTCTGACTTGTCAGATAACCGGCAGAGTTGGTCCCCCACGTAGCTGACGAGTTAATGTTTTCTTCCGTGAAATTTAGCGGATCAAAAAACGGAACTTCGACCCGACTCCCCACCTGATCAAGAATCGATGAACGAGTCATGATTCCACTCTGAACAAACGCAGAATTCAGAAAGATCTGCTCTGTCAGATACTCACGCCAGCTGTCAGAAGACGTTGCCGCCCTCGTAGCTGAAGCGATATCACTGGAAAAGGTCGAGGCGTTAGGCGAAGTGCCGTAGTTGCCCTGATAGGCGAAAGCCATTGATTGTCACCGGGTAGAAGTTAGAACGGTTTGTCAATCCCTTGCTGCTCACACATTCGCTTGAATGCGGCGGGATCTTTGTCCTTTAACTGGAATTTCTCAGCCATCGACATACTGCCGAGGCTTGGTTGTCCAGTCACAGGAACAGAGCTTGTTGCACCCATGCCCATGGCACCGCTGCTCCTAAACATGTAAGCCATGCCACGATCAGGCTGTTTCAAACTTTCGGCATAAACAGTGGGTTCACGTTCGACGCCCCCGTCCAACGCGACAACCGTCCCGTCATCCCTCAAGATGAAATCAGATTCCCTCAACGCGAAAGCATCAGTAGGACTGTGGGCACCTGCTTTTGCAAAAGCATCTACGCCAGCATTCCTGATCTGATTTTTGCGGTCCCGTTCAGTGCTCAACCGTCGGTCTTCCTCCAACTGAGCGACTTTGGCCTGTAGCTGATCAAAGTCTGCAAGCTTTCGTTGAGTGTTTTGATCTGCCTCCCGATTCTCGGTTTCCCTAGATCGGGCCTCAGATTTGCTCAATTCACGCTTGATTTCTTTCAACAGCTTGCGGGCTTCTTGGGCCTCTTCTTCTGCAGTCTGAGCCCTGTTTCTAAACTGATTCCTCTCCTCTCGCAAAGAGTTCATGCTCTTCACAACAGGATGATCGTCAGGCAGAACAGCATCAACAGAATCTTTCTGTTGCACGGCATCACCCACTAGGTTTTGCTCCATGTTCTCTGGCATAAAAAAGAGGTAGGCACTAACACTCCCACTAGGAGTTGATTAGATGATAGTCCTACCGAGGAACAATTCAAAGATCCTGTAGCAGCAGCCCCTGCAGGAAGGGCTTTTCAGAGATAGGCGCCAGCGAGCATTTCATCGTCTGTGACTAGATCAGCCTCCACCAGACCAAGGGCTGCTTCTAGCAATTCTTGCGCCAGGGCTTCATTCCGTTCACCTAAAGCGGCCTTGCGTAGCTGCATCAGCTCCACGTAGTCAGACATCAGATCCCCTCGTACAGCATTTCAATCAACTCTAGAGCGCGGGCTTTGGAGAGGGTGCCACGGGGCAATGTTCTGATGCTGGCGTCGATGTATCGAGCATGTCCCTCTGCTTTAAGGATCGCTTCTACTCTTTTACGGTTGGCGTTAAACAGCTTGGCCACGGGGTTACTGGTCTGCAAATTTTTAGGATTCAGACCTTGCCATAGCGCACGAGATTGATAATCACCCGCTTGTCTGACCTGTCCAAACGCTATTTTGCCGCGTTTGGTGCCTAGCCCCTCAATCAATGCGGCCCGTGGGTCTAGCCGCGCTGTGCCGAAGTCAATCAGGGTGATCTGCCCTGTGTCTAATTTGAGCATCACGTTGGCAGCGTGCATGTCTTGGTGAGCAATCCCTTTTAGGTGCAGCGCCTTACGTGCCCTGAGCAAGGAATCATGAGCCCGGATCTTTTGCTTGTCAGAGGTGTATTCAAACAATGCATGGAGAGGGTCGCCTGGCGCCCTACTCATCTCAAGGAAGCCGCGCCGGGAAACAAATCCATTGGTCTTAGCCCAGTCAGCGTCAAGGAACGAGACGCCATGGAGCTTAGGGGTGAATCCTGATTTGTTGAGCTGCTGCAATGCCTGCACTTCGGTTTTGGTTATTGCCCCCCGTTTGATAACGGTGCCAGCGGGGGTCTCAACGACAGTGCCGAACATGCCAGTGCCAACCTGCTTGGGGCTCTTCCGCCAGGCTGCTTGTGGGTTAACGCCATAGAAGGTTTGGGCGGCGGCGACCTTGGGCGGGATGACAACAGGTTTGGCCTTAACGGCGGCCTGGGCTTTGGCCTTGGC
>Ga0208128_1001080_pt1 | contig 10476 bp, 8 predicted proteins | sample ETNtaG_35_FD_185758 | JGI IMG/M metagenome (GOLD analysis project Ga0208128, IMG submission 185758) | Marine microbial and viral communities from oxygen minimum zone, Eastern Pacific Ocean - ETNP201306PF51B (SPAdes) (version 2) | ecosystem: Environmental > Aquatic > Marine > Oceanic ... | reverse complement strand
ATCACGTTTACGGTGAGCAAGCAACAAATTTGATAATGAGAGGGTTGGCGACTTAAAGTGGCAATAACAACTGCCCAAGTCACCAAGATGATACGAATGCAATCGACAAGGGTGCAGGGAAAAAATGCAATGGCGATGATTTTTCTGTAACTTTTTTGATGAGAGATTGGGTTAATCTCCCCACGTATGACCTGAAAAATCAAAGTTGACGCCGGCACAACTAGAAAAGTAAGAAAAATAATATTAGCCAATTCAGGGTTCACAGTTCATAATCGGTGCCATACAATACGGCGCTGAAACCGACAGTTTGTTTTCAGCTGGCGGTGTTGGTAACTTTTGAAGACGGCTCTTTTTTACGCTCCGGACAAGCAATAGCCTCGGCTGGCACTTTCTCCCTTTGAAGCAGAGATGCTGCTAATTTCTGCCCTAATCTGTTTCTTTAACTCGGCAGGTACATTCTTCTTAGCTTCTATAGAATCCACCAAGCTGTGCCAAAATACGCTGGCGTCAGCATCTCAAATCTGTTCTGCTGATAGGCGTAGCTACGGATAGCTTCCACGAAACTCTTTTATAAATTAGAGATGTCGCCGACTTCTTTGCCAAAAAACAAGGGTGAAATATTGGTTTTATGAACACGGCGGGGGAGACATGTTTATTCCCTTGATCTCCACAGCACGATTCAAAGAAACGACTATAAAATTTTTCTCCGGTTTTTTATAGGGTAAATCATGACATAATGTGCTCAGCTTGCTAGAAGTGTTAGGGGGGCATAAGCCTCCCTATCCAATTACCGATCTTATAACAGCCACTGGATCAAGCCCAGAAATTGCACGCCCTAACCCGAAAGAACCATGAAACAGAGTTAGCCAAAATTGAGGGGCGAGGGTTTCTGCAACGGCTCAAAGCTGTTTTCTCTGGTTAACTAACAAAGGGAAAAAATCTAATGCAACCAATGAGGTGCCCGTACTGCCACTCGAAAGTTAATCCTTTTCGATTATTAACATATACAATATGGACTCTACTCAAGTGTTCTGCCTGTCAAAAGAAATCAAAAATTAAAAGAGATCGGAGTTTCTGGTTGTTAGCGGGAGTAAGCATATTTTGTGGAATCACGTTAGTAAATATTGCTGAGAAAAACCTGATACTCCTTATCGGCATTGTTCCTGTTTTATTCATTGTCATATTACTCGCAACCTGGTTTTTGAATACTCTAGAGCCAGCACCTGATAAAAACGAATCTGAAGAATTATCCTAGAATGGCCAACTATAAGATATTGAGAATGAACACTTAACTGCCACTGGAGACCGCGAGCTTGATAGTTGTTGGGCTTGAAAAGCCAAAAACAGCCCTCCGGCTAGGCCACGGCCCTGATACTAATTCTAACTACACCAACGCAGGTGATAATTTAGTCTTGTGATGCTACGCAACGGATCAATAATAATTTTTATTTTTTTATTTTTTTATTTAATATTGTTTCCCATTTCGGCTGTATCGGAGCCAGTGGTTGGAAAACTACTAGTCGATTATCCTGATCAAATCACGCAAGACGGTGATTTGGTTATCTTGCCTGCTCATGGCACAGTCTATTTAGGAACTGATTTTCACGGTAAGTTGGATTTTTTCGAGCGGTGGCTCAAAGAAAGCAATCTAATCGACCAAATTAAGGCCGGTCGAGATGTCTACGGTCTAATTCTCGGTGATGCCATTGACCATAAACTAACAGAGAAAATACCTGACCTGCAATCAGACGCAAAACTAGTGGATCGCGTTATGCAGTTACAAAGAGAACTTGGTGAAAATGGAATACGCTTAATTTATCTTAAAGGCAATCACGAACTAGCGGCCACCGAAATTTATGCGATGTTAAAAGCAAATGGTATGAATGATAGCAACCGTAAAGAACTAATTGCTTCTCTGTATCGTAGCCCACAAGGTAGTTACTTTCAACAGTTTAACTTTATTGAACGAATGAATGATGAGCAGTACGACTTCTTGAGCAAACTACCAGTTATTGCGGTGGGAAGGAATGGTCTTGTGGCCGTTCATGCGGGTACTTCATCAACTACAACTAAACTGTCAGATTTAGTACAACCGACGGATAAAATTTTGACACAACTTCTGTGGGGGCGTCCTGATTTTGCGCTGAGTGGTGGATACACTCATCTACAGACACGGGACTTTCTAGAACAAATCGGCGGCCAGTTTTTGGTGGTCGGACATACACCACTCAGCTATTTGCCTACTCAGAGCGTCGGAGATGGCATCTCTCGACTTCATGACCAACAAGTGGTGTTTAGTTCCGGTCATGGTGCGGCTCCAGGCATTTCGTCCTATCTTTCCATTGACTTGTCAAAAACCTACTCTTCTGTCTCTGAATTTGAATATGGTATCGAGATACATCCCCTCTTTCCGCAATAGATCTTCGGGCTTCCCAACTAAATTTTATGTTGCGTTGTTGGTCAATATAAACACGCTGTTTTGATAATCGTCTAAGAAAAAGAATACAAATTGATTTCTTAAAATATAATTCAAAAACCGAATTTGGTTTGGAGATGTGTCCATGTTAAAAACTCATTCTCGATTGGTCCTATTGATTAATTTAATTGGTTTAATTAGCGGTACGAGTATGGCAAAAAATAATGGTCAGGGAGAGCTGAAGGTAGATGATCTCTTTCCGTACGATCGAGTCTTAGATGTGCAAATTACGGTTGATTCTGAGGATTGGGATACCATTCGTTACCAATCGCGTAATTTTTTTGAAGCACTGCACGAAAGTCGACAATATGCTCCGATTGATCATCCTTATACATACGTTGAGGCCAGCGTTTCTATTGATGGTGTTGAATTTCCTGGGGTAGGCATTCGTAAAAAAGGTTTTATTGGTTCACAAAATTCGACTCGCCCATCGCTCAAGATTAAACTCAATCATTTAGATAAGGAAGGACAAATTGACGGATTGACTAATTTGACCTTTAACAATAATCAACAAGACGTTAGCTTGATCAGCCAATTTATGGGGTATGGTTTATTTAATGCGGCTGGCTTACCAGCCCCCCGTTGTGCTTATGCCAACTTGACCGTTAATGGCCAAGGCTTGGGTATTTATGCCCACGTAGAAAGAGTACATCGGCCTTTGTTAAAACGAGCATTTGGCAATGACAATGGAGTCTTATATGAAGGTACCGCTGTTGATTTTTATCCCGGTTGGTTAGATAGTTTTGAACACAAGTTAGGTTCAGACAAGGATGGACGTGAAAAAATTCAACAACTGATCGATGTTTTGAATAATCCGGATGAAAACATCGAGTCATCTGTCGGAGAATTGGTCGATCTTGAATCTTTCTATACCTTTTGGGCTATGGAAGGATTACTCAGTTTTTGGGATGGTTACTCCGGCAACCGCAATAACTTCTTTATTTATCTTAACCCAGAGACGGATAAATTCCACTTTATTCCTTGGGGGGCAGATAGCCTTTTTGAGAGATACAGTCCGATCCGAGACGACAGAAGAGATCCTGTTTCAGTGAAGACACAAGGCTTAATCTCCAATCGACTGTATCAGATGAAATCGGGCCGTCAGCGTTATCGACAAGCGCTGGAAAAAATTATGGCACAGAACTGGGATGATACCGTTTTATTAGCAGAAACAGAAAGAATTGAAGCCTTAATCAAACCTTATCTAGCCATTGGGGATAATTCTGAATCGAATTACAATCAAGATGAGGCCAGAGGTTGGATTGAATGGGCAAGAAATGCGTCTCCTGAAGAACGCAAGGAAGCTATAAATAGTGAAAAATTTAGGAGTCTATCTCCAAAAATACAAGAAGTAATAATAGAAGGTATTGATAACCTAAAGGAAGTGGAACGAAAAGGTGAATCATCAAGAAAAGTGGGTAAAGATAAAGTCGAGGAATATAATGATGCACAGGAAGAAAAAGGACAACCAAAGCAGCTAGTCTATAGATTTAATCAATCACTAGAAGAAAGAAGACAGTTCATTCGTCAACGTCATGGTGATATCACGGAAGAAATTGCCAAAGGAATGCCAATATGGGAAGCAAAACCAGCTGATCCGGCTGTTATTCCGTCTTTTGATGACTTAAAACCAAAAGGAGATTCAATTTGGAGTGCTGCTGCTGAGGGTAATCTTAATGCAGTCAAGAAATATTTAGCTAAAGGCATAGATATTAATGCTAAAGGCGGCAGTTTAAAATCTTCTGCTTTGTTATCAGCAACTCTGTATGATCAAGTTAAAGTGGTTGAGTTCCTGATCCAGAATGGGGCTGATGTTAATGCTAAGGGTGAAGATGGTGGAACAGCCTTACATGCGGCGGCTTTTTTGGGTCAGTATACAGTAACCAAACTATTGATTCAAAATGGGGCTGACGTCAATGCCCGAAACAACGATGGCGAGACAGTCATTAGTGGTACTATGGCAGATTGGGAGACAACCAAGTTTATTGCCGGTATGTTACAACTAAAATTGGATCGAGAAAGGGTTGAAAATGGTAGGGATCAAATTGTTGAATTGCTACGGCAAAACGGGTCGGAAGCTGAATTTTCTGATCCTACTGGTAACGATATTTGGACAATGGCTGGTGCTGGTAACGTGCAAGCAGTCAAGGAACATCTAGCCAAAGGCATAGATGTTGACGCTAAGAACAAAGATGGGTCAACGGCTCTACATATAGCTAGTTTATTGGGGCAATATGAAGTTGCTGAATTGCTGATTCAGAAAGGTGCTGATGTCAATACCAAAGGAAATGATGGGGCGACATCCTTACATGCGGCCGCATTTCTTGGCCAGTATAGAGAGGCCAAGCTTTTGTTAGAGAACGGGGTTAATGCTAATACAAGAAAAAATGATGGAGCAACAGCAATAGATGTCTTAAATTTAGATTGGAGAACCACCCAATTTTTTGCTCAAATGTTGCAAATCCGAGTAGATAGAGAAAAAGTGGAAGGTGGTCGAAATAGAATTAAAAAACTGCTCGGCCAAAAAGTTGCATCTCTTGACAATCAATCCGATCGGCCAGCCTTTGCTGGTCAAAGTATTCATGAAGCGGTCGTAACCGGTAACCTTGAAGTCATTAAACAACATGTAGATGCTAAAACTGACCTGAATCAAAAAGATCCTAGCCCAGAAGGAAAAAAGGCTTCAGCATTGCATCTAGCAGCAATCTTTGGACAACTGGAAATCGCAGAAGCGTTGATTAAAGCCGGAGCTGATCCCAACCAAAGAGACAAAGATGGCTCGACCACGGTCCACGCCGCAGCCTTCTTTGGCCACGATAAAATCCTTTTAGCTCTCTTGAATGCCGGTGCACATCCAAACCAACCAGATAACACAGGAGCAACGGCTCTTAACTCGGTTCTTGCGCCTTGGAACATAGTGAAAGGTATCTATGATTTTGTGGATGTTTTGATCTTTAAACCGCTAGGAAAACCTTTGGACATTAGTCGGATTAAATCAACTCGACCTATGATCGTAAAGATTCTTAAAACTGCAATTGACGAAAAAGTACAAAGAGTCAAATAGCACTTACCTTCGTACAAAGATTTAGATTTAAGTTGTTTAGTAGCTCTTTTTGGCTTAACAGATTGGTTAGGCTAGTGGAGCAAGGTTACACCAACTAATTGACTGTGTCCAAAATCAAGTTCTTGAATTTCCCATCGTAAAAATTTCCATTTTTAAGGGGCAAGGTTAGGCTGGTGGCCTAGTTACCCATACCAGTCCTGTTGTGTCAATGCAAGAGGGCTTTTTTGTCGGATGGAACGGGCTTGGCAGTAGCGTCATGAGAAGTCCGATAAGTGTTATGATGGGCAGTCTTTATTATCAATCAGTGGAGTGAGGTTGAGGTTAAGATGAAAGCTAGCCAATTAACAAACAGATTGATTAACCTTTTCCAATCAGAAGGCGTTATCAGAATTCCAAAGGTAATCACTAAGTCTGAAGCCGAACGGTTTCGACAGGCGACCATGCGGGTTCTTAAGCAGATGCAAACCGAGGTGCCCAATAATTATGTTGGAAAAGCCTTTCATCAAAAAAAACAATATTTGGTGTCAGGATGAAATCATGAGAGAACTGACATTCCACCCTAATTTGACAGCTATGGCCACCCGATTGGCCGGGACTAAATTGCGGATATGGCATGATCATATTTTAGCTAAGATGCCAGAGCTTTCGGCTCCAACGGCGTTCCATCAGGATCTGGTCAAGTGGCCTTATGATCGGAAGAGTATGGTACTTTCGGCTTGGATTTCCTTACAGGATACGACGGTTGAAATGGGTTGTATGTCTTTTTGTCTGGTTCCCATAAGTCAATGGATGTGCGTGATATTCACACTTCGGACCAAGAAGGTTGGAAGAAGAAAACGCCAGATTTGCAATGGTGGCCGCGCCTGGCCATTCCTCTGCAAGTTGGAGACTGCACTTTTCATCATGGTATGACGTTTTATTCTGCTGGGGCCAACCTGTCGGAACGGTGGCGGGTTGCTCACGTGGCAATCTTCGTTGACGCCAGCGCGGCTTACAACGGATAAAGGTCATATAGTAACGGATCCGTTGGATTTGCCAGTTGGCACTTTGCCCCCAGATAGTATTTGTCCACCTGTTTAATTAGAGTACTATAGACCTTGAGTTGTATGAGTTTCAGTGCGGTAAAGCTTAATCCTGAAGGTAAAGTCTGGAATGGAAACTAGTGTGCGACTACCCAGAAAAGACAGCCTTCATACTCTGGACGAATGTAAAAGCTTGTTAAACTCTTAAAGTAGATAGTTCATAATACCAAGTATGGAAGTAGTTGAATTTTTCCAGGACAAGGTTCAGTTCCCCTACCCACCTCTGTTCTTAGGTCTGAATTGAAAATCAGAAGCAAGGTTCAAGAAACATGCCTGCATCAGTTGATGAAAAACACAACTTTAGGCTAATCCTGAAGACTGCCTTTCAGCGAGAGTCTGACCGACCAATATACGCCATCAGGCAAAGGCTCAAGCAAAATTCCCAAACTAAGAGGCCACTCTTAAAATCGGGATCAATCCGGCATTTTCACAACTCAGTCGGCATGCCTACCATAGCTGTGGACACCGATCAGGACCTCTGCTGTACAGCTAGGGAGCAACATGAGACGGTGAGCAGGTTTGGGGTAGTGTTGCTTTATGTCGTCTGACCGTTAAAGACAGCATGTCGCCGTTGCAGAACCGACCGAGACCGCATCTCGGCTAATAGCTGTTGTACAACTTGATAACGGCTTTCCGTTAATGCTGGGTGTTGCCACGCCGAAGGTAGCGAGATCACGAGGGGACAGCCACGATGGGAGCTATCGGTTGGCTTGAGTAGTGCCTTACACTCGAAACCTAATCGGCTATAATTGAGAGTAGACACAGATGATGTGTCTCGGTGGCAGCAAGTGAACCTATTTGGAGGCAGTATGGGGAAAGAGGAAAAGATAATTTGGGAGCAGGGTGTTTCTGAAATGGTGCTGATCCCATCCGGATCGTTTGAGATGGGGGATCATTTCGATGGAGGGGATGATGATGAACTACCGATACATGAAGTAGAGTTGGATGCGTTTTATATGGATGCTTATCAAGTGACGGTGGGACAGTTCAAGCAGTTTATAGAAGATAGCAGATATGATTACGATGACTGGGACTCTGTGGCGGAGTATTCAGCTGGGGATGGGTTCCCGATGGTCTACGTCAGCTGGAATGACGCGACAGCTTATGCTAAGTGGGCAGGCAGGCGACTACCGACAGAAGCGGAGTGGGAATATGCAGCACGTGGCGGATTGGCAGGCAAACGGTATCCTGGGGGGGGATCATGTTAGCCATGATGAGGCCAATTATGATGGTATAGGTGGAAAAGACAAGTGGAGTGAATGTGCACCGGTAGGCAGTTTTGAGGCTAATGAATATGGGTTGTATGATATGGCAGGAAATGTTTGGGAATGGTGTCAGGATTGGTATGGCTCTGATTACTATAGTAAATCGCCAGCTAAGAACCCGTTAGGGCCGGTCACAGGCTCATACCGGGTGTTGCGGGGCGGGTCTTGGGCCAGCACGGTCGATAACCTGCGCGTAGCTTACCGCCGCAACCACGGCTCTCCGGCTGGCAGGTACGCCAACTACGGCTTTCGATGTGTTGTGTCAGGATCGAATTAGTTACCCCTGGCTTCTCCGAAGGGGTTTCGGCTAGTTGCTGTTGTTCAGCTTGATGGCAGCTCTCCATTAAGGTCTAGAGTTGCCACGCCGAAGATAGCGATATTACAGGCGGATAGCCAAGATGTGCTGTTGGTTGGTTTAGTAGAGGTAATCGAGAGGCCGTAAACTATTAAATGGTTGGTAGGATTTCGGATTGTTGGCTTTGGCCGGATAATAGTTGTTAGGCATAGCAGGTATAATATTAGCAAACTTTCACAAGATCGCTATCGCAGTCAATCATGAAAGATGTTATCCCAGATCAATCTCAGACAGAGTTAGATTTATTAGAACAGGCGAAGCAAACTTTGAACGCCCTTGGATTAGAACAGATACGGCTAGCCGAACATCAAAGGATTTTGCAAATTGGTCTGTCCGATCCAGATTTTGAAACAGCGATTCAGATCCGAGAAACAATTGTGGCAAAGATCAAGGCCCTCGGCCACCGATTTGCTACGTTAGATCTCACCTCAGATTTAGCAGAACAGAGCGGTTTAGAGTCACAATCAGGTTGATCGGGAGCTTCAATCACCAGACCAGTTGGCAGATAATCGAGGGCTTTAGTATAACTGCGGTGTTCTAAAGAGTGTTGAGTTGAGTCGGCGTAGTGGCCTGAACCTCCAGTTGCAACCGATCAATTTAAACTACAGCCGGGGCAATATTTTCTAAAGAATAAAAGATATTTCGTTAGATGTACAGGGATTTGCATTGAAACGCCACCTATGTCAGTCTAAGCAGAGACAAAAATCGCTCACCGGACGCGGGGTCTTCTCTGAGAAGAGCCGACCTGGCAGGCCAGCAACTGGCCTAAGGGAGTAGACTGATGTTTCATCGCAGTCGAAAGATCCTCGGCCAGAAACCACACACCGATCCCGGCAGCAAGCCGTCTCCTGCGGTTCTTGTCCAAGTTACCATTGACTATCACGATCGCACCAAGCACCATCCAGGCCGCTCGGCAGCAGCTCTCGGCTTCATGGACTGGGACACCCAGCCCGACCCCTTTCGCACCTTCGAGGGCGCCCCGCGCGTCCAGCTAGCGCTCCGCGACCCGACCGAGGGGCCCACTTATCAGGCCGCCCTGCTAGAAGGTCAGGTCGAGCCGGCACCGCTGACACATACCATGATCTCACAGCTGTTTCAGGACGGACTTGGCCTCTCCGCCTGGAAGGAGTTTGACCAGGCCCGCTGGTCCCTCCGCGTCAACCCCTCCAGCGGCAACCTCCACCCGACCGAGGGTTACCTGGTCTGTGGTCCTATCGAGGGCCTCCACCACCAGCCTGCCATCTACCACTACCAGCCCTACCACCATGTTCTCGAGCGCCGCGGCGCGTTGACGGCCGCCGCCTGGGCCACCATCAGTGCGCAGCTTCCCCCTGACACTGTCCTGGTGGGCCTCACCAGCATCTACCTCCGCGAGTCCTGGAAGTATGGCGAGCGGGCTTTCCGTTACTGTCAGCACGATCTGGGCCACGCTCTGGCCGCGCTGGGAATTGCCGCCGCCGCCTTGGGTTGGATGGCTCGTGTCCTAGACTCCGTGACCGATCCCCAGCTTGCTGCCCTGCTCGGCCTGGATTCCCAAAACGGGCCCGAAGCCGAGCAGCCGGATCTTCTCCTCGCGCTCTTTCCCCAGGGTACGAAGTTCCCTGACGATCGCTGGCGGTCTTTCACCCTTCTGCCTCTCGAATCCATCCCATTCTTCTTGGGCGAACCCGTGCCCCTGGCCAAGGCCCACCACCCTTGGCCGGTCATCGACGAGGTCCACGCCGCGACGAGCCGCACGGAGCCGCCACCTGACAGCTACTGGGATGCCTACCCGATCCCGAACACCGCCCTTGTTCGCGGCGAGAACCCCAAGGGTCTACGCAGCCTCGTCCACCAGCGCCGAAGCGCTGTTGACATGGACGGCCGCACCGGGATCCACCTGGAGTCCTTCATCCAGTCCTTGGCTCGAACGCTGCCTGGGCCCGGACAGGTCCCCTTCTCAGCGCTCCCTTGGCGACCCCACGTACACCTGCTGGTCTTCGTCCACCGGGTGCAGGGACTCGAACCCGGCCTCGACTGCTTCGTTCGCGACCCTGCGGTATACGGCAAATCTCTACAACCATTTGGCCCCGGAGGCTGCATGGATTCGCCAGGCCTCGTGCCCGCTGAACCTCTCGTTCTACCTCCTTGCCGAGGGCGATGTGCGGAGTACGGTGGCTGGCCTGAGCTGCGGCCAGTTGCTCTACCTCAAGGCGGGAGCGCTCGACATACGCTCCACCAGCATTGGCTGCTTC
>Ga0208128_1001077_pt1 | contig 10500 bp, 7 predicted proteins | sample ETNtaG_35_FD_185758 | JGI IMG/M metagenome (GOLD analysis project Ga0208128, IMG submission 185758) | Marine microbial and viral communities from oxygen minimum zone, Eastern Pacific Ocean - ETNP201306PF51B (SPAdes) (version 2) | ecosystem: Environmental > Aquatic > Marine > Oceanic ... | reverse complement strand
TAGATGACCGCAGTCAAATTAAAACTGAGTCACAAACGTCGTCGTCGCTTGCCATCACCCTAGCACCGAATAGCACAGACCTTTAGTTTGCCAATCACAAGCTCAATCTGAATCCGCTCTCCGCCTAAATGCTGAGGGGTCATTTTCTCTGCTCGGCTTCAGGAGTGAGGTTTAGATTTCTTCTTTGGCCGCCAACTCTCGGCAGGCAAATTAGCCCCGCCTTGATGGCCAGAATTGGCTAGACAACTAATCTGCCTGCTGATTGATTGCCGTTTAGCCATCCTTAATAACTAAAAATCAGGTTTGGATCCTCGACTGAAAGCGGTAGCCCACCTTCGGTCGAGATGATTTGTCAGCGGTGTTGGTTGACGATTAGTTGGGCTGGCAGTGTCTGTTTTTTTCTGACCGCTGTAAGGTCGAGGTTGTTTTTTTAGCTCGTTCCATTGGTTGCTCGCTGACATCTACTCTCACCCCTTGGATGTTGGTTTGGCTTGCAAGTAACTCTCTATTTACTCGTCCCTCGGAACGGTCGACATTGGATCAACCTCTTTTCAACTGGTTGTCTGGTGCGGCCAACGGTAGACTGGCTGATCGCATCGGCTGGGGCCATGTGGTACTGAGTTGGACCTTCCCTCCAAGACATCAATCTGATCAGCCGTTGGTGGCTACAACTTAGCTTGGCCGGCCTTCCTCTGTTGGTTGGAGAAAACAGGGTCGGCCACATTTGTCGGAAAAGACCCACACTAACGGCGGTTAACGGTTTGAAATCTGACTCGGATCGATCTTTGATCTGTTTCTATTGATCCTTTAATTCTAACATTTCCCTCTTTTGACCAGAGGTCTAATAAAGACTAGATTTTCTTCGGCAAATAGCATAAAATGGAGGTTGGTTTTAGGATTGGTGTCCAACCTACACATTCAGAATAGGAGAACAATGATGGCAAGAACAGGACGAGCCGTGATTGCACACGGTCAAGATTTTGAGATTCGAGAGTATCCCGTACCTGATCCAGCGCCCAATACTGTTTTACTACGGCAAGAGATGGCTGGCATTTGTGGAACAGATCTACACAACTGGCAAAATGGCATCCAGGAGGAGATGCTGCTGGGACATGAAAATGTGGGAATCGTTGAGGCAATAGGTAAAGGGGTTGAAACCGATTATGTCGGTCAGCCGATCCAAGAGGGGGATCGCGTCGTGTTAGCTCCTGGTGTCAAGGGATATGGTGCTTACGGATTCCGCACTGAACCCGATAATGCTCCCCACTTTGGTGGAGGCTTCAGTGATTATATCTATCTCAATTTCCCCAATACTTGCCTGCTAAAAACGGAAGTTTCACCTGAAGTAGGAGTTGTGACTGAACCTTTTACCATCGGAGTCCACGCGGCAATGCGAGCAAAGATTCAGATTGGTGACACCGTTGTGGTGCAAGGTTCTGGTGCCATTGGATTGGTGACCTTGATCTGCGCCAAAATCAGTGGTGCGGGCAAATTGATTATGATCGGTGGCCCCGAAGGTCGGCTAGAATTAGCCCGAAAAATGGGCGCTGATGTCATCATCGATATTGATCAGGTGCCCTCGGTTGGAGATCGTACCGAATTGGTCATGTCCCATACAACACATGGGGAAGGTGCTGATATTGTCTTTGAGTGTGCTGGATTTCTCCCTGCTACACCAGAAGGCTTGGGCTATGTCAAGTATGATGGCACATTCGTTGAGGTAGGGCATTTTGTTGATATGGGGTCGATTGATCTCAATTTAAACCAGTTGTTGATGCGCAAGAATCTACGTTTAGAGGCAGTTTGGGCTAGCCAATACGAACACTTTGTGCGAGGGTTGCCAATCCTGGAGAAGAACGAATTTCCATTTGCGGAGATGGTAAGCCATGTACTGCCGCTGTCACGGGTAAAAGAGGGTTTTGAAGCCCTAAGCGGCAACTATCAGTTAGATGATAAAACAACGATCAAGATCGTGGTTCAATCGGATGCCGACTAGGAATTCAATCATGATGCCAAAGATAACACCCCACGATTGATCGCATGAATTTTGAAAGGGACCTCTTTTGGTATTGACCATCAAGGATTGGAAAAGGAGCGACGACAAGTGGTAACATTGCGTCCATCTACTATAATGTTTATGATGTCGAATTGTAAAGAGTCGAAATTGAGAGAATAAAGACTGAATTGTATGTCCACTACCAACAAAAAGCTGCCTACCCCAGAAGAGCTCCAAAGAGAGTTTGAAGCTTTTCTAAAACAGAAGTACGGTGACAGTGTCAAGTTTTCGGTCTCGTCACCTAACGTCGAATCAGAGCCAACGTTGCCGCCACCGCCGAAAAAGAGAACTGCTGCGGACCTGAAGTTCGATTACAAACCGAAAGAGGTCAAACAGTACTTGGACCGCTTTATTATCAAGCAGGATGAAGGCAAGAAGGCCTTGGCCATCGGCGTATGTGACCATTATAATCATGTCAAAGCCTGCCTCGAAGATCCGAAGATGTTGGATCTCGACTACGCCAAGCAGAACATCGCTATACTGGGACCAACTGGGGTCGGAAAAACCTACATGATTAAACATATCGCTAAACTGATTGGTGTCCCGTTTGTCAAAGCTGATGCCACCCGATTTAGCGAAGCTGGATATGTAGGGGCTAATGTTGAAGATCTAATTAGAGATCTGGTTTCTCAAGCGGAAGGTGACATTGAGCTTGCCCAGTACGGTATCGTTTATTTGGACGAAGCGGATAAATTGGCTACACCACCTAACATTCTGGGAAGGGATGTTAGCGGTCGCGGTGTTCAGTTTGGGTTACTGAAGTTGATGGAGGAAACCGAAGTAGATCTCCGGGCAAGCGGTAGTGTTACTTCTCAACTCCAGACCGTAATGGAGTTTCAGACCAAAGGGAAGGTCGACAAACAGATTGTCAATACGCGACATATTCTGTTTATTATTAGCGGTGCATTCAACGGCTTGAAGGATATTATCAAAAAGCGGATGAACCAGAAGAGCATCGGCTTTGGGGCTGAAATTCAGGTCAGCGATGAGGATACGCAATATCTGCCACATGTGACGTCCCAGGATTTCATCGACTTCGGTTTTGAACCTGAGTTTATTGGTCGCTTACCGATCCACGTGGTCTGCGAAGAACTAGAGGCCAACGATCTCTATCACATTTTAAAAAACTCGGAAGGTTCTATCATCCGACAGTACGAACAAGCCTTTCAATCCTACGGAATCGAGGTTATGTTCTCTGATGACTCCTTACATGCTATTTCAGCTCAAGCTCACCTGCAAAAAACAGGGGCAAGAGCTCTGATAACAGCTTGTGAAAAGGTCTTGCGGGACTACAAATTTGAATTTCCTTCTACCACAATCGAAGAGTTTGTTGTTACTGCTGAGGTCGTTGTCAATCCAAAAGAGGAATTAGAAAAGATCTTGGCCGATCCAGAGTATAACGATCGTTTGGTTTGCATCGAGAAGATACGCCGATACGAAAGGGAATTCGCAGAAAAATACGAGATGCAAATTTGCTTTGACGATGAAGCCACAGAACAGATCTGCCAAATGTCGAAAGCACAATCGCCTGAACATATTTGTGGTCAAATCTTGGAGAGCTACGAACACGGCTTGAGTCTGATTAAGCAAAATACAGGAACAACCAACTTTGTTTTGAACCGAGAGGTCGTTGAAGATCCAGACACCGTCTTGGAACAGTGGATTCGTGAATCATATCTAGCAAAATCCAGAGAATCGGAACAAAATAGCTAAGCTAGCTGTAAACGTTCTGTCCTAAGCTGCCGTTTTGTAGGAAACGCAATCAAAGAGATCTTCAGAATTATTAAAAAAACGATAGATAGACAGTAAAAGCCCATCAAGATATTACCCAATCTGAAAGGTCAGTTGTCGGATCAACCTTGAGGAGGTTTTAGGAATCGGTGAAGTTCATGCAACGGAAAGACAAACAAATTAACCGTTACCTGGAGATTAATAGAAAGAGGGCTAATAAATATATATGAGAACGTCTAATCCTGCTCTTAGTCCAAATACCTTTACCGGTTTCAGTTATACTGATCAGGCCATGACGGTTCAAGGCGCAGTCAATAAAAGTGCTTTGTTATTGCTAATTACCATTATTTCGGCCACCTCGGTTTGGGCAGTACCGGGCTTATCTGCGATTGGTATTTTTGCCTCTATACCCGCTTTTATATTAGCGGTGATTACAGTTTTTAAACAGGAATGGGCACGGATTACCACGCCGATATACGCCTTGGTAAAAGGGTTAGCACTGGGAAGTTTGTCATGGATGATTCACCGGGTTTACCCCGGATTGCCCGTTCAAGCTGTTGTTTTGACTTTTGGCGTCTTCTTCTCTATGCTGGTTGCCTATCGGTCGGGCATGATTCGGGCCACCGAAAAATTTATGCTCGGTGTTGCAGCGGCCACAGGTGGCATCGCCATCTTTTATATGATCTCATGGATTATCAGCATCTTTGGTGTTCAAAATCCTTTGATACACGGTAGCAGTTTAATGGCAATCGGATTTAGCGTTGTCGTAGTAATTATAGCCGCTCTAAATTTGATCTTTGACTTTGAATTCATCCAAGAAGGTGAACGAATAGGTGCACCGCAGCATATGGAGTGGTATGCCGCTTTTAGCCTGATGGTAACGCTAGTTTGGCTGTATATGGAGATTTTGATTCTTTTAATGAAACTGGCAAGACGAAGCCAAGACTAGGAATAGGATTATGGATAAATTATCTGACGAAATGTTAGTAGCCCAGTTTCAAACAGGGCGGCAGGATGCCTTTGACGTCCTAATGGCACGCTACAAGCAGAGGATTTATGCCTACCTACTCCGATCAGTCAAAAATTATGAGGATGCTGAGGAGTTGACTATCGAGGTTTTTATCAAGATCTACCGCGCACTCGGTACTTGGCAACCAAGAGCTAAGTTCACTACCTGGATCTATAAAATTGCTCATAATTTGTCTGTCGACCATTATCGATCTAAGTCTCGCCGCGCAACCTCCTATTTAGACGACGAAAACTTGGTCATTGATGAACCCGCCTCAACTGATATGCGAAGCAACCCTGAACATGTAGTTTTAGAACAAGATCGACACCGCATTATTCACGAGGCCATTGGCCAACTCTCACCTAACCAACGATCCGTTTTTGTAATGAGTCGTTACAATTGCTTGCAAATTCGGGAGATCGCCGAAATTATGGGCATGGCGGAAGGGACGGTTAAGATTCATCTCCATCGAGCCGTCAAAAAACTAAAAGTCATTCTGCAACCGATGTGGGATAACAACGAGATCTAGGTGAAATACTGTGTGTTCGCAACAAGAATTACTGCTTAGTCATTATTTAGATGGGTCTTCCGAATCAGACCTAGATTTAACCAGACATATTGAGACTTGCCAACCCTGCCAACGATATTTGGCTGATTTGGATCAAATTGCAACGCTGACCGAAGCCCCACTATTACCTGAAGCCAATTTGGGTCAGATCGAAATCGAGGTCTACAAACGGCTGGCAACCAATACAGTCACCACTCCGATTACGGCTAACGAGCGTCGATTCAGCTTGAGCTTTCTCGACTGGGTAATACGCTCCAAAGATTCCGTTAGCCCATTGCTAAGCGGCTTCCAGTTCCGTAAGTTAGTTTGGTTAATTGCCTTCATCCTTGCAATAATTGCTGGTTGGCGACTCCTCAACCCAAACCCAACATCTGTTCTGGCTTCAACTGCACTGAGGCTTGAAACCTATCGACAAGAACAGATCCATCAACATTTAGAAGAGGCCAACGCCATGCAGCATTTAAAAAACGATAGCTGGGCTAGCGAAGGCATGTTTCGGTTGGTGAAGGAACAGGCACAAGGCACTAAATTAGAATCTTATGCCGGCCAGCAAATCCAAGTCGTCCAAAATCAACGCCGCTAATCCGGCTCAACAGGCGAATCCGAACCTGTTCGTCCTCAAGGGCAAATGTGATAAATGCCGATCTGTAAGCAAATCGGCGGGACACATTGGCTGTGCAGTATTTCTGTTCTGGAATGTGATGGTGGTCGCTCAGATCGAGAACCTGGGCCCATTAATCCAATCTGGTCAGTACGCCAGTGCTGAACGGCTCCTTCTCACTCTAAAAAATCGCACCCAAGAGCCTGAGCAACTCAGCGATATTAATCATCGCTTAGGTGAACTCCACTATCAATATACTCACCAATACGATCAAGCTCTAATCGCGTTCGAAGATATTATTCGGCTCCCAACCCTCGCTCTCGCCGATGATCGTTATCTTGCCCAGATAAAAAGGGGGGATGTATTTTGTCGTTTGGGTCAGCACTTGAAAGCGATCCAAGCCTTTCAGGAACTGGCTGAAAATGTTTCTTCCGACCACTTCGCTTACCAAACCTGTCAACTTAGAATACGCACTATACAAGACGCATTGATCCGGCAGAAACAGTATCAGAACCTAATTGACCAGTCAGCGGAGTCCCGTATCGATAAAGCCGAAGCTAAATTCCGGATTGCGGAACTGTACCGCCAACCGCTAAACCAACCGCAGCAAGCGGTCAACTACTACCAGCAAATTGTGAACGAATATCCGCAGCCTCCATTTGCACCGGAGTCACTCTGGCGCTTAGGCAATATTTACAACCGGATACTACATCGCCCTAATGCTGCTGTTCATGCCTATCAGCAAGTTGAGAGCCAGTATACTACTTGCACCTTTGCCGCTGATGCGATTTATCAAATGGCCCGAATCTACTGTCAACAGAAACAATTCAAATTGGCCCACACCAACTTTGAAAAAATCATCCACCGCTATCCGTCATTTTGGAAAATATATGCCGTTTTTTATTGGCTTGGTATTGCTTGTGAAGGTAACAGTGAAATTTCCCCTCAAAAGATTCAAACTGCTGATTACCGCACTGCCATCAAGGCGTACAAAACCTTTTTGAACTTATATCTACCTGACTTGGATCCCGTTCATTTTGGCGAAATCGCTAAATATAAACTAGATCGAGTAGAGCTAGCAGCTCAAATCCAGCAAAAAATCTCACAACTAGAATCAGACTTACCGGCTAGTGAGTGGGCACAGTTTAAGCGAGCGGTTAGTCAAAAAAACTATCCGCTCGCTTTAGAAATTGGACGAGATCTGGTTACGAACTTTCCAGGCAGTTTTTACGCGCAAAAAGCTAAAGCCGATTTATCTGAAGTTAGACATAAAGCAGCAATCCAGCGACTTCTGGAAGTTACTCCCTGTCCATCTGCCTTGTTACAGATTGGTGTGATTTATGAGCGAGATCTACAAAATGTTGAAAAGGCTTTGGAGGCATACACGCAACTAGTCGAGACCTTTCCAGATTCAAGTCGGGTTGCGGAGGCATTGCATCGAATAGGCTCGATCTACCTTTTTGAGTATAATAATATAAGTCAGGCTATCCAAATCTATGACACTTTGACACGTCAACATCACTATTCACCGCAAGCAATGCAGGCGAGCTTTCAACTGGGAGAAATTTATCGACATTTACAACAATTTGATATGGCCCTATCCGCCTACCGGCTGACGGTGGTACACTTGGAACAGGAGCAATACCTAGGGGGCGGATTCAAGGATAGTTTCGCTGACCAGGCTCAGTTCCGTATTGCGTCTATTCTCTATAAACAAGCCAACTTTCAAGCCGCGCTGGTCGCTTTTCAGAATTTCCTATTAAATCGGTCAGAGTCGCCTCGACTAGCGGCAGCCTGTGCTTATATGGGATTAATCTATCAGCAGTCGGGTCAGAAACAAAAAGCCTTCACCGTCTTTCAGAAAGCCATCGATGCTATCCAAACCCACGGATGTATACAGGCAATGATGGTCGTTCAAGAACTTGAATCTATTGGAACAATCAGTGAGTCAACGACTACTATTCACACTTCGTCTGATCGAACTTCTACTAAGAAGGTATATCCATCCAAAGAGGTATTTACCTCACAACAGTACTCTCTCTTCAACAGGTCTAAAAGTGAAGTACAGATTCTAAATGTGCGAGGCGACCAATCCGCACAGGATGGTGAATATAGCGATGGTATTGTGCAATGGATCGTAGAACTCCAAAATCGCTAACTCAAGCAAGCCTAAATCTTAGAGAAGAACTGACTGGCCGCTAATCAAGATAGCATGAACGGTCAGGTCTAGTGTCAGTATTACCAGATCCGCATCTTTCCCGATCTCAATCGCCCTTTTAGTTGTATCTACTTTCAAATTTTCGGTGGCCGTAAGCGTGGCCATGGTCAACGTGTCTTCAAGTGGAACACCCAACTGACGACGCTACGTAAACCTTCCATAAGCGTAATTTTACTGACGTGTAAGGTTTCCCGGTCCGTGCTTACATGGTGCCAAAAATAGTACCGTCCCGAATGTAGTAATCGAGGGTTTGTCAAGGCTACTAAGCACCCAACTCAGCTAGCTAAACGGAATCCTGTTGTCATCTTTCTTCTGGAACTCCAGCCAATTCTAAACAATCAGAAACCAATCCAACACCACTTGGCCTCTGAATATCAATTCGGTGTGGATTTTATCGTTTGACAGCACCGCCTCTAAAACTTCTAGACGGCGGTGATGCAATTCCGTTCATACCATTGAAGATATGCACCGCACGGGTAATGCTGCTTTCGATGGCTGTCATGGCCAAGTCGAAACCCGCACTGGTACAGCCAAGGGCCACCACAATATGATTGTAATTTTTTCGCGCTTCTTTGGTAAAGATTAGATCTGGACCTCGCTCCGGTGCGATTGAGATGACCTCTAGCGTGCCGATTTCGAGAACTTCCACATCCGGTGAAACGTCTCGGAATCGGATGGGCTCATGGTATCGGGGTTTTGAGTGCCGCATTTCTCCTCGCAACCGAACTTACCTTCGACATAGGATCCAAACACATTCGGTCCATCAAGCACTGGATTATCTGCAATATGAACAATCGATATTCTAGCGAAACCTCTATCTTCTCGATGGCTGCAGAGGAAGTTGCCAATACAAATGGTGGGCACGAGTGATGTCCGTAATATGGTACGGATCACCTGTCATCGTGTGATACCCTTCTTCACTATGAACTAGTGCATCGATGAGGCCGGGCGCAACAATCAGGTCACGGGCATTGATGATCTCTGCCTCTTCGAGGGGAGGCTTGGTTGTGATCTGCTGGATTTCGCTGTTTCGAATCAGAATATTTTACTGAAATAGGGATTGAGGAGCGTAGGCTTGGCCTCCTACAATTGTGGCTCTATTTGCCATTCAATTCTCTTCTTCCTCAATCAAGTTGGACGCCTGCTTGATTTTCGAGTAGTGCATATTTGAAAAACTGAATTAATAGTTTATTGTCCCCCTTTTATTGTGAGCTTTGGCAAGAATTACAATAACCCAGTCAAAACAAAGATTTTCACCTCTAACTATTTGAATTTCACCGACACTTCATTTGAGAAAGTGCTGCTTCCACCAAATGATAAAATAGGCAGGAAATGTCCATCGGAGCTGAATCAGCTGAAAATATGTTTGACCAAGGCACTGATTTTTGGCCTGTTAAAGACTAGCCAGAATGCGATTTGTCGGTGGGACAGAATTGGCCAAATCTAGGATTTTCTTTCGCAGATGTTTGGTGGCTAACTAAAGTTTTTTAACTATGACCCGATGACTATTTTTGAAATAGAAGCTCACCGCCAACAATTAGAATTACTCACAAATGCGGCTGATGCATACCATTGGAACAGAATAAAATGCTGAAGTTGGGCCTCGGTTCAAGGAGGCCTCGTTAGATTTTCACCTCCAAAAAGGTCCGATAGGATGTCCACAAAAACCGCCAGCCGAAGAGGATTGACAAGAGGCATTTCCATTCTGAGACGAGATTGGCGAAACTGAAATAACTTTTTCTAACAGGAATCTAGAGAGAGCTGATAGAAAGGGAACATCTTTTATCTCCGATTTCAAAGCCTTTTTGTTAGCACCAGTACTTCGAGTCGAGCCAGATTTAGAGACCATGGCCGCCAAAATCGTGGGTAATCCAGCTTTCGATGCTGCTTTGTGGAAGCTAAATAGATGAGAAGGAGGTACCTTGAATATCGACCCTAGCCATCTTTTGGGATCCTTCTGGCCGGGAAAAATGCAGGAAATGCGAACTGTTCGAGAATTGTGAGGATAAAGTCTCAACTGATGAAACCGCCGACTGGTATTTCTAGGGAAAAGACAAATATTATTATGCGCCTCAAATCGGAATGTTACAATAGGCGCGCTTATAGGGTGTGTAGTGCTGCATGGGAAGTAATACCAACCCGACTCTTTGCCTCTGCTGTTAGTGGATGTCAAAGAGAACCATCCGGATCTTGACAGTATTTTCAATAATCCAGCTTGTCAGACCTCCAAAATCCCGCTCTTGGGATTACCAAAATCACCAAACACAGTCGGATATAATGTGTCGTCGCTCATGAGATGGTCTTTCGGTCGATTACA
>Ga0208128_1001075_pt1 | contig 10507 bp, 7 predicted proteins | sample ETNtaG_35_FD_185758 | JGI IMG/M metagenome (GOLD analysis project Ga0208128, IMG submission 185758) | Marine microbial and viral communities from oxygen minimum zone, Eastern Pacific Ocean - ETNP201306PF51B (SPAdes) (version 2) | ecosystem: Environmental > Aquatic > Marine > Oceanic ... | reverse complement strand
CAGCGCAGGCCGTCTAGGTAGCGGGACTTGGTGAGGTAGGGGGGCTTGGTCATCGCGGCGCGGGTGTTATCAGCTGTTCCGAAAATACCATGGATCGGGTGACAGCGATCGATGAGAGAAGGTCTCGCGGATGGCAACAAATCTATAGTTTGGCACAGTCACACACCTGCCCGGTTAGGAGGATTAGCTTTAAGCCGGCGTTAAGTATCGACGTCGCTGAGTTTACCTACTGTGAAGTTGCCTTTGTGCCCGGCATCGAGTTGCACGCGGCTGATTTGCCCAAAGCGCAGCGTCTCACCATCGGGCCCGATAATCTGCTCGATACGCACACTGAAAGTTGAACCCTTGGGCAGGGTGGTCAGAGGTACATCGCGGCTTTGCAACAACCAGCTGATGCGTTGTGCCACAGCGGCATTGAGCTTTTCTTCAAGTGCAACATAAAGCGATGTTTGAATCTCGCCCGTTATCTCTATCGTAGTAGTGGTGCCAACGGGCACGGTATTGGTTTTAAGATCTGCGGTAACGGTGGTGCGTTCTTTCTTTCGGCGGATGATCACCAACTGCTCGAACTGATCGTTTTCAAAATAAAAAATTGCTTTATCTCCGGGGCGAAAATCATTGCCCACGCGCTCGGCGAGTGCCGCCCAGAGTTTTGTCGGTAGGCCGGAACTTGCCATGCCGTGCGAGAGGGTGTCGCCAGGGCCAAAAATAAACTCGGTAATTTGTGCAGCCGGTGCCGCTGTGACTGGCGCGGTCGAAGTAACCGCCCAGGCTGCATCATCAAGTGGTTTTTTGAGATCTACCTTGAGCGCCGCTGCAGGCGAAGGCGGGGCCGGCTCGGTTTCTGCCAATACGGTTTGTGCCAGTGCTCGCTGAGCGGGGGCTGGTTGTTCGGTTAGTGCCAATAGCGTTTCGGGCGGGTTCGAGGCATCAGCCATTTTCTTTTTCTCTTCCGCGGCCCTCATTACCGTCTCTTGTTCCATTACCGCCTTTGACTCCATTGCCATCTCTTGGCGCTTGAGGCTCTCGTCTTTGCGTATTGATTCGGCTGTTGCCGACGCCAGTTGAACGGCCGTTGATTTATCGGTCAATAAAGATGCGACCTCGCTTGAGGCAGCAGCGGGCGCTGAATCAAGGTCGGCGCCTGGCGCGGCAGGCTTGCCGTTTACGGTGGCGGAGCGGGCAAGGGTCACGGCTTCGGGTTTCGCCGGCACTGATGCTGTTGCGACTGGCGGTTTCTCTGGCGGCAGCATGCGCAGCACGGTGATGCCGACACCGAGTGCCAGCACTGCACTGACCGCTGCGCCCAGCGCCGGGCCGGTCGGCCAGCGGGGCAGGAATCCGCCCAGCTTCGTTAGCCAGTTCGCGGCGGGCTGCGGGGCCTGGTCTTCGATTAGCTGTTCGGTGCGGGCCAGCAGGGCATCGATATCAATGCCGTAACCGGCGAGGTAATGCTCGAGGTCCTCGTTGCTGAGCGCCTGAAATTCGTCATCTGTCAGGTGCTCGATGGTGCGCGGTGGCGTAACACCGTGCTCGGCCAGCTGCTCGGCCAGCGTGATCTGCGCGGTGGCCCGCGTCAGCATTGCTTCGGCATCGATGCCGGCGGCCGCCAGCAGCTGCTGGTCGCTTTGCCGGGCCTGCACTTGTGCCAGGATGTCGCCGGCCTCCTCCTCGCCGAGGATGCGGCGCAGCAGGTTGTGGCTGTCGTTTTCGGTGTGGCTCATGTTGCTGACGGCGTGGCGGTTTTTTATGCCGTGCCGGCGCTGCCCTGCAGTTCGACCGCAGTGCAGTTGCGGGTGATGTTGCGCAGGCGGTTGCGCAGGCGGTTAAAGCGCTGATAGTCGGCGCTGCCGCTGGTGTGGTCCAGGCCCAGGCGCTGGCAGAACTCCTGGCCGTCGTGTTTCAGGTCCCAGCCCTCGGCCTCGAGCAGTTCCCAGACTTGCGCCAGCAGAGGGTCGTCCTCGCTGTGGACCATGGCCCGGATGCGGGTGCTGAGAAGAGCCTGGTTGAGGATGTCCTCCGGGGTGGTGTGCTCGGTGAGGCTTGCCGCAGGGTCCAGGCCCTCGGCGGTGGGCGGTGCCTGCGCGCGGGCTGCGCGCGATTCGAAGTAGTGGGAGATATAGGAATTTATGCAGCCAATCAGGTGTTGTTCCAGCGGGCAGCGGTCCCGATTCCAGCGCCGGCGCTGCTCTAGGGTGTCGGCAATGGCCCGCTGGGTGAGCTCCTCGGGGTCCATGTCCGGGCCGTGGCCCGCGCGGCTGCCCAGTTTTCGCAGAGCGTAGGCGGCGATTCTAACCAGGAGGGCCTTCAGTTCGACCCGGCTCAGGTGGCTGAACGGCGTGCGGTATCTCGGCATTCGTTCTCCTTCATTTGTGGCCGTGGCAAGCGCGGTGCCTGCGATTTATCTGTTCCACCCTTTATAGCGCACCGGTATGGCAAAAGGCTGTACCACTTGCAGGCAGAAAAATGTCTTTGTGGGTTGTCGGCAGAAGGCCCTTATAAATAAAGCCGGGTTCGTGGAATTTTTTTCAACTGCCGGGGAGATTTTTTTAACTGAAAAAAATCTCCCCGCTTCCGGCTTGTATCTACTGATGCAGGCGATCTACTTTTCCAATCATGCCCGGCTGCGCTGCGCCCAGCGCGGCATCGACGAGGCCCTGGTGCACATGGTGCTGGCCTACGGCCGGGCGGTCTACGACCACCGCGGCACCCGCCGCTGTTTTCTCGGCCGGGCCGAAAAGCGCCGCCTGGCCCGCGAGGCGCCCGAGATCTGGCGCCAGTACGGCCGCAAGCTGGACCTGGTGGTGGTGATGCCGGCCAAGGGCTGCCAGCAGGTGGTCACTGCCTTCGTTCGCAACCGCCCGCGCTAGCCGATGGCCCAGCCGCAGTTCTTAACCCTTGTCTCTCATCTTCCGAGGTGCTTCCATGCGCGTTTTCTCCTGTAATTTCGCTGCTTTTGTGTGTTTTTCCCTGGCCGGGCTTGCCCCGGCCGAGGCCCTTTTAGCCACTGGCCCGGCCCTTGGCACGCCGATGGTGCCTGCCCAGGCCACGGCCGGCACGCTGCTGGTGCGCTCGGATGACGACCAGGCCCTGCGGCCCATGCCGATGCTGTCAACGGACGTTGCCATCTCGGTAACGGGCCTGATCGCGCGCACCGCGGTGACCCAGTATTTTCACAACCCGACCGATGAGTGGCTGGAAGGCATTTATGTTTTTCCGCTGCCGCAAAATGCAGCCGTCGATACTCTGGAGATGCGCATCGGCGAGCGGGTGGTGGTAGGTGAGATCAAAGAGCGTGGTGAAGCCAAGAAGATCTATGAGCAAGCGAAGGCCGCGGGCAAAAAGGCCGCCCTGCTCGAGCAGGAACGGCCCAACATCTTCACCACCTCGGTTGCCGGCATCCATCCCGGGGGCACCGTGGGTGTGCGCATCGAATATCAGCGCGAGCTCGACTACCGCGATGGCGGTTTTTCCTTGCGCTTTCCAATGGTGGTGGGGCCGCGCTATGTGCCGGGGAGCCCAACGGTCGAGGGCTTTGCCGGCACTGGCTGGGCCGAGAACACCGACCAGGTGCCAGATGGCGCGCGCATCACACCGGTGGTGGCAGACCCCGCCGGCGGGCCCATCAACCCGGTAGCGATACAGGTAACCCTCAACGCCGGGGTACCGGTTACGGTGGCGAGCCCCTCGCATGCCATTCGTACGGCCAGCAAAGATGGCGAGCTGCATATTGAACTGCAGGCAGGGCCGGTGCCGGCTGAGCGGGATTTTGTGCTCGAGTGGCGTCCTGCCCCGACCGACGCGCCAAGGGCCGCGCTTTTTACCGAAACCTTCAACGGTGAAACCTATGCGCTGCTGATGGTAATGCCGCCAAGTGGCGAAGCGCTGCAGGCAAAGCGCCTGGCCCGCGAAGTGATTTTCGTGATCGACACTTCGGGCTCGATGGCGGGGACTTCTTTTCGCGAGGCCCGCACGGCGCTGCGGCTGGCACTTAAGCGCCTTTCTCCCAGAGACAGTTTCAACATCGTGGCTTTTGATTCGACGGCCCAGCGTCTTTATCGGAGAAGCGTTGCCGCAACCCCCGAGCGCATCGGCCACGCGCTGCGTCGCATAGAGGCGCTCACAGCCGACGGCGGCACCGAGATGCTGGCAGCACTCAAGCTGGCACTTGACGGCAACACTGCAAGCAGCGGAGTACGCCAGGTGGTCTTCATCACCGACGGTGCGGTCGGCAACGAGACGGCGCTGTTCGATTTTATCAAGAGCCACATCGGCGCCAGCCGGCTCTTTACCGTCGGCATCGGTTCGGCCCCCAACGGCTACTTCATGCGCCGGGCCGCTGAGGCCGGGCGCGGCACTTTTACCTACATCGGCCGGCCCGAAGAGGTACAGACAAAAATGAGCGAGCTCTTTGCCCGCCTGGAAAGTCCGGTGCTGGGGGACATCGCCGTGCAGTGGCCGGGCGTGGTGACCGAGGTTTTTCCCGAGCGCATACCGGATCTGTATCTCGGTGAGCCACTGGTGATGGTGGTAAAAGCCTCGCAACTCACGGGCGCCGTGCACTTTTCGGGCATGCGCGCGCGGGCACGCTGGCAGCAGAGCGTGACCTTGAGTGGCGGTGCCGCCCAGGGCGGCATCGCCCGGCTCTTTGCCAGGCGCAAGATCGATGCGGTGAATCTCGAACAGGGCCACCTGCGCCGTGAGCTTGGTCGCGAGCAGGCCCGGGTCCAGGTGCGCTCGAAGATTGTGGAACTCGGCCTGGCCTATCACCTGGTAACCCGCCACACCAGCCTGGTAGCGGTAGAAAAAGAACGCAGCATCCCCGCCGGCGAGAAGGTCAAGCCCTGGCCGGTGCCCGTCAATTTGCCGGCTGGCTGGGAGATGGAAGCCATCTGGGGCGAGGATCAGGACGATGCCAGCAGCACCGCAATGATCGCCATGATGACCAAAGCCGCGCCCAGTCCGGCAGATAAAGGCCGGAAGCAACAGGACGAGCTGCGCAAATCGGCCCCGACCTCGCAGGACGCCCTGCTGGTCGCCCTGAATCAGCGATTGCCGCAGACGGCCACTTCGGCCAGCTTGCTGCTGCTGGCTGGGTTGCTGCTGCTCGGCGTGGCGCTATTGCTGCGCCGCCGGGGGCGGGCCTGATGCTGGCGGCCCGTACCGTGGCCGCAAGCGGCCTTGCGCTCGCCGGGGTTTTGAGCGTTGCCCATGGGGCCTGGATTCCGATCAAGGCGGCTCTTTCCCAGGTGCTGCTCGAGACCGCCTGGCGCGAGAGCCTCTACACCGGCCAACGCGCCAGGCCCTGGCCCTGGGCCGACACCTGGCCGGTGGCGCGCCTTAGCGCACCGGCGCAGGGCAAAGCCATGATCGTGCTCGCTGGCGCAAGCGGGGCAACCCTCGCCTTCGGTCCGGCCCACGTGCTGGCAAGTGCTGCGCCCGGCGCCATGGACAACACCGTCATCGTCGGTCACCGCGACACCCACTTCGCTTTTCTGGAACGCCTGAAAACGGGCGAGGAGCTGCGTCTCGAAGCCGGCGATGGTGCCATGCACCGCTACCGGGTAGTCGAGGCGCGGGTGCTGCACGAGAGCGATACCGCAGTGATGGATGGCGCCAGTGCCAAGCGCTTGACGCTCATAACCTGCTACCCCTTCGATGCCATCGTCCCGGGCGGGCCGCTGCGCTACGTGGTGCAGGCCGAGGGCGTCATCACCCATCCACCCTCTCTGGATAAAAAGACATGAGCAGAAAAAGCGATACCCGCCAGGACCGCGCGGTAAAGAAAGCTCCCCCAGACCGGCCTTGGTACGTGCTGCCATGCAGCCAGTGCCGCCAACTCAAGCATACCCTCGAGTTTCGGATTCGAAGAACTCTTCTAGGCCAACGCACCATCTGTAAGGTTTGCGAAGCCCATGAAACCAAACCATGAGTAGCTGTTACTTAGTGACGGTACACAAATTACCCCCGCTGCATCTTCAAGGGAAGTTGGGAAGTTACAGGGGTGACAACGACAAAACCCGGAGAGAACTGATGCCCAGACGATCCGCTATGACCTTCGTACTTCCAGCACTCGCGCTCCTTGTGAGCCTTCTGATGGTGCCTTTGTCCCTCGCCCAGGAGGTCCCACAAAATCCCTCTGCGACTGCGCTGCAAGATCAAGGTCTTCGCCCCCCTTCGCTGGTGGTCACAGACGCGCCGATTTGACTGCTTGCGGGCGCTTTATAAATACTGCTAAAAGGGGCGATGGCCCGTTTTTGCTAAAAGCAGGAGCGGGTTTTTTATTGCCTGCACATTTTTTATTGGCTGCACGCCGCCGGTTTAAGCGACAACTTACAGGGCGGGATAGCAAATACTGTTAAAGCGTTGGTTGGTCTTTCTGCCCTGTAAGACCCACTGGCGCAATACCAGTGACAGGGCAAGGAGTTATGACCGATGCCATCAAAAAAGAGTGTCTCGAAATATCGGGCCAAGACGCTTATCGGCAAATATGGAGTGAAACTAATCTACGGGGATCAGGAGCGGGCCGACAGGGCGAACGCTGGTGGGGCCACGCAGATCGTATTGAAGCGAAGAAAGCAGAAGTCGAAGTCTGCTATATCTACATCTTAAGGCATCTGGGTATCCCCTGAACCCCGCCGGTTGATGACCGGTATCTTGAGAATCTGATCTTACCGCGCGCAGACGAGAACCTGCCCGCGGCCTTTAAGTACAATCCGCCCCTTCGCTTAGGGGGCGGTATGTATTTTGACTTAAGGTTGTGGGGTTTTACTAAGGGTGTGCGCCTGCGCATCTTTGGCGCGGTGGCAATCGGCGTTGTGGCCGTGCTGTTTGGTATCGCGCGCCTGGCACTACTGGGCTGGCTGATCGCCCGGGTGTTTGCCGGGGCACCGCTTAACGAGTTGACGCTGCCCTTTATCGGGGTCGGCGTTGTCATGGTGGTGCGCGGCTGGCTTGAATACCTGCGCACGATGATTGCCCACAATACTGCCGCCATGGTGCAGGTGCACTTGCGCCGGGTGATTTTTGATCAAGTTACGCACCTGGGTCCGGCGCATTTCGGGCTCGAACGCACCGGGGACGCCATCGTTGCGATGATCGAGGGCGTCGAGCAGCTCGAGATTTATTTCGGCCAGTACCTGCCGCAGTTAGTCGTCTCGATTCTTACGCCGTTTCTGATCTTTGCGGTGGTGGCCTTTTTTGATGTGCCCATTGCCCTGGTGATGTTGATCGCAGCGCTCTTTACCCTGGTGGCGCCACAGATCTTTTACAGTTGGGATGAAAAAAGCAGTCTCGACCGGGCTCGATCGTACAAGGCTTTTGCGGCGGAGTTTCTGGATTCTGTGCAGGGCCTTGCCACCTTGAAGGCCTTTGGCCAAAGCAAGGCACGGGCGAAAAAACTTAAAGCCAAAGCAGATGATCTTTTTCGCTCCACCATGTGGGTGTTGGCCACCAACTCGCTGGCGCGCGGCATTACCGATACTGGCATCACCCTGGGCGCGGCGGCCACACTGGCCTATGGGGCCTTTCGGGTAACAGGTGGCGATATGAGCCTGGGTGTGTTGCTGATGGTGCTGATGCTGGGCGTGGAGGTGTACCGCCCGCTGCGCGATATGCGCTCTTTAATGCACAACGGCATGGTGGCGCAGGCTTCAGCGCAGACGATCTTTCAGTTATTGGATGCCAGGCCCATCGTCACTGAAAAACCCGCGCCCACAAAGGTCGGCGCCTTAAGCCCGACGGTGTCTTTTGAGAATGTGCGCTTTGCCTACCCCGGGGGGCAGCGCACTACGCACGAGGGTTTAAGCTTTGCAGTCAGTGCAGGCGAGCGGGTCGGTTTTGTGGGCCCAAGCGGTGTGGGTAAATCATCCATCGTGCGCTTGTTGCTGCGCTTTTATGATCCGGATGCCGGCGCCGTCAAAATTGGTGGCCATGATCTGCAAGATCTCAGCCTGGATGACATCCGCGCGCAAATCGCAGTGGTCAATCAGGATACCTATCTGTTTCATGGCACGGTGGCCGATAACCTGCGGGTAGGCAAGCCCGATGCCGCAGCCGATGAGCTCGAGGCGGCCTGCCGGGTCGCCAACGCGCATGAGTTTGTGACCCAGCTGCCCCAGGGTTATGACACCGTGATCGGCGAGAGAGGCATCCGCCTGTCGGGCGGACAGCGCCAGAGGATCGCTATTGCGCGGGCCATTTTGCGCGATGCCCCGATTCTGGTTCTGGACGAAGCGCTCTCGGCTGTGGATGCCGAGAACGAAGCCATCATCCGGGATGCACTCAACAGACTCATGCAGGGGCGCACCACGCTGATCTTTGCCCATCGCCTCTCCAGCGTGATCGATGCCGACCGTATCCTGGTGCTGAACGAGGGCGCCGTTGCCGAGGAAGGTACTCATGCGCAGTTGATGCGAGAGCGCGGCGTGTATCACAGCCTGATGGCGGGTCAGGCCGAAGAAAGCGTTGAGGTCGAGATCGACATTGGCGCACCGCTGCAAACGGGCGCAGACGAGGCGCCCACCTATAGCGAGCAGGCCCAGTTTGCCCCCACCGATGCCATCGTCAAGGCGCAGGGCCTGGGCTGGGCAGCGGCCACGCGCGAGTTGATGAAGTACATCGTGCCTTATAAAGGAAAGCTCGCCATGACCTTTAGTTTTGGGGTGACCCGGGTGCTGGCCTTTATTGGCATCGGCGTGGTCAGTGCACTGGCGGTGCGCGCAGTTAAAACCGGCGAGCCCTTTGTGGATCTACTGATCCTGCTAGCGGTGATGGCGCCCATCGCGGGGGTCTTTCATTGGCTGGAGTCGTGGATTGCGCACGACATGGCCTTTCGGCTGCTGGCCGAGATGCGCATCACGCTTTTTGAAAAGCTCGATCGGCTGGCCCCGGCCTACATGGTGCGCCGGCGCACGGGCGATATGGTCGGCATGGCCACTTACGATGTCGAGCTGGTGGAGTATTTCTTTGCCCACACCGTGGCGCCGGCCTTTGTGGCAGTGCTGGTGCCGGCGCTTGTTGTGGGTGTGCTGGTGTATTTTGGCTGGCAGATGGCCCTCGTGCTGATGCCGTTTCTGATCGTGGTGGCACTCAGCCCCTTTATGCTCAGACGGCGAGTGGACGAGATGGGCTCGCGCGCACGCGAGGCACTGGGCGAGTTGAACGCCCATGCGGTCGATACCGTGCAGGGCTTAAGCGAGATCATTGCCTTTGATCGCATCGACGAGCGCCGGCGCGAGTTGATCGAGCGCACCGAGTATCACCACCAGATGAGATTACCCTTTTTTCGGGATCTCACCTTTCAGACTTCTTTATTAGAAGTCGCCACCGGGCTCGGTGGTCTTGCGGTGGTGGTGGCCGGCGCCATGCTGGTCAATGCCGGGGTTCTTGAAAGCGCCCTGCTGCCTTTGCTCACGCTATTGTCGATGGCGGCATTTCTGCCGATATCCGAGATCTCAAACGTCAGCCGTCAGCTGGCCGATACGCTGGGGTCCACACGCAGGCTTTATGCCGTAGATAACGAGCCGGTGCCGGTAACAGACGGGCCCGGCGTACCGGCCGAGCACGCAGCAGATGGCGTACCCATTGAATTAAATGAAGTCGACTTTCAGTACGAGGGGGGTAACCGAAAGGCGCTGAGCGGTACAGCTTTTAAGGCCCCGGCCGGCAAGACCATCGCCCTGGTGGGCCCCTCTGGTGCCGGCAAGAGCACCATCGCCCATCTGTTGATGCGATTCTGGGATCCGCAGCAAGGGGCCATTACCCTGGGCGGTCACGATCTTCGTGACTATGTGCTGGACGATCTGCGTGGCCAGATTGCACTCGTGGCGCAGGATACCTATCTCTTTAACGATACCCTGCGCGGCAATATCCTGATCGCCCGCCCCGAGGCCAGCGAGGCGCAATTGACCGCTACGCTCAAGCGCGCCGCGCTCAGTGAACTGGTGGCCAGCTTGCCGAATGGCCTTGAAACCCAGGTGGGTGAGCGCGGCATGCGTCTTTCGGGCGGGCAGCGCCAGCGCGTGGCTATTGCCCGTGCCTTTTTAAAAGATGCGCCGGTGCTGATTCTCGATGAAGCGACATCACACCTTGATGCGGTTAACGAGCAGGCCGTGCGCCAGGCGCTGGAAGAACTGATGGCGGATCGCACCACGCTGGTGATTGCACATCGACTTTCTACCGTGCGCGGGGCCGATCAGATCGTGGCGATTGATCAAGGCCGTGTGATTGAGACAGGCCCACACGAGGAACTGCTGGTAAGAGGCGGCCTTTATGCCCAGTTGGTGGCGCATCAGCTTGCCGGGGCGGCCGGGCGCAGCGTGGCCTAGCAGGGCGACCCTGAGGATTAAGGTTGGTATTCTCTCCCTCACAGCCTGGAATAGAGACTGCCGGTCAGGTCACACCACCGTCATGAAAAGCGAAGCGCAACGACTACTGTCCGAAACCCCTGGCCACAATGGTTTTATTGCGACGGTCGATGCCGATGGCATGCCCCGTACGGTACCTG
>Ga0208128_1001073_pt1 | contig 10511 bp, 8 predicted proteins | sample ETNtaG_35_FD_185758 | JGI IMG/M metagenome (GOLD analysis project Ga0208128, IMG submission 185758) | Marine microbial and viral communities from oxygen minimum zone, Eastern Pacific Ocean - ETNP201306PF51B (SPAdes) (version 2) | ecosystem: Environmental > Aquatic > Marine > Oceanic ... | reverse complement strand
GAGATATGCTCAATCAGTACGACGTGCTAGATGTTTTGTCAATCAAACTGATTGGAATCGTACCGGAAGACCCTAGCATCGTTGGATCCTCTAACCGGGGCTTGCCACTGATCTACGACGCCACTTCTGAGGCGGCGGCGGCATACAAGCGGATTGCACGGCGACTCGACGGGCAGGACGTTCCGGTGCCGGAGTTCAAAGCGATCGGTTGGTTTAGTAACATGTTTGGCAAGTTGTTTGGACTAGACTAAACCACCACCTGTAATGCACTACTAATGGCAAAGAGACCTTCTAGAGAATTCCCTGATTGGGATCGAGGATATGCGTAAGATACAATGCTTCAGCGACTGATTCGATTTCTTCGGCGTGAAGAACCAAGCAGCAAAATAGCTAGCAACCGGCTCAAGTTGATTTTGGTCCAGGACCGGCTCGGCGTCAACGAAGAGGTGATGAAAGATCTACAACAGGAAATTACCCAAGTTTTGTCTCGCTACTTTACACTGGACAAAAATCAGGTTGAAATTGATCTACAGCGGGAAGATCAAGCTATGGCATTAGTGGCCAACATCCCGATTAGGGGGATGAAGGGCCGGGACTAGCGTCTCGGCGAAAGAATAACTGAGACTTAACAGCAAATACTCCCCACTGAATGGGGATCGAGATAGAGATGGCACTTAAATATACCTGCCCTGGTTGTGAAGCCAGTATTACCGTCGCCTACCTGGAGGTAGGCCAACCAGCCAAATGCCGGTTTTGCGGTGAGGTTAATCCTGTTCCCACAGATGCGGAGCAGGCGGTTACCGTACCACCCAAGTTGGTTTCTGCCCGCGCTCTGGCAGGTGGAGGGAGCGATTTAGGTGAGCGCTTGCGTCAGTGGATACGAACCGATATGGTCAAGTATCTCGGTGTGACGGTATTGCTGATTATCCTTTCGGCTCTGATCGTATTTGTGACTGAACCGGCGCAATACACCGATAGTGTCGCTGGTCATATTGGCAAGGAGGTAGATGAAATAACCCCTTGGGATACTTTTTGGCATACTATCTGGTGGTCAGTCGTAACCTTTACTACCGTTGGCTATGGCGATGTAAGTCCAACTACGCACTTGGGTAAACTATTCGGCATGTTAATCATGTTTGCCGGCTACACATGGAATATCATATTAGGAGGAGTGGTGGCGTCACTATTAGTTATGGCAGGGTTAAAAGAAGTGGACGAATTGGATGCTGATAAATATACAGATCACACGGTGATTCTGGGTTGGAACCCAATGGTGGAAGAGATTTTACAGCGGATGCAGACAGATGAAGAGGCTAAACCGGTAATGGTTGGTGCCGCACCGCTGATTGTGCTGGTTAACGAATTCGATCGTGAAGAGTTATCCCGGATACCGCCAAACTTTGGGCGACTCGATATTGTTCATCTCTCTGGTCGCTATACGCAACCCGTGATGCTGGAAAAGGCCTTAGTTGGTCAAGCTGGAACTGTCGTGATTGTACCGGATATTAGCAATGTCGAACTTGACGGACCACCCAGCGAAAACGACACTGTGACCGCTGCTTATGCGATTCGGGATCTGACCCCTTCGGCGACAATTGTGGCACATACCCTGGATGCAGAACTGAAAGATCAACTCGCGCGCGCCAACTGCAACCAGGTGATTCTCGCTGACGAATATACACCTGATCTAATTGCCAGTCATATTCTGAATCCGGGTGCCCCGCAGCTATTGGACGAGGTTATCCGTTTCGCTAACCAAAACCATCAGCTAATCGTTGAGGATATGCCTCCGCTGTTAGCAGATTCCACTCACATCCAGGTCTTCAACTTTTACAAGGAACATCGCAGTGCAATCCTGTTAGGATATGTCAAGATGAGCAGTTCAGCCAACCTTGAGGAAGTAATGGGGGTGAGTGGCAGCACATTTATCCGCGACATGATCACGGAACAGATGGAGCATGCTGGTATTCAGATGAGTAGTGACGAAGAGTTAACGGTCGAAATTGGCCCAACCGACAACTATCAAGTAGACGCCCAACATAGATGCGTTCTACTGGCCAGTGGATTATCTACAGAAGAGGTAGGTACCTAATACTGATCTAATGAGAAGCTATAACCAAATCCTAGATTGCGGCGACCTGTGGCAGGTGCCCATTATGGGAAATAAAAATTTAGAATTAGAGATTAGGCATCAAAGCTTACCCTTGACCTGGTGGGAAATCCAGCTTCCGTTGATGAGCCCTTGATTCGGAGGAATTCCAGAGTGAAGATTCCAAATTCTAGATTATTAACGTTACACCGTCGGTCGCTGTGTGCAAGCCGGTTTTTGGCGGCTGTATCCGGACTATTGATTATTGCGCTTTCACTCTTTGGTTTCATCGGCATTGCGGCAGGGGCGCAACAAGTGACGCCTAAACAGGTCAATGTTCCGACGGAGATGATTACAGTACAACCGGGGCAAACTTTGGCTGATCTAGCCGAAAAATACTTTGGCGATCGGCGTCAGTACAAGAGGTTTCTAGAATATAACAACATTCCAGATATCAATACCATGAAACCTGGTGACCGTTTGCAGGTACCGGTCAACTCGAATGAGTCGACCAATTCAGACCAGGTAGCCCCTAACACAAAAGCTGGTAAATCTGCAACGCCAGTCACTGAATCTACCCCAACACTAGCTATAGCGGAATCTACCAACCAGGCCACCTTTGATAGCCTGCAGACAGCAGAGGTTGAGGCAGTGCCGGAGATGATCCCACCGACTGAGGTTAAAGCCAACGATGTTCCCAATGATGCGATTAAAAAGGGCCGTGGAACGATTATTATCACTTGGACAGCACCAGAAGATACGACTAACGTCAAAGGCTACCATGTCTGGCGCAAGGCGATGCCAGATGGTAACTTTGAAAAGATTACCAAAAAACCACTCAAACTGAGTAAATCGGAATATCTCGATAAAACCGCAACCGGCGGTCAAAGCTACGTTTATCAGGTGGCTTCAGTTGGTGCTTCAGGCCTGCCTGAAGCGGCAGAAGTCGTTTCAGCCTCTTCCAAGCCTGCTATTGCTCAGGGTAACTGGTATAACACCAAAAAATCATATCTTTTGTTGACCATCATTATATTTTCAATCATTACCCTCTACTACATGGACCGAGGGATGAGTGGAAAAGACATGTTTATCCGGCGCATTGCGGCCTTAGATACCATTGAGGAGGTTGTCGGCCGGGCGGCAGAGATGGGACGGCCAGCTATGTTTGTGGCCGGCAATGATGATCCTGATACAGGATCGACGATGGCAGCTTTCTCTGTCTTTGAATCTGTGGCTAACTATGCGGTGGTGACTCAGACCGAAGTCGTGGTTCCGGTACAGAAACCAATTGTTGATCAAGTCCTGCGATCTTCGCTCAGAAACATCTTTACCTTAGCCGGCCGACCAGATCTGTTTAACGAAGAAGATGTAACCTATGAAGTGGATAACCAACCTGCATTTATTGGAATTATTGGTGATAGCATGGCCAAATACAATCCGGCTAGCGTCTTCTATTTTGGTGATTTCACCTATGAATCCATGGTCTTTGCTGAAATGGGAAACAACGTTGGTGCGGTCCAGGTGGCAGGCTGCGAAAATCCCAAGCAAACAGCATTTTTTATCGTTGGCTGTGACTACTGTTTAATCGGTGAAGAGCTATTCGCTGCCGGCGCTTATTTGAAACGGGATGTGGTACAGATGGCAACATTGCTGGCTCAAGATAGAATCAAGATTTTGGCATTTCTAGCCCTTCTGTTGGGCATCTTGATCTCCATTTTTAACCCAGGTAAGGGAAATCTGGTACTCGATTTTCTAACATTTTGAGTTCCGAATTGACTCTCAGATTCAATATGCGCGCCCTTCAAACTGTTATCTTTATGTATTCAGAAAACCCTTTTTAAGGTTATATAAGGTTATATTTAGATGCAAACTGCACTCCCAATCATCCTTTGCTCATTAACCTGTCTGGTTCTGATTATATCGCACTTTATTCCCCACGAAGCCAATACGGTCGTTTTCAGCCAGATCAAGGGCACTTGGTACGCTATTATAAAAGTGGCAGGTTATGCGATAGCGACCCTGGCGGTTCTCAGGTCGCACATCAGGCGACTTCAAGCAAGAACAACTGACTGGCAATATAGCGCTGTGGCCTTAGTATGTTTCTTGGTTTTTCCACTGACCTATCTATTTGACAATATCCGGGAAAATAATGCACTCTTTGCTACCACTACTTTCTCAGACACCATCGACGTCTCAGTTTTAAGAGGCGCAACGGTTCAACTCGAGCCTGTAGCAGGAGAGACATACAGTGGAAAGGTCTTTAAGATTGATGGAAAGAAACGACGTTTAACCGTCAAATTAGATCTGGCTATCAGCGATTTGGGGAAAAGTGGTCAAAGCCTCAGAATTGGTGAACAGTCGTTGCAACTTTCGGTAGGTGAGACAATTATTATTCCTTCCAAATTGATGGTAATAAAAAGAAAAGGTCTCTTCTTTCAAGGTTTGGGTCGTCCTTTATCTATAAAAAAAGATGGTGTTGCCACCAGTTGGGTCTATGATAATGTCGTTAGCCCTTTGGATACAACTATGTTTGCATTGGTGGCTTTTTACATCTGCTCTGCCGCTTACCGATCATTTCGGGTCAGAAATTTTGAAGCCGGTGTTCTTTTAGCCACTGGCATCATCGTCATGCTGGTTAATTCACCGCCGACATCTTTGATTTGGGATGGGGTATTTCCAGCTAAAACTGCCGTCGATCAGTTTTTCGTTGACAAGGCTCTGATCAACCTAAAAGATTGGTTGCTGGCAGTTCCGGGGCAAGCGGCTAGCCGAGCGATTCTAATTGGGGGAGCACTAGGGTTAGTAACCCAATCTTTACGAGTGCTGTTTGGGATCGAAAGGAGTTGGCTTGGCTAATGTGGAGAAAACTTCTCTCACTCAATACCAGATATATCTATTTAGCCATTGTGGTGATGGTCGTCATTCCTGTCGTTTTAAAAGTGCCGTTACCGACCAGTCCCTCTGAACCGACGCAGAAACTTTTTGACCATATCGATACACTGGAAGCAGGAGATGGCATCTGGTTTTTTCTTGACACACGTCCGGCGACCACAGCAATTCACAGACCCCAATTACACGTCCTGTTGCACCACTGCTTCTCAAAAGGCATCAAAGTCGTCGGCTTTAACCCTTTGGCCCCCGAAGCAACAGGCATGGGACGGCCCTTCATACAGGAAATTGCCGCCCAATATGGCAAGCAGGAGTACACAGATTGGGCCTATATGGGCTATACGCCGGCTGGGCTGGCGATTTTTAGTGCTATGTCTAAAGACATTAAAGGCCTGTATTCACAGGATGTGACAGGTAAAGCATTTGACGAGATCCCCGTGTTACAACAGTTCAGGAAGTATAGCGATGTTGGGTTGGTGATTACACTGGCAGGTTTAAAAACGCCTGGATACTGGGTGAAGTATGCGCAAACCCCCTATAAGTTTCCATTTGCTTCCGGTGTAACAGGTCCCATGATCGCTGATCAATTTCCTTTTCTAAATGCAGGTCAGATGGTTGGTATGATGGGAGGTATCCTGGGTGCTGCTGAGTATGAAGGTCTTCTGAAAAAAAATAATATTCGAAAACAATTTGGTATAGCCTCGGCAAGTATGTTTGTCCAAACAGTTGTTCACTACATACTGGTTGCCATCATCATTTTGGCTAACATCGCTACCTTTATTATTAACAACCAAGATAAAAAAGATCGTCAAGCAAGAGCCGAGGCTAGAGCTAAAGCCGATAGCGGGATAGAATAAACGCCGCGAGAAATTTTCCCCGGTTGGGGGCGAGGACATGTATGGAAATTGTATCATTGTGGGTGATCGCCTTCTTTTCTTTATGCATCTTCTCCTACCTATATAGGAATAACCCGTTTTACAAGTTTGCCATCCACGTGATTCTGGGCCTAATGGTCGGGTACATGTTTCTACAACAGGTCACCATTGGACTGGAACAGCTTGTTGTCAGCCCCATCTTAGAAGAATTGGGCCGACCCTCCCCGGACGCACCCGACATTCTAATACAGAGAGTTCTGCCTCTTCTCGTGGCTTCTCTTATCTTTACTATTTTTGTTCCTGAGCGGCGTTGGTTATCCCGGATTCCAATAGGTTTGCTACTTGGCTATGGAATGGGGTACATGTTGACAAAAAGTTTAGAAGCTGATGTGTTCAAACAGCTAAATGCGACCTTAACACAGTCGATCACAGCTATTTCTGGTGACTCTATTTTCAGGTCCAGATGGCCGGCGTGGGGGCAATTCTTACCCGGACTCAGTGCCTTAACAGTCATCGGTCTAACTATCTTTTACCGATTTAGGATGCAGCATCCAACCATTCGAACGATCATATATATTGCACTTTCTCTTTTTATTTGTAGTCTAGCAGACTCTATTATGATCTTGGTTGGGGTTCTGACAGTGTTATCCTACTTCTTTTTCTCTTTCGAGCGACGAGGTTTGGTAGAAGAGGTCTCGCGGGTCGGTTTAGTCTTTATGATGGTCTATTTTGGTGCGGTTTTCGGGAATACAGTTTTGACCCGGATTCAAATCTTTATTGGACAGGTCGATTTTCTAATCTTCAAGTGGCTTGGCGGAACCTGGCAAGCTCTCTTTCGTGGCTAAGTTCTCCTTCCATTCTCCCGCCGGTATTTTTTGGCTAACTCCTTCACTAATTGTTCTGGTTAGCGAAGCGGCGTCTTCTGTTACTCTTCAGCAAAATCTTCAATTAAGCGGATTGCTATTTTAACCCCATTTTCCCCTGCCATCTGTTGACCGACTGATTTCGCTGCTTCGAACATCTGAGGTGAATTGAGCGTCTGCAGGATGCGTTGCGCCAGTTTAGTGACGCTCAGTTGCTGACGATGCAGCGGTTTCGGTGCTAACCCTCGTTGTTGCAGCAAGCCAGCCCAGTAGGGTTGATCAGCTAAATGCGGTACAACAATTGATGGAACACCCGCCCGGCAAACGGCCGTTGTGGTTCCCGCCCCGCCGTGATGGATCACCAGCTTGGCCTGCTGAAAAAGGAAGCCATGCGGTACATAATCGACGCAAAACAGGTCTGATGTTCGAGGATCTTCATCAATGGAATCTTCCGCCCGCCCCAAATTTCCCCATCCCGATTGAATAATCACCCGTTGCCCAATCCGACGTATGGCCTCCAGAATTATTGGCGTCGGATCGTGTGTTCCACCCATAGAGCCAAAAGAGACCACGATTGGTTTATCTCCAGCGTCCAGAAAATCGAGGAGGTCTGATGGTGGATGGTAGTCGGCTTCGTCCAGCGTCCAGGCTCCGGTAAAACGGTGGTTAGCAGGGAGATCTCGAGGGGGCGGGGCAATGGTGGGTGAGGCTGCCACCAGATTCATAAATGGCGAATACATGCCAGCAAAGCCGACCATCCGTCGCGCTTGCCCACCCACCTGTCGAATGAACTGGTTAAAGAGAGGATCGACCTTCGTCACCATCACCAGTTCAATTAGTTTCCAGAGCAGCCAGCTAACAGGTTTCCCCAAGTTAACCATTGGTGGCGGCGGATTGGTAATCGACCGGATAAAAGCCGGACAATAGCTGACGGTTATGTTGGGGATGCTAGCCCGAATTGCTGCCTCCTGTCCGGGAATGTCAGCAGAATGCGAAATCGCCAGGTCAAAGCCATCCGGTGTTCCTGCCGGAGGCCGCATGGCTTGCAGACAGTCATCGTACCATGTCTGTGCTCCAGATAAAATGCCCTCTTGGGCCACCACCATAGCGGAGGCTAAAGGATTCCGAATTTTAATAATCTGATCCATCAATTGATCGAATCGCTCCGGCTCAAAAGGGAGACCTACCGGGAAAAATTCGGCACCGGTCTGGATGACCCGTTGCTGATAGATCTCTGAGGTACACAACCTGACACGATGACCAGCGTGAACCAACCCTCTAGCCAGTGCCAGGAAAGGTTGGACATCGCCCGTTGTACCCCAAGAGGTTAATATGATATTCATTTATAAACTGACTTGGGTCGGCAATGTGCAAAGCTGAGAAGCACGAAGGGTTTCAGATGGACATGGATGGATCGAATGGGGAATTTTTCTGTCATTCTTAAGAAGAAGGAAATACAATCTCTTTTCTCTGAGGTGTCTTGCTGACAGACAAAGCCTACCACGTTATGCTACCTGCCATCAACCAACTCTGGCCAGACAAAATCTATATCTGCTGCTTGACGAATTGTTGCAGATGCTGTATAAGATAGCTTATGTTTAAGTTTTAGTTGTAAGTAGGCTGTAAATGAAAATTAAATCGATTGAAACCGTTAAGCTGAATCTTCCACCTCGTAACGGCCCGACGGCCGAACCCCGCCGCCCCTCCTGGGCGGCCTCAGCCGAAGTGGCCAACCCAATGTCGAAGTTCCCGAAATACAAGCGTCACCGATCTAGTTGGATGCCTCCATGGGGAGCCGTCTGGGTCAAGGCGACCGCTGAAGATGGCACCTGGGGAATTGGGCAGACCGCCTTTGGACGTCCGGTGGCCGCAATAATCGACGACCATTTTGCCCCTATGCTGGTGGGCGAAAGCTGTTTTGCCGTGGAGAAGATCTGGGACATGATGTTCCGAATGTCGAAGCCTTACGGGTCACTGGGATTAACCGCTTGTGCCATGAGCGGCGTCGATCTGGCTATTTGGGACCTAATCGGCAAACTGAAGGGGCAGCCCGTTTACGAGTTGCTAGGTGGGCCAGTCCGGGACAAGTTATTTGCCTACGCTACCGGAAACGATACAGATTGGCAGATGGAACTCGGTTTCAAAGCTGTCAAACTAGCCTGTCCTCACGGTCCAGCCGACGGCTTGTGGGGACTCCAGGAAAACGAAAAGTTAGTAGCCCAAACACGGGAGCGCGTCGGAGACGAAGTCGAGATTATGCTCGACTGCTATATGGCCTTCGATGTTGACTATACCATCCGCCTGGCTGAACGCTTGCGACCCTACAGGTTAAAGTGGATAGAGGAATACCTGATTCCAGAGGATATCGACGGTCACCAGCAGGTGCGTCAGGCGGTGAATTGGGTATCTCTGGCTAGCGGGGAACACCTCTACACCCGGTTCCCTTTCAAACAGATGATCGAAAAACGGTGTCTGGACATTCTGCAACCCGATATCAACTGGGTGGGAGGTATTACAGAGTGTGTCAAGATCTGCCACATGGCCGATGCGGCCGGGCTGACCGTCATCTTCCACGGCGGTGGCGGAAATCAGCACGGTCTCCACCTCTCCGCTGCTATGCCCAATACACCTTGGGTGGAATACTTCGTCGGTTCACCCCCCGGTGTACCACTAAATGAGACCAAGGCTATCGCTGGCGAATCGGTACCGGAGGAGAGCTGGATTCGCCCCAATGACGGTCCCGGATTTGGTTTGCACCTCGAGGAAGAGTGGTTGACACCTTTTTGGGACTAAACTGGTGACAACACCATAACGAAGAAAGAAGTGAAGACGGAGAATGAGATGGATAAAATCAGAGTTGGTATAATTGGCAGCGGGGGCATCTTCCGCAATTTACACGCGCCCTATTACCAGGAACCGAATCGACGCGCAGATATTGTGGCGATGGCTGACCTAAACGCTGAAAGTGCTGATGAACAAGCAGCGCATTTCGGCGCGCAGGCCTACACCGATTACCGTCATCTACTCGACCGCACAGATATTGAGGCCGTCGATGTCTGTTGCCACCCGGCGCCACATCTGGAAATTACCCTGGCCGCGGCATCAGCGGGTAAGCATATCCTGATGGAGAAGCCGATGTGCCGAACGGTGGAAGAGGGCGACCAGATGGTAGCGGCGGCGGAAGCGGCAGGCGTTCTATTACAGGTTGCCTACATGATGCGTTTTGACCCCGGACAAGCTAAACTGAAGGAACTACTGGATAACGGTACACTAGGCACCTTGCAGATGGTTTACTCCAACCAGGTTGGCTGGTTCCGTCCTCAACATCCGTGGCTTTTTATTCAACGGGAGTCGGGTGGGATGCTAGTTGAGCAAGCCATCCATCACCTCGATCTCTGGTTGTGGCTTTACGGTCAAGCCACCTCGGTGTATGGTTACACTAGCCACGTTCCCCTCGGTGGCACATACCCGCCACCGGAAGAAGCAGTAGAAAATAACGCCGCCACCATTATCCATTTCAAGAATAGCGGCATTGGGATGATGATCAAGAGTTGGACAGCGGAGGTTGGACACAATGGGAATGGGATGGTTGGTAGCAAGGGATCCGCCACGCTGCTCAGCCACGGTCTGCGCTGGAAAACGCACGATATGGGCGCTGCTGAGAAGTTCATTGCCCCCGTGCCAGACGACGATACTTACCGGAGTTTGTCAGACGAGCGACGGCAACAGCGGTATTGGGGCGTTTACGCCAAAGGAGCCAGCATTGATCATTGGCTGAAGTGTATCGTTGGTGAA
>Ga0208128_1001071_pt1 | contig 10525 bp, 6 predicted proteins | sample ETNtaG_35_FD_185758 | JGI IMG/M metagenome (GOLD analysis project Ga0208128, IMG submission 185758) | Marine microbial and viral communities from oxygen minimum zone, Eastern Pacific Ocean - ETNP201306PF51B (SPAdes) (version 2) | ecosystem: Environmental > Aquatic > Marine > Oceanic ... | reverse complement strand
AGATGTATTCCAGCCACAACAGAAGGCAATCTTGGCCCTTCTCCGCGCGTTGATCTGCTTCAACGGGAAAGCCACGAGGCGTAACCTCTCCAGATATGGAGCCGGAAGGCCAAAGTAACTCCGCCGATGGGCATGCCAAGAGTTTGGCTGTTTGAACTTTAACCTCCGCCTTCCGGATAAGCATCAAGGGATTATAAATCATCCTCAACCAGTGCTAGATAAGTCTAAACGACTGAAGCCAGCGATCCTAATTGATGCCACCTGTCTCAGAAAGAGCGGACGGAACAGCGAGGGATTAGGATGGTTCCATAATGGCAGCCGTCGCTCGACTCAACAGCTGGAGCCTGGACTAGAGATGACACTGATAGCGGCGGTTAATATGGATGAGCACTCAGCGCGTTAGAGCTGGCATATGATCAACTCAGTCAACAATCAGATCGGCTCCAAGAGATCTCTAAATATGTACTATGATGCGCGGGATCGCTCTGTTTCGACGACGCTTGCAAACGGATTTGAACTTGTAACTTGGCGACGAAGAGAGGCCGCATTAAGATATTTATATGAAGGTGCTAGGGTAAGGGACGACCCAAACGCGATGCAGGACGGGTAGATGATGAGGATTTGAGCTCTTGGAGCTTCACGCAACTATGCGAGATGGATTCCAGATCTATTCACCAATCGTGAACTATCCTGCATGGGGAAGAGACTTACTCATGCAGGATCCAAGTTGATGGTTCCGGGCAGAGGAGAATTTTGTGTAGTACAGATCTAACCCTCTCCCTGACCCAAGTTCTAGAGCTCTATGAGCTGCGTTTTCAAATCGAGTTTTTATTTCGAGATGCTAAGCAACATACTGGCTTAGGGCCAGCACAAACTGTTGATTCTCATGGTCAAGAGCACCAAGAGCACTTTGCTAATGCGTGGCTATGTGCGCTCAATCTACTTCGATTAGAAGCCAGATCAATCGTGCTGGAGAGAGGTCCAGCACCTCGAAATATGGTCACATCAATTTGCTCACTCAAAGTCCGTAAGTCTAACCAATTAGTGATTAAAAACTTTTGATCGTGTTTAGGTTCGACCCAAGATCAACAAATATACTTGGCAGTTTTGGATGAGGTCGCTCAAACCGGTATCAGAGCGGCTGGATAATGATCTTTGCAGGTGATACAAACCTATGCTTAACTGTCCGCCTCATTGAACGTTATGATCAACTGTGTATAATGAACTTATCAGCTAGCATCAATTACTTATGGATTAAATCAATTGGGATTGGCCTATCCCAAAGTGCTAAAGGTTTTTGGCTGAAAGGGTGGGGTTACGAAACAAAGAAATTCGCTCCGTCAGCAATTCTTGGATCCGACCCAACCGTTGGCTACAAGTTCTCCTCTCCGATAGAGGCGATGGTAGCACTCCATACTTGCGTTTCGTACTAGATGTGAGGGGATTGCGAATCAACTCCGCTTGTGCTTCGTTAGTATGGTTAGCGCTAATTTGTTAATCTAGCGAGGAATACCCATGCAACTGACCAATCAACAAAAGCTCAGCTTTTATGAAAACGGTTACCTCAAAATCTCAGGAGCGATTTCACCATTGATGATCAACGCGGCTTTGCACGCTATCAATTACTCCTTGGGTGAAGAGGGGATGAATAAGGATGATTTACCAACACTTCGCGCGCAGTCCTACTGCAAAGAGATACGAAATTCATCTCCTGTTACAGATTTAGCAAATAAATCGGCTATGATCCCGGTAGTGGAGTCATTATTAGGTGAAGGCAACCTAAGTCCAGTTGAATCATGCCAAATTGCTCTTCGATTTCCTCGACTGCCCTATGCGTCGCCCGGTTCACCTCACGGCCACTTGGATGGACTGGGTAGCGGTCTCAACGGATCTGCGCAAGGAACTTATCGACGCGGTTTCACGATGTTGGCAGTAGTGTTGTTAAACAATCTACCGGAAACTCACAGTGGCAACTTTACCGTTTGGCCGAAATCTCATGCTTTTTTTGAAAACTACTTCCGAGAAAACGGAATTGAAGTTTTAGCTGATGGGATGCCGCAGGTTGATCTTCCCGAAGATCCGATCCAGATCATGGGACAAGCGGGTGACATGGTCATCGCTCATCATCAAATCGTCCATACCGCTGCACCTAACCATGCGCCTAACATTCGCTATGCTGCTATTTTCCGGTTGCGTCACCAACAGACGTCATTCATAGGTAACGAAGCTTATACCGATATTTGGAAAGAATGGCCCGGTATTCAAGAGGTTATCGATTAACTGTAATCGTGTTAACCTTTGGTTGGTATCAACTCATGAAAGAGGTTATAAATGAATATTTTAATGCTGAGACATTCAGCTGGTTTTGAACACACCTATTTACCAGATGCTGAAGTTGTCCTAAAGCAGATCGGACAAAAAAACGGTTGGCAGGTTCGAACCACGCATCACTGCCAACGTATCTCTGCCGAAACGCTGGCTGATACAGACCTGCTCATATTTGCCACCACTGGCAACCTACCATTCGAAAAAGAACAGAAACAAGCATTGCTTGAATTTGTTAAAGGAGGGAAACCCTTCTTCGGCATTCACAATGCGACAGACACTTTCTATGATTGGCCGGAGTACGGAGAATTGATCGGTGGGTACTTTTCAGGCCATCCTTGGACACAAGAAGTTGGTGTAATTGTCGAAGATGGCGACCATCCGGCTACTCGAATGTTGGGGCAATACTTCAAAGTCTTTGATGAGATCTATACTTTCAAAGCGTGGGATCGAAGTAAAACCCATGTCCTAATGCGGTTGGATAACGAAACTATAGATCTCTCCAAAGGTAATCGGGAAGATCACGACTATGCATTGGCCTGGTGCCACCACTATGGCGAAGGTCGAGTGATGTATACCGCACTCGGTCACCCAGACTCACTCTGGCACGAAGACTGGTTCCAGCAACACATCGATGGTTGTATTAAATGGGTTACAGGTCTGGAGAGTTGAAACAGGATTTAACCTTTCCTGACTAAGTAACCTTTTCCCAGTAACCGTTGGCTCGTTTGAGTTGGCGACTCTAGGGAGAAGGTCCGATTATATACATCTGCTTGTCGAAAGATTAGATAGGCTGGAACAGATGGACCGAACACTAGAACCTGAAATCATGGATACTATCGAAGATGCCGAGGCCTACGATGCCATGGACTTCCTGTCGGTCAATACCGCTTTCGTCGAGCGGCTGATAGAACTAGGAGCGCAGTGCGGACACTATCTCGATCTCGGTACTGGACCAGCCCGAATCCCAATTTTACTGGCGCAGAAAAAGCTTGAGATTGAGATCACCGCCGTGGATCTTTCAGCTCAAATGTTGGCGGTTGCTCGACGACGGGTAGCAGAAGCCAAACTTAGCCCCCGAATCCACCTGCGACAGGCCGATGCTAAAAACTTGCCTTTCCCGGACCAACATTTTGACGGCATTTTTTCTAACAGTATCATTCACCATATTCCAGAGCCCATCGAGGTGATGCATGAGGTTCGACGAGTGTTAAAGCCCAACGGCTTGATCTTCCTCCGTGATTTGAGGCGATTCGACTCAGCTACTGACATTGAGGCCATCGTCGATCAATATGCGGCTAACGATACCAAATATCAACGCAAGATGTTTCGGGATTCATTGTTTGCGGCCTTGACAGTCGAGGAGATAGAGAAGATGATTCAAGCTGTTGGTTTGGACGCTATCGTAATCCGGAGTTCTGACCGTCACTGGTCAATTGAACCTGGTATCTGAGCAGAGCTATGGATAGTGGTTAGTTAATCATGTTAAAAAACTGATTGAGCCACTAATTTAACTCGTTATCATTAGACAATTATCTAAGGCATAGCCTTCTCGGCTTGACTGAGAATTACCAAAGGAGATGAGCTGGATTGGCTCAACGAAAGTCCGAAATGTACACTCTCGTTCTATTGCGACATGGCGAAAGCCACTGGAATAAAGAAAATCGTTTTACCGGCTGGACAGATGTTGATCTTTCCGAAAAGGGGGTGGAAGAGGCTAAAGCAGGTGGACAAGTACTGAAGGAAAACGGTTACACTTTCGACCTCGCTTATGTGTCTTTGCTCAAGCGGGCTATCAAAACGCTTTGGTTAACCCTAGAAGAAATGGATCTGATGTGGATTCCGGTTGAACGGTCCTGGCGATTGAACGAGAGGCACTATGGCGTACTGCAAGGCCTCAACAAAGCCGAAACCGCCGTCAAGCATGGTGAAGAGCAGGTTTTGATTTGGAGACGAAGTTATAGTACCCCACCACCCGCCTTGACAACTGAGAGTGAACATTATCCCGGTCACGACCCTCGATACGCTGACCTTACTCCATCGGAATTACCACTGACCGAATGTTTAGAAGACACCTGTGCTCGGTTTCAACCTTATTGGGATCAGACGATTGTCCCCACCATCCGTTCAGGGAAACGGGTGTTGATTGCCGCTCACGGCAATAGCCTGCGTGCGTTAGTAAAAGATTTGGAAGATCTATCCGATGAAGAGATTTTGCAGGTCAATATCCCAACAGGCCTACCTCTGGTCTACCAACTTGACTCTGAATTCAAGCCGATTGATAAGTTCTATCTGGGTGACCAAGAGGCTGTTAAAGCTGCCATGGAAGCCGTTGCCAATCAGGGCAAAGCTAAATAAAACCCGATAGTAGAATAAGTAGATGATGTTACGTGCAATGTCTCTACTGGGAAGGATTCAGTACCAGCAGACCCAGATCACTGGGGAAAAATGATTCTGTACCGGCTATTGGATTAGCCCACTGAATCGCTTGATCGTCAGATCGGTAGACAACAAAATTGAAGCCGAGTCGTAGATTGCGTTTTGTTTTTAGTGGATCGAACTGAGGTAAGAGTGGGAAAAATGGAATCCGCCCTTCAATGGTGTAATAGGACTCACGGTCTTGACCAGAGGATTCTCTCTGACGAACAGCGAAGCGTAGCCCTTTGGCCTGGTAATTAGGGATTAGTTTCGGTTGTGCTTGTCCCATATAAGGCTTCTGCCCTTTAAACCCTCCTCCTTTGGGGCAAAACCAAAAGATATATGGGCTGTCTGCTGAAACTTCAGTCTTAGCGCTTTGGTCTACAGGGGCCTGCACTTGAGAGTGAAGCCTCGACCAGATCCGATTTTGCAGATAGGCTGGTTTCTCCATTGCATCAGGTGCAAGGTCTAAATGGAGTTCGAGTGCATCTGCACCTTGAAAGTACTCAATTGGATCGGGAACTTGAATGTCCCGATCCTGGACCTGCGCTAAAAAATAGAGCGCGTCGTTATCCCACTGCAACCACAAAAGGGCCTCATCTTTAGCAGTCCGAAGAGCATTTTCCAACGGCCATTTATCATTAAATCCATCGACGATAACATGCTGTTCCGTATAGCGTGCGATAGCTTGTAAGTTACAGCGACAATACATCGTCAGCGGAACGTTGGTTTCGCCGCTCCCGGCTAGCAAATCCATGTAACGGGCAGTAATGATTTCGCCGCCAACCAACGCCAGCTTTTTCAAAGGCGAAACCATTTCCTTGATCGTTGTATTTAGCAAGTTCTGCGGCGCACTAGCCAAAAACTGCTTGCCATAGAAGGTTTCGATACTCCCTCGAAACCGATTGCTGTCCTGTTCCTCTTCTATCATCTCAATCTGTTGTTTGGTTTCGATACCATCGACTAGTAAGACAATGGAAGTGCGATCCACAACGTGTGGATCTTGGTTGAGATCCGGGTCTTCAACCCGAAAATAGAGTCGAGTTCCGATGTTAAAGTTCCGTATCGACGTTCCATTTTCGGTAACAATCTCCAGATAACCACTATTCCCTTTGGTTACAAAGGTCGAATCTTCGATAATCGTTCCACTTGACAACTCCGGCTGATAAATAACGCGGATCGTTTCACCTCCCTGCACATCCAAGGTTTGATCAGCGATTGGTGTTGAGCCGTATCGCGTGGCTACATTCCCCACATAGACACCATCAAGCGGACGTGTCATTCCATCAGTTTGTTTCCGTCTTTGGTTTTCATGATTAAGAGAACGAAGCATAAGATCCAGTGAATCCTTCGTTACGTCGCTGACGACGGTAATTGGAACCTGGTTGATCTTGATTCCAATATCGAGTAGCGGATCTTCTAGCCAAATTCCAATTACCTCACCCGCCCGAACAGTTGCAATTTCGGCTATTGGCTGAGTTTGCCGTAAATCTACATTTGCGGAGTGGTCAATCGTATGGACAGGTTCCACGATTTTCAGGATACCTTGGTGACCGCTTAAAACGACGACTTCTGACGTCACTGTGACATTTGTTTGCCCTGTTGCCGTCAGCGCATCCAGATACTGAATCGAAATTGTTTCTCGATCTGTAATATTGAGTAAGGAGAGACTATTTGGTATCGATGCATAAGCTTTCGCATCTTTGATCTCTGTTTTGTAAACAGTCCCTATCATAGCTGAAAAGACCCCGTCAGTTGTCTCTTGCAGTTTTAGCTGGACCTGCTGTTCGGACAGATTTATAGTCACAGTAGTTGTTTCAGTTTGATTGTCTAAAATATTAAGATCTCCATCCTTGAGAACGACTTGCAGGTTTTCACCAATCTCAAATCCGCCTATTCCAACTTGATTGCTACTAATTAACCGCCCCGTCTCCAAGTTGTAAACTTCCAATTGCGCTGTCTCACCAACATCGACTAGCAGATCTAGGTGAATTGGAACCTGTGTAGCACCACTGGCTTGAAGATCATCGACATAGGTCAACCTCACGACTCCGCCACCGTACACCTGTAAAATATCGTCGTCCCAACCGGTAGCTGGCGCGACCGGCGTTTCACTATATCGGGTTGGAATCAGGTGACGAAAAACACCTTGATCATTGCCTTCAGATATCTTCAGACGGATGCGATCTCGAACCGTGTCTTGGTTAGCGTCCATTTCAACTACGGTTGCATAATCTATGCTTTGGTTAATTCGATTTTCAAGTAGCTGTAGAATATCGTCATCAGAGATTTCTAGAATCAAGCTCTGGCCAGCTCGAAAGTGGGTGATGGTAGATTGCAACACATCGGATGTACCTATCTGTGTATTCGCCTGATCGGTAGGCAGTAGAGACGTAGTATGTGACATCCCTGTCGAGGAAGGCCTGGCAGGTATTGCTGTAGCATTGGTCATCTGTAGGTTATCCCCTTTTGAGGGCGTATAAGCGGCTAAAGTCGCAGTTGTTCCAACCTGTACTTTTGCCCGATCCTCCAGACTAACAAGTGGCTGTCCTGTTGCTCGTAGTTGGTCAACGTAGTTTACCCGGACTATACTTGCCCCTCTTACTTGAAGAATCCCATCCTCAACTGTATTTCCGACGTTATTAGCAACTACAACCGACCCGGGCAGGTGTAGAGATGTCGCATGTAACGCCTCTGCAGGATCGGCTAAATATGCGGTGGATATCATGCCCAAAAAGTTGTCACCAGAAGCCAGTTTGTATAAAATCACCTGTTCTCGATCGCCAACCAAATCGTCGGTGACGGTAATCTCGACGCCAGGACCAACTAGATCCGGATCTCGAAGTCGGAAGTAAAGGGTTTCTCCAGCTCTAAACTGCTTCATCTCTGTCACGTAATCTGCCTCTGTAATCGCCAAATTGCCATCATGACCTGTGCGAACGGTAATCATGGCAACTACATGTTGTTGAGTTTGTCCCGTAACTTGTAGTTGATCCAGGTAGTGGATGACGATCTGGTCTCCGCCTTTAATCGGTAAAATCGGGTTTTTCGCATTGGCCGGAGTCAGCACGGTCGCTCTAGCGTCGCCAAAAAAAGTTTGACATTCAGCCGTGAAAATCCCTACATCGGTTTCATGGAGACGGAGTTGCAATACTGGACCGATTTTTACCTGAGTCCTGATTTCAACTATAGCGGACTCTCGTTTTGTTGCATCAGTATCTAGGTCGGCGTCAATCAACTGAATCCGAAACGGATTACCTGCTATAAGTTTAGGGCCCGAGGTAACCGACAGTTGAGCGGTTTGTCCTGTTTTAACGATCACTTGAGTCTTAACTTTAACTGACGGTTGGCCTGTCGATTGTAGATTGTCAAGATAGGTAGCTTCGATTATTTGCCCGCCGACGATTTGTAGCAAGTCGTCGTTTGACACGCTATTGGGCTCATAAACAGTTGTAATTTTGCCACGGAAAAGCCTTCTATCTAACTCTTTTTCCTTCGAAACCAAGGCTTCGGGGACCGTATCACCGATTTGCGTTGCGCCAGATGAGTCGGCGTCGTCTTCTGCCTGAATTTCAGTACCCACAGATACCAGTACAACTGTGATTTTTTCTTGTTGCGGTTCTTTCCTCTCGACTCGACCGGAGTCTGGTGTGGTTGGGTCGACGCCTGACAAGCTCTCATTTTTAGGCCGATCTGGCGGGGACTGAACTGTTAGCTGAATAGAGAACTCGTTGAGCTGGCTATTTTTCAGATCCAGGTCGTCAGCAAATAAGAACAGATCTGTACCGGCTTCTAGTTGGTCTATTGGTTGCCCATTGGCTTGACCAAAGTAGATCTTTCCATCATTTCCGCTTTCCACCGAAATAGTGGCTGTAACGGGCTTGTCACGTTCCGTACGGCTGAAATAGGGATCGATGTAAGTCATCGAAATCTGGTCACTACCCCAGACATGGAGTTTAGGGTTTTCAACAGGCAATGCAGCGTCGACTGAAGAATTAGCTTTTTCTCTAACCGCTCTAACATCAAAAGCTGTTTCGATTTTGATGGCAAACAACGAGCTATTGGTGCTTGGGTCATTGCTGGGGGCGTCGTCAACAAAAAAGGCGTAGTCAACCTCTGAGAGCATCAAATCCAGTGTTTCGCCAGTACCTTTATTTTTTAATCGGACGGAGATAGATTCGGAGATAGATCTATTGCTATTGCGATCGGCATCCCAGGTACACAAACTGATAGTATCGCCTGCCACGAAACTGAAAATGGGTAATGTGGCACGTTTATCCATAAAAATCACTTCACCACTGATCCGACTGACCATCTCGATTGGAAACCATGCTTGTGGTGGACTTTGTAGATCTGCTGTTGCAAAGGCGATGACCGGTAGTTGATTGGCCTCGGTCTTATCTATTCGCTGAAGAATATAGTTGAGCCCAACAGCATGACCAATTCCTGCCTGAAACTTTTTTAGTACACTTTCTTTTGGGAACCGAATCTCCAGATTGTAACCTGGCTGCACTCTGTTCTGTTGCTTGTCAGTTTGGTCAGGTATTCGTCGTTCCATTGAGCGTAGTACCGCCTCGACTTCCTGGTAGTTTCCGATTGTCTTCGGAATTGCATCCAAATGATGATGGATCTGAGAAATATAAACCTGCGGTTTTTGTGTGCTTAGGTTGGACAACTCAAATTCAAAATGATGGTCGGTTTGGGTATACATCCCTGGTGAACCTGTTCGTTGCGAGTCAATAAACAGATGTAAAGTATGGTGCTGAGTTGCCAGCAACTGCTTAGAGGATTGCAAGAAAGTCGCTAACACATAGAAGTTGTCCTCGTTCCATTGAGTATAAACACGAAGCGGTATCTTGTTGTTGAGGGCTATGGGGCTGACCGACAGTTCTTTCAATGAGCTGTCTCGGTTATTTTTTTCAAGTCCAAGGGGAAATCCTGGTTCTAATGGGTAAAGTAGATGCCAGTCGTCAGCTTTGCCATCAATCACGATTTCTCCATCGGCACGAATAGATCTACCAAGCTGGTTTGTTGTTCCAGATGATAGAGGATTACTGGCTAGTTCCCGACTGGTCATTGGACGAGACTCTAATAATGAAACTGTCGAAACAACCGCATTGGCTCCGGCTAACCGGTTAAAACGAAGGGTGACTTCACCCGTCGGGAGTTCCCCTGCGTAAGCCTGAGTCGGAATTTGAAAAATATATTGTTTGGCTTGGCCCTTTGGGATTTCCAAAGCGTCGTGAAGTAAAAACTGGTCGGCTAGCAAGTTTTGTATTCTTTGTCCACCGTTTCCTTGCAAATATTCCACCTGTATCCAATATAGCATCCACGGTTTTAACCTATCATAGTGAATTTCTACTGTATCGTAGTGATAGGCAAAACTTTTCTGTTCAGGTGTATTCCCGGCGGAGACACTGCCCGGTTCTTCGCCTTCCGGCAGGAAATATCGAGTTTGTGGGTCGGCAGTCAGCCGATCAAAAGCAAATCCTTGCCGTAGATGTGGTGCGTAACGATTGTTGTCAGCTCCAAGATTCTCGTACTCCATCTGAGTAGCTGTGTAGTCAGCCAGTTGCCGATAGCTCGAGTTTTCCGGCAGTTGACTTGGTAATAATCGATGGTTATCTGTAAAAACTTCTAGCTCCCGAATTTCAGCGTAATCTCCATACCAGTCACCCGGTCTGATCTGTAATTGTATGTAACGGCCTCGTCTACCTTTCTCTAATAGATGTAGATCTATAACCGTCTCGTCAGGCAAGGTTTCAGATTGGTAGAACGGCTC
>Ga0208128_1001068_pt1 | contig 10526 bp, 8 predicted proteins | sample ETNtaG_35_FD_185758 | JGI IMG/M metagenome (GOLD analysis project Ga0208128, IMG submission 185758) | Marine microbial and viral communities from oxygen minimum zone, Eastern Pacific Ocean - ETNP201306PF51B (SPAdes) (version 2) | ecosystem: Environmental > Aquatic > Marine > Oceanic ... | reverse complement strand
GATCGGCTTCATGCTGCGTCAGTTCGAGATTGCCCGTCTAGTTGGCATTCGCCCCTACAACGCACTCGCCTTCTCAGGACCAGTCGTTGTCTTCCTGGCGTGTTTCCTGATCTACCCGCTCGGACAATCCAGCTGGTTTTTTGCTCCCTCGTTTGGGGTAGCAGCAATTTTCCGCTTCATTCTCTTCTTGCAGGGATTCCACAATTGGACCCTTAACCCATTCCACATGATGGGTGTTGCAGGAATCCTTGGCGGTGCTTTGCTCTGTGCAATCCACGGTGCAACCGTTCAAAACACCTTGTTTGAAGACGGCGATAAGTCAAATACCTTCAAGGCGTTTGATCCCACCCAGGAAGAAGAGACCTACTCAATGGTCACCGCCAACCGCTTCTGGAGCCAGATCTTCGGGATCGCCTTCTCCAACAAGCGCTGGCTGCATTTCTTCATGCTATTTGTGCCTGTAATGGGCATGTGGACTCCGTCAATTGGCATCGTTGGCTTGGCTGTCAACCTGCGTGCCTACGACTTCGTATCGCAAGAGGTCCGTGCCGCTGAGGACCCTGAGTTCGAAACCTTCTACACGAAGAATGTTCTTCTCAACGAAGGCATACGAGCTTGGATGTCTACTGCGGACCAGCCTCACGAAAACTTTGTCTTCCCTGAAGAGGTAATGCCCCGTGGAAACGCCCTTTAAATCCTCCGTACTGGAGAATGTCGGGGGATACGACCTTGAATCCACCGGCTACGCCTGGTGGGCAGGTAACGCCCGACTAATCAACCTTTCTGGACGCCTGCTTGGCGCCCACATTGCTCACGCAGGTCTGATGACTTTCTGGGCAGGAGCAATGCTCCTGTTCGAAGTAAGTCACTTCACCTTCGATAAGCCCATTTTCGAGCAAGGCCTAATCCTGATGCCACACGTGGCCGCTCTTGGATTTGGCGTTGGTACCGGTGGTGAAATCGTAGACATCTACCCGTTCTTCCATTGCGGGGTGATGCATTTGATCATCTCCGCATTCTTCGGATTCGGTGGTGTATACCACTCCCTAGTCGGTCCTGAAAAACTAGAGAACTATTCAGCTCCTTTCTTCAGGCTTGACTGGCGCGACAAGAATCAGATGACCAACATCCTTGGTTACAACCTGATTTTTCTAGGCTGGGGAGCACTGGCAGTTGTCATCAAGGCCTGCTTTGTCGGCGGCATCTATGACACCTGGGCTCCAGGTGGCGGTGACGTACGAATGATTACCAGCCCCACACTTGATCCAAGCGTCATCTTTGGCTACTTGTTCAACTCTCCCTGGGGAGGGAACGGCTGGATAACCGGTGTCAACTCTATGGAAGACATCGTTGGCGGTCACATATGGATTGCTGCGCTTCTATTTTTTGGTGGCCATTTCCACATTGCTACCAAGCCATGGGGATGGGTGCGTAGAGCATTCATCTGGAATGGAGAGGCCTATCTCAGCTATGCCCTCGCTGGCCTGAGCTGCTGTGGCTTTATCGCCTCGGCCTACATCTGGTTCAACGTAACCGCCTATCCATCTGAGTTCTACGGTCCATCCAACGCAGAAGCCTCTCAAGCCCAGAGCTTCACATTCTTGGTTCGCGACCAACGCCTCGGGGCAAACATTGGTTCTGCCATGGGCCCAACAGGCCTTGGTAAATACCTGATGCGTTCCCCTACCGGTGAGATCATCTTCGGTGGAGAAACGATGCGTTTCTGGGATTTCCGTGGTCCATGGTTAGAACCACTTCGTGGTCCTAACGGTCTGAGCCTCGAGAAGCTTCAGAACGACGTTCAGCCATGGCAAGTACGCCGTGCGGCTGAGTACATGACTCACGCTCCCAATGCCTCCATCAACTCTGTTGGTGGCATTATCACCGAGCCCAATTCGGTGAACTTCGTGAACCTTCGCCAGTGGTTAGCTGGTCATGTGTTCTTCTTTGCTTGGTTCACAATCGTGGGGCACTGGTTCCACGCAGGTCGCGCCCGTGCAGCTGCTGCCGGGTTCGAGAAAGGTATCGATAGGAAGACTGAACCATCTCTATCCATGCCTGACCTGGATTAGTAACTAAAGATCAAGCATCGATCATCTTTTACTCGGGAAAATAAACAGCCCTCGCCATCAAGGCGAGGGCTTTTTTCATGAGCCAAAACCACCTGAACTATCAACCCGCAAGAGCATTCCCTAATAAAGAAAGTGCTTAGAAATTCAGCACCAAGTGTTCAAAAGCTCCTCGTCATGGAATCCCTCTTAAGCATTGATAACGAGCAACCAGCACCTCAGCAGTGGCAAACTCAAACCAATCACATTGCTAAAGCAACCATCAAGGCGCTCCACCACCAAGCCACCCTGCCCCTCAAGAGCAAAACCACCTGCGCATAGCAGTGGTTCACCAGTGGCTACATAAGCCTCAATCTCAGATGTACTCAACGCTGCAAAAAGCACACGTGTGGTTACTGTTTCGCTTAGCCGCTCACCGTGATCACTGATTAAACAGTGACCGGTATGCAATAGCCCCCAAGCTCCAGCCATCCTCTGCCAACGACTAATGGCTTCTGCCGCAGTGGCCGGCTTGCCAAATACTGTGCCATCAAACTCCAACACCGAGTCGCAGCCAAGTACTGGAGAAGAAACCTCCATTTGTTGATGCACCACAGCAGCCTTGGCCTCAGCAAGATGCTGAACAAGCCGCACTGGATCAATATGGTGAATGGTTTCTTCATCCACACCGCTCACCCTTACTTGATGGGGGATCGCGGCCTGTTGAAGCAATCGATGACGGGCCGGAGAAGCCGAGGCAAGCATCAACAAAATGAGTCGCAGCATCCAAAACAAGTCCTTAGGCTGCCATCGATGGTCAACCTTGCCACCGTTGCCATGACAAGCGAGATGGAATTGCTTGACATGCGCAGTAAAAAGCGTGCTGCACAAGTCATTCGTTGCCTACCGTTTAACACCCGGTTTTATGCCGATACTCAACTAACAGGACTCCATGCTGAGAAGGTTTGGCAGGAGACCTCTCAATACCACTTGGCTGGCGTGAGCTGGTTTCAGCATTCCGATGCCATTGAGGCCGCTTTTCGCTGGTTAATTACAGTTGGGGTATTACGACGTGAAGTAGATGGCCAAGGATTAACGGCGAGAGTCCGTCTAACCACCCTTGGCCGCCAGCTACTTGAACAATCGCCAGGATTACCGATGCAACAGGCTGGCGCAATTGAACGGCTACATCACTGTGTGCGTCGATTTTGGCCCAGACGATGAGTTCTGCTGGAATGCCTACTCCACTAATGGTGCTAGGCACATCCAGTGGAGCTGGTAAATCATTGATGTCGGCCGCTCTCTGCAGGCTGCTTCATAGAAGAGGTGAAACACCTGTGCCTTTCAAAGGGCAAAACATGAGTAACAACGCCTGGGTTGATGAGAGCGGCGGAGAAATGGCCTACTCACAAGCCCTGCAAGCTTGGGCAGCAGGGCTCAAACCCCAGTGCGCAATGAACCCTGTGCTGCTCAAACCTCAAGGAGACAGCACCAGTGAAGTAATACATCTTGGCAAAAGCGTTGGCACAGCTCGCGCCGAGACCTACTACGAGCAATGGTTTAGGCCTGGATGGAGCGTCATCCGTCAGGGCATCAAAGAACTTCAGTGTTCCTACGCCAATAGCCGACTTGTCTTGGAGGGTGCAGGCAGCCCAGTAGAAGTCAACTTGCAACAACGAGACCTGACAAATTTGCGCCTGGCCAAGTTTTTGCGCGCCCGCTGTCTGCTGGTAACTGATATTGAACGCGGTGGGGTCTTTGCTCAGATAATTGGAACCCTGGCTTTACTTAAACCTGTTGAAAGGCGATTGATACGAGGGCTACTAATTAATCGCTTTCGTGGCCGACGCGAACTCTTTGATGAAGGTCGCCGTTGGCTGGAAGCAGAAACCGGAATCCCCGTAATAGGTGTGATGCCCTGGCTGGACGAACTCTTTCCGCCAGAAGACTCCCTTGATCTGTTGCAACGAACCGGCAAGAAAGATGGCGCCGAGATCGAGATCGCTGTATTGAAATTGCCATCACTAAGCAATTTCTCTGATCTCGATCCGTTGGAGACAGAACCCACAGTGCAACTGCGCTGGGTGGAACCTGGTGATTTTCTTGGCCAACCTGATGCCGTGGTAATCCCAGGCAGCAAACAGACCCTGCGTGACCTGGCCTACTTGCATCGCTCTGGTCTAGGCCTACAGGTGCAGAGTTTTGCTAAAAGCGGTGGGCATGTATTTGGTGTCTGCGGTGGCATGCAAATGCTTGGTTGCAGCCTGATAGATCCTCAAGGCCTCGAAGGTTTAACCAGTCAAAACGCAACAAACAACCTGGCTGGACTCAATCTGCTACCCCTACATACCGTCTTCGAACAAGACAAGGCCTTACGGCAACGCGAGGTCATCAGCAATTGGCCAGACACGACCAAAGTGATTGGATTTGAATTACACCATGGCATTAGCCAACCAATAAATGACGACGACAAAACGCTCCAACCCATAGCCAACGACCCGTCCCTGGGCTGGGTGAAAAAACACGAGGACCTAGGCAATGTGGCTGGCACCTACCTACACGGCATTTTCGACAACGGGAGCTGGCGAAGGCATTGGCTCAATATGCTCCGCCAGCGCAAGAAATTAACCCCCTTGCCCATTACCTATCCCCACCATGGCGAACAGAAAGAACTACTACTAGATCGACTTGCCGACGCTTTCGAACAGCATGTAGACATCTCACCACTACTAGAAGCATGATGGCTCCCAATAATGAGAGCAAATGTGGCCCAATGCCAATTCTCGCTTCGCCAACCATGGCGTGATTGGCTCCTGGAGATACACGAAACAGGGATCATGACCCCCTCCAATTTTCATTGCCGGGAATGAATTCGCCGAGCCACCGGTCCTTGATACGCAGCAGTTACCTAGCGGCTATTGCAGGGACTGTCGGAGGAACCGTAACGGCAATTGTCATGCTGCTCATCGAAGCAGTGAGAATAAGCATCTGGGGGGCTGCAGTAGGCAAAGGATTAGCAACTGAGCGTCCGCTGGCCTGGTGCCTAGGAATAGGAATAAGTGTGGGTCTTCTAATCGCGCTAACCCAACGTCAACGCCCAAAGGCATTGCTTCCAGAATTACAAGAAACTCTGGACGAACTACGTCAACCGAGTGGCTTATCCGAGTCACACAGCAAAGCCCAACTACTAAGTGGAGCACTAGCACTAGTCGGAGGCGGAACCGTCGGCCCAGAAGCCCTGATGACGCGCCTTGTCGCAGTTGCTTGCCATCGACTCTGGAAAGGCCAAGACCGCAAAATCACTGCCGCTGCACTAGCCGGGAGCTTGGGACTCTTTGGTTCTCCTTTTGTTGGCGGAGCAGCATTGGCAGGAAGGCGCTGGCAACTGCTCTGGCGCTGGCTACCTGGAACCATCGGAGGAATAGCTGGCTTCCTTGCCTTTGATGGTTTAAGCAGCCTTGGCAGCGGGCTTCATGACATCCCATATACCTGGCCCCTAGTCAGCCAAGACGACCTGCCTACCTTCCTCTCAGCCCTGCTTGCTGGAATCGTTGGCAGCTTCTGTGGTGCAGGTCTTAACCAATGGCGACAGTGGCTTAAAAATCTCGAACTGCATCGTCGCTTCTGGTGGTGGCCTGCATTAACAGGAGCATTCCTGGGCATTGCAACCTGGGGATTGCCACTTGCGACTTCCTCTGGGGAGCAACAAATACGCCCTCTGATGCTGGGAGAGTGGTCGTTATTACCAACTGTGCTGATCATCTCCGGCGTAATCAAGTTGCTACTTATGGGGCTTTGCCTAGAAACAGGCTGGCGTGGTGGACAATTTTTCCCGGCAATTCTCGCAAGTTGCGCCATTGGCATTGGCCTACATCAACTCCTACCCGAACTCGGCAGTATTGATAGCTGGTGCGGAGGTGTTGTAGGCGGCAGCCTCTCAGTCCTATTAAATTCACCTCTGATCGGCTTAATCCTTGGAATCTCCCTATTACAGGGACACGGGGCTGGTGCACTGCTTATAGGGCTACTAATCGGCCAACTAATCTCACCATGGCGTAACCCTCCTCAAATCAACTATTGATGGATGGATTTCGGTTAGAGAGCAAACACATCATCCTCAACAAAATTATCACCGAAAATAGCGAAGAACGATAAAAAATAAAGCCCTTTTCTTGCAGCTAACTCTAGATAATCAAGAGTCAGTACTAGAAGAGGATTGCTACCTGTTACGTAAACTAATGAGGTAACAGGTAGCAATCAACCTCAACATATAGAGTTACTGGAGCAGTTTAAAATGCTATCAACCCTCAAACTCGCGGCGCGGTGCACTAACACCCTTAGGTTGAACACCCTTTATATAAGCAAGCATCGTATCGGCATCCGATACCTCAAACGGATCACCATCAGCATTATCACTTAACCCTGGCTCAACAAACATTTTCTCAATATTACCGTCACTTACCAGCATTGAATAACGCCAAGAGCGCAAACCAAAACCTAGGTTTGACTTTTCAACAAGCATGCCCATCTTTCGGGTGAACTCGCCGTTACCGTCAGGAAGCATGAATATATTCTTAGTACCCAAATGCTTGCCCCACTGAAACATCACGAAGGCATCATTAACTGACAAGCAGATAATCTGATCAACACCATGCGCTACAAGCTCTGCGTGCAATTCCTCATAACGGGGAAGATGGTTAGACGAGCACGTAGGAGTGAATGCACCGGGAAGGGCAAACAAAACCACCTTCCGACCTTTAAAGATCTCATCAGAAGTAAGATCCTTCCAACGAAAGGGATTGGACCCAGATACAGATTCGTCGCGAATGCGGGTTTTAAATGTGATCGCTGGAACGCTTTCGAGAAGAGGCATAGAGAAAATCAAAAACTAGTACAAGCAAAATCAGAAAGCTGACCTGGAAGCAAGTCCAGCTTTCTCAATGAGCTTATCCATAGCCTATCCGGATAAGAGTGCAAAAGGCTAGGTATTGATACCCATCCTTGCGAATCAGTTCTCTGCAAGGTTGCTTGAGCTGGCCAAGTTTGCGGGCAATCACAAAACGCCTCCTAAGCTCAAGAAATAGGCTCACCTATGAGAGATATCAAGCTCACCGTCGCTTCAAGCAGAAGCCCTAACCTTTAAGCTAAATAGCAAGCGATTATCAATCTCCAAAATACAATCCCAAATCACCTAACCCTACGGGGAGCATTTATCAAATAAGACCATCATAAATCCACTTGAGCATGACATCTGTACTTGTTGAGCAACAAAAACAACTTCAAGGCTAACGCCGACGGCGTGAATCAATCTGCAGCAGATCCCTCACTCGCTGAACCTGACTAGCAAGCTGGGGATCACTCGAGAGCCTCTTCTCCACTTGCTCGATGGCATACATCACTGTGGTGTGATCCTTGCCACCGAAAGTCTCGCCGATGCGAGGCAAGCTCAAATCCGTGCCCTGCCGCATCAGATACATGCCCACCTGCCGAGCATGGCTGACGGCTCGACGCCGACTACTACTGCGCATGTCTTCAGGAGTCACATCAAAAACCTCCGAGACCTTTTCGATCACCTGTCGCGGAGTTACCTCCACCCCTTGACCATTGGGATCAAGCATGGGTGCCACCGATTCCACCGTCATCGGGAGCCCCGTAATCGAGGCGAAAGCAACTGCCCTGGTAAGAGCCCCCTCCAGTTCACGGATGTTGGAGGTAAAGCGCCCCGCGATGTACTGAATTAAATCGCGAGGCAACATCATGCGCTCGAGCTCCGCCTTCTTCTGCAAAATGGCCATGCGGGTCTCTAAATCAGGAGACTGAATATCAGCAATCAAGCCCATCGAGAATCTTGAGGTTAGGCGTTCTTGAAGCCTTGGTATCTGACTTGGAGGTCTATCACTGGCAATCACAATCTGTCGGCCAGCCTCATGCAGAGCATTAAAGGTATGAAAGAACTCTTCCTGGGTGTATTCCTTACCTTCGATAAACTGAATATCATCAATCAAGATTAAATCAGCGGCCCGGTATCGATTACGAAAAGCCTGCATGCCGTCCTTGCGAATAGCGACAATCAGATCATTAGTAAAGGTCTCTGTAGAAACGTAGGCCACCTTGGCCTCAGGATTAATCTCCAATCGGTAGTGACCGATGGCCTGCATCAGATGAGTCTTGCCCAGACCAACACCGCCGCAGATAAATAAAGGATTGAATTCCCTCCCAGGAGCTTCCGCAACAGCTAATGCAGCAGCATGCGCCATACGGCTATTGGGCCCCACCACAAACCGATTGAAGACATAGCGCAGGTTCAGTCCTGGAAGAATCCGCCGTGGCCCACTAGAAGGAGACGCATCAGCGGGTATTGCCTCTGAAACAGATGCTGGCGGGGATACTGACGGCAAAACCGTCTCAGGAGGTCCTCCCTCCTCTTGAGCTTGAACAATCACCCTCACTGACTGGCCGTAAATCTTCTCAGCCGCTGCCTCAATAGTCTGAACGTAATTCTTACGCAGCCAGTTGCTTGCAAAGCTATTGGGAGCAAGCAGAGTCAACTCTCCATCTTTAAACCCCTTGCAAGAAGCAGGACGTATCCATGTCTCAAACGTAGGTTTACTGAGATTGTGCTGAAGGGCCAGCTGCACCTTGGTCCACAGCTCGTTGCCCGTCAGCACCACATCGTTTGCCCCTCGATTGCTGAATCTACGCAAGTTCTATCAAGCGGGCAGTCTTTAATAAGAGCCTGATGTTCTTGTTCGCTGGCATCTGAATCTGTCATGCCCCTTGCACTATCTAACCGCAGACTGCATCCGATGGGATGGTTTGGCTTAGCCCTCATCAGTATCACCGTATGTGGTTGCAACGAAGGGTTACGTGAACGGATAGGGATTGGTTCTAAGACAAGCCCAAACAGCCCACCTGTAGTCAGTGATTCACCCAAGCAAGCGCCTTTACAGCCCGGCTCCAATGTAATCGTCACGGCTGTGGAACGAGTCGGTCCAGCCGTAGTGCGCATCGATACGGTGAAACGGGTTGCTAATCCTCTTGGCAACATCTTCGGGGGAAGGCCTCCCGTACAGCGGCAACAAGGCCAGGGATCTGGCTTTATCACCCGCTCTGACGGGCTGATCTTCACCAATGCACACGTTGTGCATGGGGCCGAACAGGTATCAATAACGCTGCCGGATGGACGCAGTTACAACGGCAAAGTGCTTGGCGGCGATCCCCTCACAGATGTTGCCGTAGTCAAAGTCGTGGCTGAGAAGCTTCCCGTTGCCCCCCTCGGCAATTCCAACAACATCAAACCTGGTCAATGGGCAATTGCGATCGGCAACCCTCTTGGACTAAATAACACTGTTACCGCAGGGATTATCAGCTCCGTCGAACGCACCAATGCCTTGGGAGCTGGGCAGAGAGTTCCCTACATCCAAACCGATGCCGCCGTTAACCCAGGCAACAGCGGAGGACCTCTGATTAATTCCTCCGGTCAAGTGATCGGAATCAATACCGCAATCAAAGTTGCACCAGGAGGTGGGCTGAGCTTTGCCGTCCCAATCAACCTGGCCAAACGAATTGCTCAACAAATTTTAAGTAAAGGGCAAGCATCTCACCCCTACATCGGGGTGCGGCTGCAGAGCCTCACCCCTCAGCTGGCTAAAGAAATTAACGCAACTAGAGGCAAATGCCGTGTACCGGAAGTTAATGCTGTTTTCATTGTCGAAGTTATGCCCAACAGTCCAGCAGACAAAGCTGGCATGAGCCAATGCGACTTAATTAGACAAGTGGATGGCAAGATCGTGCGTGATCCTTCGCAAGTTCAACTTGCAGTTGATCGCGGCCAGGTGGGCCAACCCATGCCGCTCATCCTTGAACGAAATGGCGAGGAACTCGAAGTAATAGTGAAACCAGCAGAACTTCCCCGTCAGGGTTGAATTCAGATGACAAAACCGGCTCTGGTGGTTATGGCCCGCTGGCCAGCAGCAGGTCGGTGCAAACGACGACTCGCCAACAGCCTTGGGATAGTCCGTGCAGCTTCAATCCAGAACAGACTTACCAAGCACACCCTGTCTGTGGCAAATTCTCTCTCCGACAGAAATCTGGTCGAGCTAAAGCTAGCGATTACTGGCCTTGCCCCTAGGGCAGCCAAGCGATGGGGGCTGAATCAGGGTGTGAGGACAGTGGAGCAGCAAGGGAACGGGAGCCTGGGTGAACGCATGCGCAGACAGGTATTGCGGGCACAGCAAAGATCCCATCTCCAAACCATCACAGGTAGAACCACACTGCTAATCGGTACGGACCTGCCAAATCTGTGCGAACGAGACCTGCTTCAAGCCCTAAAGGCTTTAGAAGAGCATGAACTCGTGCTAGGCCCCGCAAATGATGGGGGGTACTGGTTACTTGGGCTATCAAAAGGACTAGTACAACCTGTAGCGAGCTGGCCCTTCTGCGGCATTCCCTGGGGGACTAATCAAGTGATGGAATTAC
>Ga0208128_1001062_pt1 | contig 10543 bp, 5 predicted proteins | sample ETNtaG_35_FD_185758 | JGI IMG/M metagenome (GOLD analysis project Ga0208128, IMG submission 185758) | Marine microbial and viral communities from oxygen minimum zone, Eastern Pacific Ocean - ETNP201306PF51B (SPAdes) (version 2) | ecosystem: Environmental > Aquatic > Marine > Oceanic ... | reverse complement strand
GCTAGCTGTTAAGTGGGGGGAGATCAAACAATAAAGGTAAACTTTCCACCCTCAACTGTTGTAAAGCCCCATGTAGGGGCTTTTTTTATGGTCTAACCCTGCCACCTGACACAATGCATAACAGCTCTGACAGGCGCAAAAGACGAATACTTAGTCTTCTTGCAATGAAAAAGCGATGGTAAACCGGGTCACTATAACCAGTCCTTGGACATCTTTGACTACCTGAAATGAGACATTGCGCCGAACTCTCATTTGTAATGTTGGGAAACAGACGAGATGAAAGAATCAACAAGGCTCACGAAGAGCGACTTGATTCCCTTCGAGGCGCATGTAGGTTTCGAGGAGCTTAAAAGGTCAATCTTATCCTCGCCTGTAAGCCACCAGAATGGGCTGCCGTTGCCCACGCGATGGTTGTGGATGGCACCCCCTTAGCGATCAAACACGACCCAAGAAATCCTGTCCTGTTGCCTTCGAAGGAAGGTTTTGACGATTTCACAATCAAATACCCTTTCCTGTTTTGGAACCCTGCCGACTGCAGATTCTATGCCTATTATCTAGGCAGGCAACAAAGCCCTCCCAAGCAGATGGGCCTATTGGTTGGTGACGGCGATTTTGGCCAATGGACACGCGTTCGCCAGACTCCCGTGATTGCCGCCGACTATCTGTCACGCGACCGCGTCGGTCAATAATCCCGTGGTCGTTACGAAAGACCTCGCTAATCCTAATCCTATCTTCAAAGGTAGCGGTCAAGCATGGGACAGTTGCGGCGTCCGAGAGGCGGAAATCTTTACTGGACCGCGGTATTTCCACTTTTTCTACGATGGGTTTGATGGCGAAGTTTGGCGGGGCGGGTATGTGCGGACGCACGACTTCCGTACCTTCGAACCCAATCCTTACAATCCCGTTTCACCCCCTCGCCAGATTCCGACGCTTGGAACTGCGACGGGGTACTAACGTCCCAGGTAATCGAGATCGACAACGTGTACTATATAGTATACGCCGGTAAGAGAGGCAAGGAATGGCAGACGGGACTCGCAAAAGCGAGCGACCCCCAGAACCTTTGCTTGACTGAAGCCAAACTATAGGTGAATTCGATGCTCGAATCACTGTATTATCAGTAGGGTAAAAATCCAGATCAGTCAAGCTAATGATACTAGCTTTATTCGTTGTTATACTTGGATCAGCTCAGGTAAATCCTTATTTCGCCAGCAGTTTTTCTGGGAATAGATTTTGATTTTTGTCACCCCAGGTAAGCCCTTGAGGGTTATTGTAATCCTCAACTGGCTCTGCCAGTGGTTTGAACCGCAAACTGGCGGTTTCGGTAAAGGAGATAGTCAGCTTTCTTGTTCCTCGAGAAAGGAAAAATATGAAAATCAGACAACTTGAAATCCTCCCAGCACCTTTTCATGGATCAACATATGTTATGTCAAGCTACATACTGATAAAAACGTTGTCGATATTGGAGCAACCGCTTGTTCTTTTCCTGAACAAGCGTTAATCGGAGCATTAAGAGATCTTGAGCCTTGTCTAATCGGGGCAAATGCTTTTGAAATAGAAAAGATCTGGTTGTTGATTTATCGTACCGCATTCTGGCCAGGAAGCCCTGTCCCCATTAGCACGCTTTCCAACGTTAAGCACGTGCCATGGAATATCAAAGGCCAAGGCCATCAACGTGCCCGTATATGAACTCATTGGTGGGATGTATCGCCATCAAGCCAAGGTCTATGCTAGATTGGTGGTGATACATTTCAAGCGTGTACTGACGCTGCTCAAAGGCGTATTGAAGCAGGATGGGGTGGGCTAAAATCCACGCCATTCGAGCCGACAGCACCAACTTTTTCACTCGCTCATGGCAAAAAGTCGAAGCCAAGGTGAAGGCCGTTCGGGAAACAGTAGGGGCTGAAGTACCGATTGCTATTGACGGCCATGGTCGATTGAATCCAATCAATGCAATAGAGATGGCTAAACGAGTCGAACCTTACGGGATTCTGTTCTTTGAGGAGCCGGTACTTCCGGAATCTGTGGATGCGATGGCTGAATTACGGCGAAAAGCAGATGTGCCCATCGCCACTGGTGAACGCCTTTTTACACGTTATCCATTCCGTGAATATCTGGTCAAAAGTGCTGTCGATGTCGTCCAACCGGATATCTGCACCTGTGGCGGTATCATGGAAACGTTCAAAATTGCGGCGATGGCTGATGCTTTTTTCTCGACAATTGCGCCACACAACCCGTTAAGCCTTTTCTCGACGGTGATTTGTCTGCATTGAGATACGGTTGTATCAAACTTTCTCATTCAAGAAGTGCCCAACGGAAATAAGCCCGGCGCGCAAAAACCTTATTAATGGTTTTGAGGAAAATCCAGTGGATGGGTATTTGAAAGTGCCGTCAGGTCCTGGTTGGGGTGTTTCGTTGAATGAGGCGTTCATTCGCTCGCTTCCAGAGCGACCGCCACCGAAAAGATCAGTAACTTTTGACACAGACGGTTCAATCCTCGACCTCTGATGGGGTAAACCTGAAAGATAAACACGGTTAATCATCCAGTGGAAAGATCAAAAGGATAAGTTCGTTTTCCGCAATGGTTCGGACGGTCGTACGCAATTCACTTGGGTCTGTAACCATTGAAATTTCATATTAGCACCGACGAACTAGAAGCATCGCTCGATGCACTGAAGGCACAGTGTCAACAGTAGGATGATCGCATTCTCAGTTCCACTAATTTTGAAGTTTAGGAGCTTTTGTTGCAACTACGTGGTTCTGATGCAGGATTAAGTGCCGGTAGCCTTCGTGTACCCATCAGGAGGGAAATAAGCAATGAGAATTGGAATAGCGAGTTTGTGGCACGAAACGAATACCTTTGCCATGGAACAGAATGATTCTATGGCAACTACCCATATACAACGCGGCAAAGCCTTACTTCCACAGGAACATGTCAGGAACTTTATAGGTGGTTTCGTCGAAGGTGCAAATCACCCGGAAGTGGAGCTAGTTCCCACCTTGAGGATAAGTTTTTCACATGGAGGACTCATTCATGCCAAAGTATATGAACGCTGTCGCAGCATGATTATAGATGCCTTACGGGAGGCAGGGCCTTTGGATGGTGTCTACTTCGCTTTTCACGGAGCGATGGTGGCGGAGGCGCCGTATCTCGATGCTGAAGGTGAACTGGTGCAGGAGGCTCGTAGGATTCTAGGGGATATCCCCATGGTCGGCACTTACGATTTTCACGCCATTATGAGCGATTATGAGGTCGAATCTCTTGTTCCGTTTCCTAATAACACCAATCCCCATATTGATGGCTATGAACGAGGATTGGAGGCAGCGAAATGCCTGCTCCAGATGCTAGATGGTACGATCCAACCGGTCACACACCGGGTTTTTGTGCCTGTTATCGGACCTAACATCGGACAGAGTACCTGGTCACATATCCCTATGGAGGAGGGAGGGCTGTTGCTACATCAGCTAAACCTCAAGCGTGAAGCACTAGAGGAAACTCCGCAGGTTATCAACATTACTATCTTGGGCGGTTATGGCTACGGTGACTCGCCAGACGCTGGGATGTCAGTTGTCGCAACAACGGATGGAGACGCGGAACTGGCCAAGCGATTGGCTAATGAGCTAGCTATAGATCTGTGGACACAGCGCGGAGAGTTACAAAAAGTGCGACCGATATATCCCATTGATGAAGGTGTCAGAATGGCAATGAAGCAAAAAGAGACACCGGTCCTCCTGGTAGATTTGGGCGATGATCCTGGTAGCGCCTGTCCGGCTGATAGTCCAGTCATATTGGAAAGTTTGATCCGGAACCAAGCCAGCGATTGCGCTCTCACAATCCGTGATGCCGAAGTAGTGAAGGCAGGCATCGCGGCCGGCGTGGGCGCAACGATCACGATGAGTGTTGGAGGTAAAATCGACCAGCGTTTTTACCAGCCATTACAAGTAACCGGTGTAGTTAAATCTATAGATGACGGCAAGTATGTAATCTGCGGACCCACCCATGGTGGTTGGGGGCGTAAAGTTGTCAGGAAAACCTTTCGGGAAACCGACGTAGGTTCCAGAATAGTGCTGCGTATTGGGAACAAGATCGACGTAATCTTTTCTCAAAGACGAACCGGCAAGGACCGTGACTTTTTCAAAAGCGCAGGCATCCTTCTGGAGGAGAAACGGATCCTGGTGGTGAAATCCAATCAAGCTCACCGGGCCTCGTTTGATCCTGTGGTTGCTAGCACAATAGAGTTGAATTCACCCGGTGTCAGTACTATTAATTACGCGAACCTACCCTACCAATATCTATATCGTCCAATTTGGCCAATCGACCCTGATATGGATTGGGCTCCTTCTAAATAAACCATATCTCTTATCAACTTACCAATGGAGGAGAGAAATTAAAAAGTCTATCCGTATCCAGTTGGAAACAGATATTTCCACACCGCTACCATTTTTGCTATTCAGTTTCTTATTGGCTGTTCTTGGCAGTAATAAAATCCTACTACCAGAACTATCAAGCCCATTAGGATAGCCGTGTTGGTTACCATTTTGATTGTCATTCAAAACCTTGTTAGTTGATGATTACTGATCAATCTTTGGCAACTCATCCAACTTCAGTTGGCCCAAGTTCAGGTTGATCAGATTTTGATTCAGTAAAGCTGGAAATCTCGAAGGACGAAACCAACTTAATTGACTATCCATTCTTAGATGATTGTAATACCAATCCTATTTTTCTCGTTTTTATTCCCCGTATTTTTCATGAATCAACTCGTACTTTTCAAACACTTTCCAAGCCTATATTTTGTGTGTTTGACCACTGTATTAAGACATATTTGCCTATCATCGCCCAGCAGTGCCTGGGGTTAGTTTGGGAACAGTCACTCAGTTACCAAGTTCGCATTGATGAGGTGACCCTGGGCTCTATCTCTATTCTTCCTTCGATAAGTATTCTCTAGCTATCGTGCCAATTTCCCTTCTAGTTTCCTCCGGCAAACCACGGAACTTCTCACTTCTGACAGCATCTATGATCTGTTGACGAGAGGCGTTGCGGAAATAACCCGACCATCCATCAACTTCCTGTCGAGTACTACCTTTTCCGCCACTTTTTTTGCGGTTCTTACCTTCTTCTTTACCACCTTTACTCCGACCATCTTTACCTTTCCCCTGTTCTCTATCTTCTCTGCCTTCTTGACCTCTGTTGTCTTTCCCGCGACCTTTGCGACCTCCAACTCCCTCCAAAAACTGGACACCTGGGCTAGAGAGTGAAATGATTTTTCCATCTAGCTTCAGACTAACCTTATTGACTGCTATCTTCTCAATCTCGGCTGACTCTAGCTGATCACCTACACTGACATAATAGGTGCGGTTGGAACGTCTCTCCCGAATCAAGGCTTTAGCCAAACCGTTCGCCGGAACTTTGGTGGCCATCAACTCATATTTAGGACTTTTATCTGGTGGGCGCCAGCCTAACGGACGAAACAGGTTAAAGTCGGTAATAACCCGGTAAAAAGCCTGATCGACCACTGTCATTTGTAACCTCTTTTCATCCTGGCCTTCAGCGTGAAAAATGGACAAAAAGGGAAACAGCAGCACTACTACCAACACTATCTTTTTCATTTGTAACTTCCTTATTTATTATGATTGGTGGAACGGTATTCACACATATTACTAAAATCTACCTGTTAGACGAATAACTACCGAATTCGGTTGCTATTCCACCATAATTGCGAGATAGAGATTTTGAACCATTTTCATTGCAGATATCCGACCTTGTTTCGCACTACTTCTCAAGTCTGATATATGCTCCTAATCAGCAATAATGTCAATCTGGGGTTTTGATTCTACTCAATCCCGTGGAACCCTGATACGCTTCGTTTGACCGACAGGAACTGTCATCTTCACAATCGACTGAATATACCCGAAGGTCGAATGTTCACTGGTCTCTGTTGGTACTGAAGTACTATCAATAGAGATTGAACTTATGTTGCGCCCCTTGACACAAAACTTAACATTAAGAGGCACAGAACCGCTGTGATGAGTAATTGAGGTCTCGATACCGTCATCTTGCAAATAATGCGAAAAACTAAAGACATGCTCACCGACCTGCAATCGCTCAAAACGAAAATGGGTCAGATCTGAAGGTAGTACTGGTGACAGTAAGATACTGTGCTGGTTGGCATTGGGTTCGACACCTCCCAGCCCACGTACCAACATATCGAGAAACGGCCCCACTGACCACAACTGGATGAAGTTGGAACCTCCTGGGGGAATCATCTCTACAAACGCGCCCGGCATTCGATCTTGTTCCGGCGCCATGGCCGCGCACTTGACCATCTCCCAGCCAAACTGAGATTGTCCATATTGAAAGCCGACCAGCCCAAATATATTAGTGGTTATCACACCGGATCCTTGTCGACTAACGTCTTCCTCCCAGGTGTGCACGCCGCCCCAAGCATTAACCCACTCCTTCCGAATTCGATTTAGAGCCAGTTTAGCCCGACCGGGAGTAGTCAATTGCGTTTCCATAGGGAAGACGACCGACCAGAAACCTTTCATGTGCTGTGAACCATCTGTTTCCAGTCCAGTGGCCCACATCTGGTTTTTCTCGTCCCACCACTGCCGATTGAATTTATATTTCAGGTCAGATGCCTGTTCTTATACTGAGAGGCCATATTCGATTGACCTAAATCTGCTGACATCTCAGCTAAACCGCGATAGGCAGAGTAGAGATAACAGGCTGCCTCTAGTGTTTTTCCACCGGCGCCGGGTGCTTCAATCAATCCATTACCTTCCACATAACCATCTTTATCGACGTCCCGTTGACTTAACAAGAAGGAGATACTTTTCTGACAAATTGGGTAGATGCGCTCTAAAAACCGGCGATTGCCAGTCCAACGATAGTGCTGCCAGCAAGCTAAAACGAATTGGGACGGTTCTTGAGCATTACCGATGCCGATCAACCGGTTGCTGGTGGCAATCTCATGGGGAATCGGCCCTGCCGGGGTACCGTGAGGATTTTCGCGCGCCGCAGCCAATGTTTCCAGTGTTCCACCAGCCGTGTCGGAAAACCCAATGGCGTCTGCACCTGAGATGGAATAGAAACTGTCACATCCGAATACCCTGGCATAGTTGGGATAGCCGGCCAAGAATACAGAGGCTGACAGATGAGGACGAAGGTCGAGGCGAAGCATGTGTAGATTGAGTTTAGCCAATACAAATGCTTTCGCAACCTGGGGATCAGAGCAGTCGAATTGAACTCCCTCAAAGGCAATACTTTGATAGGTGCGCCTTTTTTGCTGAATCAGTTCGTCTTCCTGACCCAATAGGGTTGAAAGTTCGTTCTCCTTACCAGCAGCCAATTTAAGAAACAGAAAAGAGATGGAGACCTTACCGTTGGCCGGTAGTTGAAGACTATAGGACAGAGTGACTCGATTTCCCTCGATACGATGTTCTGTTGGTAAAATGGTGGCACCGAAAACTAGCCGCTCTTCTGACCTGGATCGATCTTCAGCCCTTACTTGCCCTTGTCGGTACTGAATGATATCTATATCATTCGGTAATCCCGACCGCCAGGCTGGTCGGATATTGATTTGGCTTTGCAGATGAACGGTAATTGTACGAGTTTCATTTTGCAGGTTACGAATTGTTAGCCGAGAGAAAAGGCCCGGCTTGTCCTCGAGAACGAAGTCCTGTCTGTTAGCGACGATGTCCGATCTTTCAAAAAGCAATTTGTTATCCGAAAACTGATGTTGATAGTTGCGACAGCCTTGTAAATCCCAAGGGGAGCTGCCTGTCTCAGCGATGGTAAGTGAAAAGCCGTCCAATAGCTTAATCGGCGGTGCCCAGAGTCCACCTTCGTCACCCAGAAGCCTGCCTGCTGGTGGGAAGGAGCCATCCATAGCACCTATCAAGTAGGCTTTTCTACCAGTCAAGCAGAAGTAATTGCTCATGTCTATCTGCTGGTGGGAGATAGACATGTTGCCAATGGTTGCCTTCTGATAGCCGGTGATTTCCCGTCGCGGTTTTAATCCCTCTAGCCATTCAACTTCCTCCCTCTCCAGCCTCTCTCTCCATTTTTGGATAACGGTATGACGCAGTTCTGCTGTCCCATGCGGGTCATAACCGTCGGGGTGCCCAATCATCTCAATGATGCCATCGGCGGGCAGTGGAATTTCATTCAAAAAGAGGTCGGAACCTCTCTTCCAGGCATCCGACTCCCGTTCGAGTGCTTCGAGTAAAAGGCTAAACTTGTCTTTGGGCTGCATATCGCCAGATTCTCCTAAATCGGTTAATTTCTCTACTACTTTCAAGCGCACTTGTGGGTCAGTGTGGGTAAGGGATCTTTTCAAGACAGGCAAAATTGTGTCTTTATACTCTAAAGGTAGAAGAAGCGCCGCGGTTAGTTGTAGATCTGGGTCTTCTCTTTGAGACAGGAGGATCTCGGCACCACTAGCATCACCTAAGAACACCAAGATCTCAGCCGCTGCTAACCGAACTCGAGATTGATCTGCTTTCAAAAGCGGCTTTAACATTGAAATAGCGAAGGGATTATTGATATTTTTAAGCGTTGTAATAATGTCTGGAATTGTAAATTCCGCCCTTTTTAAGTTTTCTACTAAAACACGGATAGATTTTTCTAAATCGTGACGTGTCAGGTAGATGGCATAAATATGCCTCATAGTAGGATGCGGATCGCGTTCAATTTCCCTCATTAGAATATTTATGATGCTAGTATAATTTAGCTGACTTAGACAGTGTGCGGCTCGCAAACGGATCCAATGATCATTTAATAAGGTTTGATCTCGAAAAAGCTGTGGGTTGGATTCAAAAACTTTAAGTAAATAGGGAATAGCCTCTGTTCCCATTCCAATCAGTGCAGTTGTCGCCTGATTATTATCTCCGGGCTGACCTTGGCCCAGTTCGGCAATCCAGCGGCTGATTTCTTCTTTTTGGCGGTCTTTTTGCTGTTTATCGTCCTGTGCATAGATAAGGTTAGTCAGACTCACCAATAAAGTCAATCTAACTGCAGTAGGGCCAATAATCGGCCCCACCAAGCTAAGCAGCAACATCAGATTAGTTCTAATTTTAATTGCCATTTATTCTCCTACTATATATAGATAGAACTATCATAAAACAAGTGTGATCTGTGTTACAAATTTCGTCCGTGATTAAACGGACATAATATCAGATTAAATGACAAAGATAACCATAAGTTCTGAATTACTTCTAAACGGCTTGAGATTGAATTTCTACCCAAAGCCTAACATGCGATCCAAGCTTTTTTAAAGTTGGCCAGATGTTTGCTCTTTTCAGCTCAGGTTTGTTTGTAGTATCAAAGCTCGACTGAAATGTTGTTTAATCAGTCTCAGTCGGCTACCGTAAAGTATCTAATTTTCCTCTTTAATGTATTGCTGAAACGACGCTCAGTCCGGTCAATAGGGAGATTTTCAATTAGTTGATTGGGTTTACCATCCCTTTTGATCAGATCAAATTGATCGTATACATCACCTGTCACTGTCATTGCCCGGTAACTCAACCGGTCGCCATCGACAGAAATTACCTGATACAGTTGAGTGTTTTCTGCCGCCCGTGTCATCCAACTCGCTCTACGCAACCGATATTGCTTAGGGCCACTCACTGAAACCACATAGACGGTTCCATTCGCTTTATCTCTTAGCTTTACGCTATCTCCCAAGAGGCCTCCTCTCGCATAAGCGTGATCATGCCCCTGTAAAACCAGGTCAATTTGGTATCGATCGATCAGCGGTTTCCAGGCCCGACGCAATTTTTTATTATTTCGCCTCCCTGAAGCCGAGTTGATGGGATGATGAAAGGTCAAAAATGTCCATCGGTGTGGATTGTCCGCTAAAACCGTTTCCAACCAACCTGCCTGAAGGTCGATATTTTCATTCGAATTCAGCGAAATTATTCTAGCCCCCTGATAATCGACATAATAAGTACTCTCTTTTAAACCTACCGGTCCATTTTTGGGAAGCGTAAATTGCAAATACCACAGAGGCGACAATTCAGGTTGGCCAATCAGGTTAAGGTGATATTCGTGGTTCCCTGGTGAAGGCAACACCGGAATCTGAGAATGAATCCAACCGGCAGCTTGAAACCACTCCTGCCAATCCTGATCATTTTTGCCACGGTTAACCAGGTCTCCGGCGTACAATAGAAAGTCGGCTCGGGGGGTGTTAAGGACAGCGTTACGAATAGTTCGCGCCCAAAGTGAAAGTAACTGAGTTTGGGCGTCACCAAAATAAATAAACGTAAAAGGTGTTGGCGTCGTGTTTGCCGTCTGAAATTGATGCCACTCTGTACGAACATCTCGGCTACCCACGCGATAAGCGTAGAGGGTAGCCGGTTTCAAATCAGTAAAGGTAACCGTGTGGAAGTAAGCCGTATGCTGACCTTGCTCCCACTGTTGAGTTTCCGCATCAACTTGAGTTCGCCAGGTCACAAAATTAGGAGAGGCATCCGCTAGAGCGATTTCAGCTAAGGGAGTTTCCACCCGGACAGCGGTTCGCCAGGTCACAGAGACGGAGGTGGCAGG
>Ga0208128_1001061_pt1 | contig 10568 bp, 11 predicted proteins | sample ETNtaG_35_FD_185758 | JGI IMG/M metagenome (GOLD analysis project Ga0208128, IMG submission 185758) | Marine microbial and viral communities from oxygen minimum zone, Eastern Pacific Ocean - ETNP201306PF51B (SPAdes) (version 2) | ecosystem: Environmental > Aquatic > Marine > Oceanic ... | reverse complement strand
GAATTCCAACAAGGAGAAAAAGCAGCCTTAAAAATCTAGTCACCATAAACACTTTGCTTTTATTGCACCCATGAGTTAAATTCACATTATTCGAGAACAGCAGGTCATTTCAAACGGCTATTTTTTGGGCTGAAATACCGGTTGACGCCGAAACTTTTAATCGCCGGTCGTTATGAATTATTCAACTCTACTCGAAACGAAAATAACGATTCTACTTGGCGGATTGCAGTCACATCGCAGTGCAAGTTCAAGTCAAACTTTTTTTGAATAGAGCCAAATGAAAACAGTCTTAGCTATTTGGGTCACTCTGACTGGAATTGTATCAAACGGCTGTGAGGTTGAAGAGGTCAAAGACCGGCAACCTTACTCAGAAAAAAGGGTCCCGGATGCAAGCAGTCATTTCGACGAAATACTCAAGCGCCACGTCGGGGTAAATGGTTGTGTCGATTACGCCGGTATCCGTCAAAACCCGTTTCAGTTGATTGCGTTTGTCCGTTTTCTCGAAGCAATAAGCCCTGAAAGTCATCCAGATCTATTCCAGACACCGAACGACGAAAAATCTTACTGGATCAATGCTTACAATGCGCTGATAATGAAATCGGTTACCGATCACCCAGAGATTGACAGTGTGAACGATATTCAGTTTGCGAAGGGGATCTTTTGGCGAGGGAAATTTATTCTGGGTGGCAGGTCATATACACTTCTACATATTGAGAATTCAATTTTGCGCAAGCGTTACAAAGATGCACAAATCCATTTCGCTATTAATTGCGCTTCGAACAGTTGCCCACCATTGGGCAATCGGATCTTTTTGGGTGACCAACTTGATGAACAGTTAGATCAAAAAGCAGCGCAGTTTATTCAGGATCCAACCAACGTTCGCCTTGACCAGGCCAACCAGGAGATTTGGGTGTCCCGTCTTTTCAAATGGTATCAGAGGGATTTCGGCCAAAACTCCCGCCAACTAAAATCTTACATTCTTCAATATCGACCAGATTTGACTGAGAGTATTGCTGATAAAATACGGAACGACTACAAAATTCGCTATTTTCAGTATGATTGGGGATTAAACGACCTGAATGAGAAATAGCCTTAGTAATTTTTCGGTTAAACTTAATCCGGGTTCCTTATCTCGTACCTTTGGCAAAAATATCTATGCCAGTTGTGATAAGAGTTCTTGCGTAATTGGAGGTGGATTATATCTTCGTCGATTATAACAGAGAACTAGATAACAGTACATCCTCGCCGCAACAAACAAAACTCCAACAATTGATGAAAAAGCATGTTTTCACCACCTGAGTTTCAATCCCGTGATCGCCGATTGCGCGTAGTCAGAGCAACCAAAATAACTAAAATAACAGACTCGCTAATCGGTGTTAAATCTAGATCTGTTTAAGAGCAGGTCCGATGTACCCATCGGCGCCCGAATTTTTCATAAAGCAGATAAAAAACATACCTCTCCAGATAGAAATCAGCACAATCATTTGTATCCCTTGAGGCAAATGATATCGGCAAAAGTGATATCAGCATGAGGTATCAGTTAGTGTGGAGAGATTGGTTCAGTTCGATTACCTTGGTATTCGGTCGACAAATAATTTGCCCTGTTCGTGAATCTCTGATAAACAGGCAATGCTCTCGCCCCGACAATTCGATGGCCTTGACGATGTTATTTCCATCCGCTACCGGGTTACCCATTAAATCTACTGGTTGACCTTGGCTATCAACCATGGCGATTTTCATGCCGGCTGTGATATAGAGTCCTGCCTCAACGGTGCAGCCAGTCCCCAAAGAGATTCCGATTCCTGCATTAGCTCCCAGAAGACAATTTTCCTTGATTTCAATGACATGTTCGTTACCACCTGACAGTGTTCCCATGATTGAAGCGCCACCACCAATATCGGTGCTATCCCCAATAAAGACGCCGGCGGAAACCCGACCTTCGATCATAGCTGTGCCACTGGAGCCAGCATTGAAATTGACAAATCCGGCCGGCATGACGGTCGTTCCTTCTCCCAAATAGGCACCTAAGCGAACGCGATTACCCGAAGCAATGCGGACCCCGCTCGGCAGATGATAGTTCACCAGATAGGGAAACTTATCGATGTGAGAGATCTGCAGATTCTCGCCCTTTAGGAGAGAGGCTAATCTGATCTGCGGAACGTCTTCAGGCAATAACGGCCCTAAGTTCGACCAAGCTACATTATTCAACTGTCCAAAGGCACCTTCCAAAGAGAGCTGGTGAGGTTTGGATAACCGGAAAGAGAGGCAGTGCAACTTGAAATAGGCCTCCTCTGACGACTCAACGGGCAGTGACGGGTCGTGCAAGACCATCAGGATGGTGTCGATATCGTGGTAGCTGTTGGCGCCGCTTTGCGGAGAGTGGGCCAGTTGTTTCAACCCATCTTTGAATTCAGTTGAGATCCTGGACAGCGAAGAAAAAAACAGATTTACGCTGGTTAACTGTTCTTTCGAGATGGAAATAAAACCGTTTTCGCCCGGGAGATCCAGACCGATTCTGTCCAGGTCTTCTCTATTTATACTTTGAGGCGGCAAAAAAATAACATCGAGTGTTTTCAGGTCTCGACAACGCCGAATGCCGATACCGAACATCAGTTGGTTTGTCAATTTGGTACTCCTACTATTTCTTGGGTTTAGTATTTTGTTTGGGGGCAATTAGAACTGAGAATTCACTATTCACTACTAGGCCGGGCTTAATTCGGTGATCGAAAATGTGCTAATTGACGTAGAAGATGATAGTAAGCGACCATATCCTCAACCCGAATATATTCATCTGGTTTATGGGCTTGAGCCGTTAAACCTGGACCAAAGTTAAAAGCTGGAATTCCGATGCCATTCAGTTGAGCCACATCCGTCCAAGCCTGTTTCGCCGCGATATCGGTCTTCAACCAGGAGACTATCTGATGAAACAGTTCACTTTCGATAATCTGTGCGGCCGGTACGTGGTCGATAATTTCGCAGACGATATCGCTTGTCGTTTTGGCCTGAACCAAAAGACGATGAAACATCACCTCAGCTTCAGCCATACTCGGCCCGGGCGCGTAGCGATAGTTGATATTACAGCTCCACTGGCCGGGAATCGTCGTTCGTCCCATCTGGCTACAACTTTCAGTGATGTTGATGACATCGAAGAAATCGACATTGAGGATCGATCTCTTCAACGGTTCGATTTTGGATAACCCTGTAATCAGGGGTATTGCGTTGTAGAGTGCGTTTTGCCCGTCCCAAGGTCTGGCCGAATGACAAGCGACACCAGAAACAACCACCTTAGCGTGCAAACTTCCAACACAGCCGAGTTGAACTTGCCCATTGGTCGGTTCACCGACAATAGCCAGGTCGATTGTCTGCAAGAAATCGCTTTCGGCCACAACCAGACTATAGAGGCCGTTCTGCTCCAGAGGTGTACCCTCCTCCGCATCGTATAAGATAAATGAGAAGTTGAACTGCCGATCTTTTAACTGAGAAAACTCCTGCATCAGAACAGCAAAAACAGCCAAACTGCCTTGCATATCCGATGCTCCGGCTCCATGAAGCTGCCCCGCTTCTCGGTAGGCTTCAAAGTGGTCTGGAACTACGTCCGAGTGCCCCACCAAAGCGATGTGTGGCAACCCTTCAATCATGGGAAGCGAGAAAATTCTACTTTGACCGTGTTGCTTAACAATCAGATTAGCTATCCGTTTCCGCATCCACTCTTCAATGAAATTAGTGAGTGTCTCCTCCTGAAAGGTCGGCGAAGGAATATTCAGCAAATTCGTTAACAATGGAAGAATCGCCATCAGTCAATTTTCTCAATGCGAAGGCACAGTTTTTGGCAAAGTTCTAATGAAATACAGTATACCAGGCGAATGTAGCCTTCTCCATCTTCTCCGAAGACGGTACCTGGTGTGACGCAAATACCTTGTGATAGAAACAGGTTGCAGAGTTGCTCAGCCGTTGGCCAATTAGGATGGGACAACCAAAAGTAGAATCCGTCTCGACCGCCATGAATCTCGAAACCTCTATTCACCAACGCTGATCTAATCAATTTGCGCTTTTGCCGATATTGCTGTCGGTTGTGCGCCACATGCTTTTCATCGTTCCAGGCGGAGATACCTGCTTCCTGGTTGTAAGTCGGAGTGCCTACACCGATAGGGGAACGGCACAGTCGAAAATACTTCATAATCTCTTCGTTCTGAGAGAGAACTACCCCCAGCCGAAAGCCTGTCATGTGACTCCGTTTAGACAGCGAGCGAAAAGCAACCCAGCGATCTGATTGATGGAAATCGAGGCTGCAAACCGGGCGCTGATCATCATACAGCTCGTTATAGCACTCGTCAGAGCAGACGATAAACCCGTGCTTTTCAGCCAGCGATAACAACTGCTGAAAGTAAGCCCGGTCCACCGTCATCGAGGTTGGGTTATGCGGAGAGTTGATCCAGAAGAGGCGGCACCTTTCCCATTCGCTATCAGTAATGACATCCAGATCTGGAAAAAATCCAGACATTCGATCGATTGGCAATTTTCGAATTGGGGCGTTAACAGTTCTGGCGGAGGCTTCGTAGACCGGATAACCGATAGACGAAAACCAGATTTCCCCGGTTCGGTCTGACCAATCGAACGTCAGCGCAAATAAGAAGATAGCCTCTTTACTGCCGTTGCTGGAAAAAATGTGTTTGATGGGTTCAAGTTTGATCTGATAATTCCGTTTTGCCCAGTTTGAAACCGCTTCCAAATAGCGCGCAGAACCGGTTGCCAGCGGATATTGTGAAACACTGTTCTCCGCCATAAAGTGTTGTATAGTTTGAACTGCACCGTCAAAAGTTCGATCCTGTGGATCACCGATTGTTAAGTCGATGACGTCGTGACCTTCAGCTTTCAGTTGCTCCGCCTGCCGCTTAATTGTAATCAGTGGATATTCTCTATCTTCTTTCAGGTAAGGGTTAATCATGGTTGTTGTATATGTGGGTCTGAAACTTCTAACCGGTTAGCAAAACGACATTGTCTGGTCTGGAAGCCCCAAACATTACTAAAGGCACAGTGTATCAAGAACGTGTTACTTTTTCAAACCCTTCGATCCGGGATACTATTTCCCGATCGAGAATTCTCAACTGAGAAGCCAACTCCGCATGACCTGTGTTACACGGTCTGCTGCATCTCGCTGCACAAAACGTCCGGCCTGTGGAATCGTTACTAGCGTCAATTCGTTATCAATCCACTGCCAAGTATCGTTGAGCGCACCGGGTCATAGTGCCCAGTCTTTCAAGCCGTGAAACATCAAAACAGGGCATTTAACCTTTACTACCGGTGAGTTCTCATCGTATTGATAGGGCGACCGGGATAGTTGGCCTTGTAGTAGTTTAACATGGCTTCGAGGTCAGAACGTTGAAAAGCGGAGATATACTGTTGTCTATCACTAGAATCGGTGACCCATTCAGCCAACTTTTCTGCTGTTAAATCCAGATGAGCATCCGCTTGCTGAAAGCCATGCGCGTACTCGCTATTTCTCTGCCGTTGCGGGTTTGGGTCCTATTCATGCTGTAATCCTTTTAGGTGGGGAGATTGCAAATCACCAGTCGCTCAACCCAGATCTAGACGCGTCATAGCCACCGACCATGTGACGGCCCGACCCCAGTCATGTCCAACGATGACGGCTTTAGGAGACATGTTAATCTCGACTGCCAACTGTCGTATCACGGCCACAATATCGCTGACCAATAACGGCATAGCGTACTGATCCACACCTGACGGTTTATCACTCCGGTTGTAACCACGCAGATCAATTACCACCATCCGAAATCGATCAGCCAGCCCTGCATTTAATGTCACCAGGTATGCCAGAAGTCAGGAAAGCTGTGTATCATAACCACTAACAGACCTTCCCCTAGTGATAGATAGTGAATCTTTACACCGTTGTTAACGATATAACTGTGTTCTACTTGGGACAAAATCCACCCTTGGGTAACAGCCGTTATCAAGGACAAAGTGAGTAAAATTATCTTCATCGGAGATGTGCCTTTTTGGATGGTGGTATCCTGAGATTATCCCCGGACAAGCAACGGCATAGATTGTAATGTTGAATCCGGCTGAGGTGCGATTCCCACCGCCATTGCGGGAGTTCTTTGGATAAGAACCCTCTCCTCATTTTTATCATTGAGACTACGGTTTACGGTTCTTAAAGTGGAAATTATAGCACCGAACTAAAATCCAACTCCTCCAATCATCAAACCGACTCTGTTTTGAAACCTCTAAAGTTTTTCTTAGTTGGCAGAGATTTCTCTGTCCATCGGTCAAATTAAACGTTCAATGGCCTCGGTCTGAGGCTGTTTCCATCCCAACTTTGGAACCACATCGTTGGGTTTCCCGGTTCCAAAAATGGAACCGATTTCCATTTCAACCCTCTGTCCTCCCCGGCGATGTTTGATCCCTTTTGCAAACACCAATTTTCAGAAGAGGCCCCAAGAGAGCTCGTTCGCATAACCGGATCAGGTTGTCCAAATGTGGGCCGAATTGCTTCCTCGTCAGCGGCAGCTTCTCCATTGGTGGAAAAGCCGGAAGTGGAGCCCCTTTGGCCACGCCGGATACCGCCTCAGCCACGGTGCGGCCACTTGCTCACGGGATCACTGGCATTGGTATGCCAGTGATTTTCCACTTGATTCCTGCTCGTCATGGGGTTGAACAGGCTTCTGTTTTTTTGCTTAAACGCCCACTTCTCATCCAATTCCAAAGCCGAAACTTGTACATTCTGTAGGTTTTGTTTGTGCAACCCCTCACTAACTTTGCCGCTCTCCCCAACCAAACCTAAAGCCCTATCTTTACAAACAGACGTTAACTCAGCGCTGTCAACCACACGGCAATAGTGTGGTTGACAGGATCGATGATGGAAGCCGCCTTGGATGCTCGAATTTGGCGGTTGAACAAAGCACGCCCTCTGCGCACTGAAAATTGCGGCTGACATTCCGTGCATCCTAGATAACGGATTTGATCTTTGCCATCGGTTTGGTCAAGGATCAGGTTTTTGGCTCCCTACTGCTGATATTCCTGGTAATCGGGGTTCCAACAACGCATGCCTTCTATGTCTGGTCTCCATCACCGCCTACCGTCGGTTGGTTATTGTTTCGCCACTTGATGTTACCAGATCTGACTCCTTTGGTCAACAATCCTAGGATAATCTCAGGACACTATCTCATGTTTACGCTATGACTTATTTCCTAATACTTGATACCTTCTCACTAGAGTTGCGTACCTGGCATATAACTCCTTGTACTCTATTGATACCAATCACGGGATCATAAGGAGGGGCGTAAGACATCACCGCATTGATATTTGTCTCCTTTTCTGGTAACTACTAACCATAGACTCTGATCACCACTTCACGATGAATATCTTCTGTCAGCTTTATCATGTGCTGAACAGAGCCTTTCGGGGTTTTAATAGCGACCTTATTACTACCTTTTATGTCTTGTTCTTCTGCTGTACTGGGATGTACATGCAGTTCTGGGTAAGACGTCAACTTCCTCACCCACCATAGGTCGGAGCATACGAGGGATAGTGCTCTCGGTACTTTCTGGTTGTTAGGTAGAGTGGATACTTCTCGACGAGTCACGGAAGACGTTTTGGGTTTAGATTCTCCTCAACACTAGTCAAATTTAAAAGAGTAAGCGGAGGAAACCAAGAAGAAAGGGCCAAAATATTTAAAGTACCACTACCGAGTTTTAAAGGAGACTTCCTCGGAAGAACTATACAGTATTTTTGCTTGACTTTTTGATGTAGATCTAGTATTTTCAGCGGAGGGGCCGTAGAGAAGACAAAGACTACTGGAAGAAAAATCTTCTTTCAGTAGATCTATTGGTTAGATCTGCGACTTAATTATCTTTAAAAGATCTCTGTCTCTATGGTCGATATACTTAACCTGATCGCAATCGGGTAATTTTCAAGGTTGGTACATCAATGAAAAAAAATATTTCTTTTTCTCTCTTTTTTACTTTATTCCTGTTTTAAAGCCAAACTGTTTCGGCCAAGGTAACAGGTAGTGGATTGGTTGGAGCGTGGCTTTTTGATGAAGGTAAAGGGGAAAGTGTTGGTGACTCGTCTTCCAATAAGAATGCGGGCGAACTAATTGGCAATGTGAAATGGTCCAAGAGTAGGAAGTTCGGTGGGTCTTTGGAATTTGACGGGACGGAAGGTTACGTTGAAGTTCCGGATTCTGACAACTACGAGTTTGCCGGTGATTTCTCAATTGCCTTCTGGTTAAAAAGTGAGATGCCGGCCCCCGGCAGTTTGGGCATCGTAACTAAAGGATATCACGATAAATCCAACACCAAACCCTGGTATCTGGTCTACTTCGTTCCGGCTGGATCGGTCGATCTTATGGACCAAAGACAATAAGAATTCCAGGGCCAAAGGCGCAATCAAAGTCAACGACGGGAAATGTCATCACATTGTGACCATGAAAAGGGGAAAGAAGGTTCAGGTCTATGTCGACGGCAAAAAAGATGGCGAAGCGGATGCAGTTGATGCCAAATACGGTGAAAGTGATCTTCCACTGGTTTTTATGACCCACTACTTCCGATATGTTAAAGGGGCGCTGGACGAGGTTGTTATCTTCAACAAGGCATTATCAGAAGGTGAAATTTCAGATTTAATGAAAGGTTTTCAGTCGGGAACTGCGGTAGAAGCCAATGTAAAACTACCCACAATATGGTCGAGAATTAAGAACCAATAATAGTTACATATAGTGATCAAGGTGATTTAAATGGTTAGACGAATTGTTTTTCTCGTAGGAGTGTTTACAGCATTTTTCTTGTTGAGTGGGCTGAATCGAACGCTGGCTAAAGTAGATGGTTTAGCCGGTGCCTGGCTCTTTGAATCCGGTAAAGGGAATAAGGTGGTTGATGCCTCTAAAAGAGGTCATGATGGAAAATTAGTGGGTAAAGTCAAATGGACCAAGAACGGAAAATTTGGCAAAGGCCTTGAGTTCGATGGTAGCGAAAGCTATGTAGAGATACCGGATTCAAAGGATTTCGAGTTTGCCGGTGATTTCTCAATTGCCTTCTGGTTAAAAAGCGAGATGCCGGCACCAGGTAGTTTGGGCATCGTAACTAAAGGATATCACGATAAATCCAACACTAAACCCTGGTATTTGGTCTATTTCGTTCCAACTGGGTCAATGGATTTCTACTTGCGAAATGAGGCCAACAACAACTCTAGGGCTGTCGGTACAACTAAAGTTAACGACGGGAAATGGCATCATCTAGTAGCGATGAAGGCCGGTGATAAGGTCAAGATGATTGTCGATGGGAAAGAAGATGGAGCCACAGCTGTTACCGGTAAGGCCACCTATGGAAAGCACGACTATCCACTGGTGTTTATGGCGCACTACTTTCGTTATGTAGAAGGATTTTTGGATGAAGTAGCTCTTTTTAACAAAGCACTTTCCACAAAGGAGATAACTTCAATAATGAAAGGGCTAGAAGCTTTTCTGTCAGTTAATGGAGCCGGTAAACTGAGCATTTTCTGGAGTCAAATTAAGCAGCAATAGGTATACGAACGTAAAAGATAGCCCACTGACTTTTCAGTTTTCAACTTCAGTGGGCTATCTGTGCCGAGTTCAGTCATACTTCCCATATTTCTCAAGCATCTCAACCATAAACTGGTAGTTTTCAAAGGAGACGTTATGTGGAACAGAGTGATCTGAATGGTAGATATACCCGCCCCCCTGTTTGGCAATGGACACTTTCGTACGGATCTCCTCCTCGATCGTTTCCCGACTGCCGGCGAGTTGACGCACATCGATAATTCTTCCTTGGTCAGGTTGACCTGATCCTTTGCTCTCGGAGCCGCTTCCTGTGGCTAGGCTGGTTGGCCCTGGCTTTTCTGGCTGCTCTGTTTTTCTTTTCGCTTCTGATCCGTAAGCTTCTTCCTCAGATGCCTGCTGTTTGGAGGCATATCCTTCTACTGTTCGCGCTTCTATTTTTCGCTTGGCTTCTGCCATGGTGGTAAGTCGTTTCTACCGGGATACTCATCCCATCAGGAATTGCTGACTAATCTACCTCTCCGGCCAGCGGCCAGCTTAAAGCCTGCTGTTTGGAGGCATTAGCTTTGATTTTCGTTCCATTAACACTCCCATTTCACTGGCAATGCTGAGCCGCGGAACAGATAATCCCTGAAGCGCCGGAGAAAAACGTTGACCGAACGTTGCCATGGTATCATGGTCCGGAGGCTGATTAGCCGCAAATCTAGTGGAAGGCGACAGAATCACAGGTGGCCAGTTCCAGCTTTCAACTCGAGAACATACCGGTCGCATAGCCATAAAGAATCAGCCAAAGCAACATGGGCGGATCATAAGGTTTGGAGCCTTGGCCGGAATAGGCGGCTTGGAGGGAAGATAGATTCAGCTGGCCGACAATATCAACGACAAATCGTGCCGGATGATCCTCCGGTAGCCAATCCTGAACGGATGGTAGAAAAAGAAACGGAGTCTCACGGTCGGCTTTGATGAAATCAACATTCACAGGACTGATGGGTATGAATTAAGTAGTGTCTCAGAATAGAATAAAACTCATGGTAATACA
>Ga0208128_1001058_pt1 | contig 10583 bp, 6 predicted proteins | sample ETNtaG_35_FD_185758 | JGI IMG/M metagenome (GOLD analysis project Ga0208128, IMG submission 185758) | Marine microbial and viral communities from oxygen minimum zone, Eastern Pacific Ocean - ETNP201306PF51B (SPAdes) (version 2) | ecosystem: Environmental > Aquatic > Marine > Oceanic ... | reverse complement strand
CCATTGTGGCTATAATTGCCGTTGTTATTACTTCAGCACCGTTCCTTTGACACTGTCGATCTTGACTATGATTGAGGGAGATTAATCAGGTCCTCAACCAAACATAGATTGCGATAATTCTTTCTAGCATTAATTTTCTCCTTTTTTTAAGCTGAGGGCCAGGTGCATCTCTTTTCAAGGTCGTAACTTCGGTTATAATAACGGTATTAATATAGATATACACGATTGTGTATGTGCCGCAACGAAAATCTAGTCGGGGAAACACAAAAACAGTTTGAATTTTATTCTTCTCATGCCTTATGTTGGTTTAGTTCTCTATTTTTTACTTAGAGGATCTGACAAACTCAGAGCGCATAAGAGACCTCTATCTGATGTACTTATTTGAGATCCTGCAAAGCCGTCAAGCCAAATATGGCATCAACGTTACACTGAGCGTTGTGCTGGTTATCGGTATCGCCATCGTGGTTAATTTGATTGTTCTCAAGCGTTTTGATCTGGCGAATGATCTCACTGCCGAAAAGTGGTATACGCTCTCTCCTCAAACACAGAAAGTACTCGACAATCTCAGTACGGAAATCAATATAACCGCTTTCTTTAGTCGTAATCCGGCCAGCGAACGGGAGAAACGAGATTATGACCGGGCCAAGGAACTACTCAAAATGTACCGCCGATCCTCTGACAAGATCAACGTCACCTTTGTCGATACCTTTGTCGACGTTCAAAAGCGCGAACTCTACCAGATTCGCAACAACGGCACCGTTGCCTTTGAAACCGGTACTGACGATCGACGTGAACTGGTCACCGCTGTCGATGAACAGAAATTCACCAGTGCGATCCTAAAAGTGACGCGAGGCACAGAACAAAAGGTCTATTTTCTGGTGGGACACGGCGAACGCTCAATCGATGACTTCGCTATAGGTGGCTACAGTCAAGCTAGTGAAGAACTCGAAAAACAGAATTATATGGTACTTAACTTGTCCTTGGCGAACCGAAGTCGAGTTCCAACGGACTGTTCTACCCTGGTGATTTCCGATCCTGAGCGCGCGCTACTGGATTCAGAACGCAAAGCGGTTGAACACTACTTGAACCGGAGTGGAAAGCTACTGGTGATGATTGACGCCGCAATCGGAGAACAGGGAGATCCTAATCAAGACCTGATCGATCTCTTAGTACAGTGGGGGATCCGGATCAATCGGGACTACGTGATGGTTCTGGACCAACGCTTCTTTTCCGCCTTTGGTGGTCCGGCTACACCAATTTTCATGAACTTCGAATTTCACCCTATCACCCAACACCTGTTGCGACCAACAGTGGTTTTTCAATTGACCCGATCGGTTTTACCTCAAACTGAAGGGTTGCGGAAACAGGTTATGGTACAACCGTTAGCTAAACTTCCCGACTTCGACAGCAATGTGTGTTGGGGAGAAACAGTACAGCCCACCTGGCAGAATGCCAAATACGATCAGAGTCAGGATACACCAGGCCCACTATCGGTGGCGGTAGCAGCAGAATCCGAAGCCAAAACACGAATTGTCGCTGTCGGTGACGCAGATTTTGCCTCTAACCAGTTCTTTTCTAATACCAGTGGCGGCGAGTTCTTTCTGGGTATCATGGGTTGGCTAACAATGGAGGGTGACTTAATCTCGATTCGACCGATCGATCCTCGGACCCGCAGTCTACGAAGCATGACCGCCAGCGAGCAGATTTTAGTTCAATTAGTATCCGTATTTCTGATACCCCTTATGATCTCCATGGTAGGTATCGCTGTTTGGTGGCGACGGCGGTAACTTAACTGCCATTGTTGGGGACAGAGTTATTTCAACAGGACTAGAATCATTCACTATACCACCTGTTTTTTTACCGTCACCAATTTCTATTCTGTAATTCCAGATTTTCTGAAACGTGTGATTTCCTCTTTTCGTTAGTTGACCCAGAGATGAGTGTATCCGTGTGACGCCACTCTACTAGTGGATATGGATATACATCCTTCTTCGATAGAAGAAGCACCCTCTTTGGACAAGGAGTTATTTGTGCACCTCAATCGCATTCGGATTCAAGGTTTTAAAAGCTTTGCCGATTCAACCGAGTTATTCCTCGAACCTGGTATTACCACAGTTGTTGGTCCAAATGGCTGTGGTAAAAGTAACGTTTCTGATGCCATCCGTTGGGTGTTAGGCGAACAACGAGCCCGCTCGCTCCGTTGCCCAAACATGATGAGCGTCTTGTTCAATGGTGGCTCTAACCTGGAACCTGCTAAAAAAGCAGAGGTCTCTCTCCGCTTTGCCAACACAGAAGGCAGTCTATCCTTGGAATCTCCAGAAGTTGAGATCTCGCGCCAACTGACAAAAGAGGGGGAAAGCCATTACTTCATTAACCAGACGCTCTGCCGCTTAAAAGATGTGGTGGAACTATTCATGGATACTGGTGTTGGTGTTAGCGCCTACTCGGTGATGGAGCAGAGCAAGATCGATCTAATTCTCAATACGCATCCTGAAGAACGCCGCTTTTTGTTCGATGAAGTGGCGGGGATTACTAAGTACAAACAGCGTAAAAGGGAGGCACTCAAAAAGCTGGGTGAAACGGAAAGCAATATCGTTCGCATCAATGATGTGATCCATGAACTGCAGAGAGAAACCGCTGAACTGAAAGGGCAAGCTTCACAAGCTGAACATTATCAACAGTTGCAAGATCAACTGCGCCAACTGGAACTGGATCTGAGTTGCCGAGAATACAGCCAGTTCATCAAAGAACTAAACGAAACACAGGAGAATCTGGATCAGATCTTAGCTGCTTCAGCAGAAGCCAACCAAACCATCCAAGAGACCGAACAGCAGATTGACGCGGCAGAGGTTCGACAAGCTGAACTAGATCAGGAAATTAAACGAGAGTCAATAGTGGTTCGTGACTTTGAATCACAAATCGAAAAAACGGAGCGGCAGATTGCCCTCTTTAAAGAAAGACAACTCAACATCCAGCAGCAACGACAACGCGCCGCACAGGCAGTCGAATCGCTACAGAAGCAACTGCAAGATCTGGAGGGACAGAGAAAATCTCATCTGCAGGAACAGACAGAGATCGACGTTACTTTAAAACTGGAGGAGAGTAAGCTAACGGCTCGCAAGCGAGTACTAAGCGAATTGGTAAAACGGATTCAAGAGACGGAGCAGTCGGTTAGCCAAGCGCAAACAGATCTCTACACTGCCACCAACCAAATCGCTCAGACCGAAAGTCAGCTAGCATCGCTCAATAGCAAGCTGGAGTATTCAGCCGAGCATCTGAACCGGATCCAAGAACAGACCCAAACATTGGCAGAAACCTTAACGGTAGCCCAAACCGCCGCTACAGAGTCAAATCGGCAGACACAAAAAGCCAAGGCCGATCTGCTACAAGTCGATACCGAAAAAGAGAGGGTAATTCAACAATTAGAGACATTGCAGAATAGCCTTCGTAAACTCGAAAGTGAAATCAGCGGCATCCAAGATTCGTTGGGAGTAAGTGCTTCACGGTTAAAGTCGCTAAAAGATCTACAGAGTACTTACGAAGGATTTTATACCGGTGTTCGTGCTATTCTAAAAGCTAAGTCAGTAGATCCAGGCCAATTTGGTGGAATCTGCGGGGTCTTAGCAGAGTTAATTGTTACCGATCCGGACTATGAAATGGCAATTGAAGTTGCTCTTGGGAGTGCCATCCAAAATATCGTTACGGAGACGGCCGAAGATGCGCAATCAGCCATCAACTTTCTAAAAAGGACCCGGGCTGGACGGGTCACGTTTCTGCCACTCGATATCTTGCGCCCCCGTTATTTTGATGATGATAGTTTACTCCATCGTCCAGGCATCATCGGTGTAGCCAGTGAGCTTGTCGGGTGTGATCCGAAGTATGAGGTAGCTATCGATCAACTACTGGGTAACACCTTAGTAGTCGAGGATCTGGATACTGCGATTAACCTAACTCGTCGCTATCGTCCCAGTGCTCGGTTGGTAACACTGGAAGGTGAGGTGCTCAACACGTCTGGTGCGGTTACCGGAGGGCATAACTCCCGTCAATCTTCCGGCTTGTTAAGCCGATCGCGTGAATTAGAAGAGCTTCAAGAACAGATTGATCACCTGTCGAAACGGATTGGGCAAAAAGATACCAAACGTAATCGAGTCGTAACCGAAATTACAGACCTACAACAGCAACGGCAGGCGCTGACCAGCCAGTGGCAAGATCTACAAATTGCGCACAGAGGCCATCTCAAAGACTTGGAGCAAGCGCAAACACGAGTAGATGAAATCTCGAGCCAATTGGCTAAAGTAGAATCAGAAGGACAGGGTCTACACACGCAAACAACGGAAATCGAGGCAACCCGGGACGAACTGCAAGCGCAGTTGGAAGAAGCCGGAAAAACACGAAATCTTTTGCATCGACGTATTACCCGTATGACTGAGCAAATTCAGTCTGAGCGGAGCAAAAAGCAAGAGGTCGATCAGGCTTCACAAGAGTTGGAAATTGCACTGGTGGGTAAACGCGAGAAGTTACAGGGAATCCTCGGCGCATTGGCTAGGCTAGACCAAAGTCGGACTCAAATCGAGGAAAGTATCGCCGACCACCAAAAAATCATCGACTCTGATGAAGCCTCGAAGCAAGAAATCTCAGAACAAATTGAGGTTACGCAACGTGCATTTTTGCAACTAGAACAAGATAAATTTACAGTAGCGGAGAAGGTCGAACAACTTGAAACCGAAAGAACCGAACTCTTGGCTACTGCTACGAAAGCGCAAAAGTTGCATCGACAAATGCGGCGACAATATGAAAAACAGAACCAGATGCGTCATCAGTTAGAGGTTACCCATACCCAACTCCAGATGCAGATCAAAGCTATTTCTGCTAATATCCAAGATAAATATCAAGTTTCGATAGAAGAAGCGAATATGCAGGTGTATATTCGAGAACCAGAGGATGCTCGAGAGCCAGAGGATACATTGGCATCCTCTGACAGTGACCAGGCAGAGGATAACGGGCAGCCAGTTAAGCATATCTCTCGCTTCGAACTGGTAACCCACATTGAGGAAATTAAAAATCAGGTCAACGAGATGGGCGTGGTCAATATGAAGGCGATTGAAGCCTATCAAGAGCATAAAGAACGAGAAGATTTTCTGGTTTCACAAAGAGAGGATCTACAAAAATCGCTGGATAGCACCTACAAGGCTATACAAAAAATCAACCAAACCTCCAGAGAGGCTTTCCTTGACACTTTCGGCCAGATACAGCATAATTTCCAGGAGGTTTTCGCTGAGCTATTTGACGGTGGTGAGACAGAGCTTCGTCTGACCGAGGAGGAAGATATTTTAGAGGCGGGTGTGGATATCATTGCCTGTCCACCTGGGAAACGCCCGCAAACAATTGCGCAACTATCGGGTGGTGAAAGATCTTTAGTTGCGGTAGCGTTGCTGTTCGCCATCTTCAAAATTAAACCGACCCCTTTCTGTGTGATGGACGAGGTTGACGCGGCACTAGACGAATCCAACGTTTTACGATTTACCAATCTCGTCAAGAAATACGCTGAACAGACGCAGTTTATCATTATTACGCACAATAAAAGGACGATGGAGACAGCCGATGTCATGTATGGTGTGACAATGGAACAGGCGGGTATCTCTAAACTTGTCTCAGCCAAGCTCAGTGATTATACTTAAGCATACCTTCGCTGCAACCGGTGACACCAACTTGTTGGTGACCTGCATAAGGTAGATAGGCAAATTGTCCCTTCTGAGGTCAAAATCTCGCATCAGACATCGGTTTGGTTAATGATAAACCAAGTCCGAAAAGTTTGGAGTCCGAATGCTCAAGAATCTGTTCCGACGTAAGAAACCCGAATCTTCGGCGTCCTCTGCGGGTACCCCCGCAACCCAGCCCCCCCAAGAAACGGAACCGCAACCTTCCCCCCCTCTAAAGACAGACTCCCCTCCGGTAGATACAGCTACACACATACCACCCTCTTCGGAATCACCACCTAAGGATGGCTGGTTTAAACAGTTAACCAAAAGTCTCTCTAAAACCAAAAAGATTCTGGTCGGTCAGATTCAAGGACTACTGCGTGTAGGCCGAAAAATTGATGAAGATTTGATGGAAGAAATTGAGGAGATTTTGATTCAAGCCGATGTTGGCGTCAATACTACTATGCTATTGATGGATAATGTGCGAGAAACTGTTGAGGAGAGGGGATTACAAGATTCAACCGACCTGGAACCGGTGATTCGGGAAGAAATCCAAAAGGTATTGGGGGAACCTGACCAGCCACTTCAGATAGAAAGCGCGGACACTCCATATATCATTTTGGTTCTAGGAGTCAACGGCGTGGGAAAAACGACCACTATCGGCAAACTCTGCTACCGATTCCAATCGGAAGGGAGGTCGATATTGGTTGCAGCGGCAGACACTTTTCGAGCCGCCGCTGCCGACCAGTTGCAGATTTGGTGTGATCGAACTGATGTCGATTTGATTCGCGGTGATGAAGGTGCGGATCCGGCTTCGGTAGTCTTTGATGCGGTACAAGCGGCTAAATCCCGTCAAGTAGAGGTCTTGATCATCGATACTGCGGGAAGACTGCATACCAAGAAGCCGTTAATGGATGAATTGGCCAAAATTGGGAGGGTGATATCACGGGAGATTCCAGAGGCCCCTCATGAAGTGCTATTAGTTATCGATGGTACAGCTGGCCAAAATGCGATCATGCAGGCTCAGATTTTTAACCAGGCCGTTGCTGTAACCGGCGTTGCTGTGACAAAGTTAGACGGAACTGCTAAAGGCGGTATCGTAATCGCGATTCGACAAGAGATCGGTGTACCAGTTAAACTAATTGGGATTGGTGAACAGTTAGATGATCTCAGAGACTTTGCGGCCCATGATTTTGTGGCCGCCCTCTTTGATGAGAAAACTGATGACTCCATGTTAGAAAAGATTCAGTAAACAGACTACCTAACTAATGCCACCGACTGAAAGTCGGCAACTTAACTCGTAGTTACGAGCACATGCATTGGCTCTTGGCCATTTCATTAGCGAAGCGACATCTTCAGTTTACTTAGAGATTGATGGTTAGAAAAAGGAAGGTTATTTTAGCTATGCGACTTATTGCTTCTGTCGGTTTGATATTTTCTCTACTTTTTTTCGCTCTCTCTTGTGCAACGCCAACTCCACCACCCAAAACCAAAATCGACCTCGAACAGCGCAAGCGACTGCAAAGCTATTCACAAATGCTAGAGGAAGAATTGGATATGGATACTCACGAATGGCAAAATTGGGAAAAAGAGAAAATCACCATCGCTGTTCTCGATTTTGAAAACAACACTAGTGGCGAACAAAAGGCTGAACTGGACGCGCTGAGGACCGGCTTGACGGATATGTTCATCAGTGAACTGATGCAAATCCCAATTTTTAAAGTTATTGAACGTACACGACTAAGTCAGGTCGCCAACGAGTTAGCACTCCCGGATCTAGCTGGCGTGGACGCCGATACCGCACAACAGATCGGTCGACTGGTTGGAGCACAGGTCCTTTACTACGGAAGTTTCATGTTAGTAGTAGGCCAGTTCAATCTTAACGCTCGACTGGTCCGGGTAGAGACCGGTGAAATTATTTCGGCTACTTCCAAAAGAATGAAATACGATCCGGACACAATTCTGGATTTGGTTGATAAGGTGGGTTTCGACCTGTCCAAGACAGCCAACGATAAACAAGGCTATCTGCTAGCAGACGTCTTCTATTCCAAAGGTGTGGTGGCCGAGGAGGAGGAAGACGATTACGAAAAGGCCTTGGAATACTACCAGAAAGCACTCGAATGCGATTCAGAAAACCAGGCCGCTCGATCCGCCGTCGAGCGACTGAGCGAAGAATAACCCACAAACGCCAGGGATTTTTCTCCACCTGGCCCTAGTTTTCAAGTCACGGAGTCACGTGGCTCTATTTCGCCCATGCCAAGACCACCGTTAGGTTGATCAAACCTATAACCGTATCCCCGACGTATTCGTGTATGGTGTATGGGAAAGATGTGGATGAGGACACACGTATACATCAATAGGAAGATTGGCCCTTCGGTGTGGGTGAAAGTTCGATGGTTAGCTGTTGGTTAGCAGAGATATGATTCAGTTGCTTTGTTCGATCCCTTCCCCACTGAATTTCAATCTGATCGACAACTTGCGTCTGACCCAGACCGAAGTGTATGCGTTCATCGTTGACACTGCAATAACTGCCACCACTTTGAACTTGACGAATCTGAGTTTGGTCGCCATACCGAATAGTCAGTGTTGCGCCGACAGCAGGTCCACGTAAGAAGACCTCCAACCAGTTTTGAAGATTTCCTCCGTCATTTCGGAGTAGAATCGGCGGTTGACCAGAATTAGAGATGAGAAGATCAAGATCACCGTCGTTATCGTAGTCCAGGTGTACGGCCCCCCTGGAGACATAGCGTTGTGAAAAGTAGTCGCCGCTTTGAATAGAGATTTCGGCAAACTTGCCTTCTCCTCGATTCTCAAACAGTTGATCAGATTGAGCATAGGTCAGGATATCCGAATCTAGTTCCTGGTCGTTCATAATATGGCCATTAGCGACAAATAGATCAAGATCACCGTCATTATCAGCGTCAAAAAAGGTAGTTCCCCAACCCACATAAAGATAGCTCGGATCTCCCAGATCCGCTTCTACCGTCACATCGGTAAAAAACAGGTCCTCGGCTCCAGTTGGGGATTCGCAACGGTAAAGGTTGTTGAACTCGTAGGCAAAATTGGTGACAAAAATATCGATTTTACCATCCCTGTCGTAGTCGCCGGTCGCAATGCCCATTCCAGCCAGTGCTTGACCAAAACCGTCGTAACCAATACCCAATGTCGCTGCAGACTCGGTGAAAGTACCATCGCCATTGTTGTGAAAATAGAGGTTTTTGGACTTGTCGTTAGCCACATAAATGTCAGGCCACGAATCGTGATTAAAGTCGGTGGCCACTACACCTAACCCTCGCGCATCGTGGAAGATCGGGGTTGACGCCTGCAGAGGCATCCACTCGTGGATTTGCATCTCAGTAAAGGTTCCATCCCCTCTATTTTGGTAGAGGACATCTGCGGCACCACGGTAAAAAATCGGGTTTTGGTAGCCATTGTCGCCAATCAGTGTTTTCATCTGATCCACTGGAACATAGTTTGCCAGATATAGATCGAGGTCGTTGTCCAGGTCAAAGTCGAAAAATGCACAACCTGTACCACAGCCGTTGTGACCAACGCCTGCAGTTTCAGCAACATCAGTGAAAGTACCGTCACCGTTATTGCAATAGAGCACATTTGAGCCGGTGTTGGTGATATACAGGTCCGGATCACCGTCATTATCGTAATCACCGACACTAACACCGACGCCAAAGCCTGTGTCACCAGTACCAGAAGATCGTGTTACATCGGCAAAAGTGCCATCTCCGAGATTACGATAAAGCGCATTTTGGCCGTTTTGGTCGGGTTGTGAAATAACGCCGCTATTGACAAAGTATAGGTCAACCCAACCGTCGCCATCATAGTCAAGAACCGCTACACCAGATCCAAGAGTTTCGACAATGAAGTGTTTTTCTGAGCGACCATTTTGATGTTGGAAACGAATTCCAGCTTCTGCCGTGGCATTAACGAAACGAATCCGCGGTGCAGATTCCAGTCGGATACATTCGATAGATAGGAGTAGCAGTCCACCACAAGCAATCAATAGGCATCTGACCTGGACAAGTCGATAAATGAATAGCGTGAATTGGCATAACAACCAGACGAATGTATCGATCACACCACCTGTCCTTCAGATCCTTCGGCCATACCCCCTTTTCCAAAGGGGCGCCCTTAGTAAGGGGGAGGATTGAGAAGGGAGTTATCAACCCCTACTTTAGGATCACCATCTTTCATGTCTCAATATAGTCACCCGCTCCCTGGTCTGCTGGTTTTCCCTGAAGTTATACATCGGTTGGCCGACCTATTCCCCGTAGAGGCCAAGCAAATATCCGCCGACTGCCTGCTCTGTAGAAAACTAGATTTTGACCTTCCTTTTCTATTTGAGCAGATATTTGTCTGCTTGGCCCTAATGGCTCTCCAATCTCAATCTATTTGGGCCAAGCAGTACACCCTTTTTTACAACTACTTCTACCGCTAAAACTACTTTTGCTAGCTGGCCAAACCCCATCCCATTTGCTTTGCCCTTACGGTGTGGAATAGGAGGATTGAGGAGGGGGTTATATCCCAGAATTATCTCAATTCTTCCCCACAATCTCTCGCAACCGATCCGCCACAATCTCAACTTCTCCTTCCTCCATCATATAGGGCATGACCGAGATACCGTTAGGATTACTGAAGACTTCGATCCGGGGTTCTCCCGCGGACAGTTGTGCTTCCACCTCCGTGCCGGACAATCCTAACACCTCCGGATCCCAGTTGACCTCCAACACCGGCGCTACGTTGGATCGGCCCGGCTGACGGATGGAGGTGGTTACCGAGGCATGGGCCGTCATCACCTCGGCAATCAGATCCAGCCATCTCTCCCACTCTTGCCACTCAGCCGGATGGTCGCGTTCGACCCACTGTTCC
>Ga0208128_1001049_pt1 | contig 10619 bp, 5 predicted proteins | sample ETNtaG_35_FD_185758 | JGI IMG/M metagenome (GOLD analysis project Ga0208128, IMG submission 185758) | Marine microbial and viral communities from oxygen minimum zone, Eastern Pacific Ocean - ETNP201306PF51B (SPAdes) (version 2) | ecosystem: Environmental > Aquatic > Marine > Oceanic ... | reverse complement strand
GGCGTACTGGCCAAGCTCTTTTTCGGTCAAGAAAATCACACCACGCCAATGGCATATAACCTATCGGTTTCTGGGGCGCCATTGGAGCTTCAGGAAACGGTGGTTAATGAGTATCTCTTGAAACTGCCTGAACTCGAGTGGGTAGTATATCAGATGTCTCCACGCGTGGTCAGTGTATATCACGAGGATTCTACGAATAAAAGGCTACTGAGAAGTCGTGGGTTTTCCTTCGACCGGGATAATTCAGACGCACTCTGGCAATCATCAGCAGAGAAAAAGGTGACGGTTACAGAAATCACTTCGACCCCTTATGTGGCCGATTATTGGCAGGAGAATCCGTGGGGGTCGGAATCGGACGATGATGTCTGGGATAATCCAAAAACAGAGAAGAGATGGAAGCCGAGGTGGAAAATTTCAGAAAATCGCTGGAATCGTCTGAAGGCGATGATGGCCACCTTGTACGAAAAAGGAATTCGGGTTTTGTTGTACCTGTCACCCATCCACCCGATTATCTGTAGTTCGCCGGTAGTGGACGACGATGGAACGACTAGGGAAGAGTATCAGGAGTTGGTTGGTCGATTGGAGGAGCTTGAAGGGCAATATTCCAACCTTGTCTTCGTCGATTTATTGCAGGGGGGTAATCACGACTTTGGAAGAGAGATGTTCCGTGATTTAGACCACCTTAATGAAGCCGGAGCCACCAAGTTGACGAAGGTATTGGAGGACATCCGGCTACGGCAGCACCAGTAACCAGATCGTCCAAGTGGAAGTTCCCGCGGCAGTAAAAACCCGAGTTGGCAGCAAGAGATATAGACCGTGTCACCAGAATGGAGCATCGGTTGAAAACTAGGGTCGGCAAGGAAGTCTATGGACAGCGCAAGTGCAGGGTCGAGCCGGTGTTTAGAATTATAAAGCCAGTTCTTAGACAAAGGCCTGGGAAACGTCAACGTAGAGTGGAAGTTGGTAAGCTTGGCTTAGAATCTGAAACGGATGCATACCTAAAGTAAACCAAGTCGAAATAACCCGGTGATGGCGGTCGGGATCAAAGCATAACCGCATTTTGGCGCTCCATCTGGCTGGTTTCAGCCTGTGGATTCGTTGAGAAAAACAGTATCGGCAAAAGTGGATTCGAACCGGTAGTTTTGAAGGCCAGCAACTTTCTTCCTCTATGAATCGATAATTTTATTGTCCGACAGACTACTGGGGAAACTACCATGGGTTTCGATGTGTTGCCGATGTGAAGTGATAACGACTTAAACAGCTATTGAAACCCGGGCAAAAGAAAACTCGTGTAGGACAGTTGAATTATAACCAGTTCTTATCTCAATGGGTTTTAGCATAGATCCGGGGCGATAAAACATTGGTCACAAAACGAGGTTAGGGATTTAGTTGGCGTGTTAACCCCTTCAAACGGGCATTCGACCTCAACCCGGTAAGTAACTAGGGTTGGGGATTTCCACCGCTGTTGTGAGACGAAAGTTGGAGGTAGGGTGGATCGTCAGCAGATTCGATCTTTAATAGGCCAACGACAAGGTGATATAGCGCATGAATCTCAAAGGCAAACGGAATATAACCGCCATAGCCCAAAAGCGGCATCTCGAAGATCTTCCAAAAACTGACGAAAGGCACTCGATAGATCCATTTAGGGTAAGAATAGAAGTTCCACATCTCCCAGAAAAAACCGCAAATCAGGCATCCGGTAGCTAGCGAAAATATCGACTGCCAATTCCCACTTTGCGTTTTAGTGAGTAAAGATTTGTGGTTTAGCCAAACGTTGACCGGCTCCAGAATAAAGTGGACTGACATCCAAACAAAAGGGAAAAAATAGTGCGGTCGATACAAAAGCAGGCTCAACATAACCCAGCCTAAAATGAACATACCAACAGTGGTTCGAAGTCGCATTGTAAGTCGTGGGCCACTGAATGGCCTTTGCATCCATTTGAAGGTTGAAACCAATTCTGCTGTACCAAATACGGCCGGGATAACAGTCGAAAAACTAACCGAAGCGAAAGCCGCGTACTGAAGGTCGGTAAACAAATCTCGTCCATCATAAAACCAGTTTTGTGTCCGCCAATTGATTAGCTCAAACAACCACCAACTGGGCGATGAAATAACGAATAGCAGCAGATAAGACCTGGAACTTCTGGTCAGTAGTGAGTTCCCTTTACGTTGGAAGGTCAGAGCATCCACGACTAAACAGTACCCCAGCCACAACGGGAAAAAACCGGAATGAGAAGTGGGAATTGGTGGATCCGTACCGATCACCAAGCCTGAGAGGAGCCAATTCAAAGGCCAACAAATGGCAACTAAACCCACGCCTAACCAACCGTGAACAGGTACTGTATAACTTTTTATCCGCGTTTCAGAAGTCATGAACCCTTATTTTGAGACGATGAGCAGTCTGGTGTCGACAACGTTGTCGTCGCTGCTCGCTGTCCCCTTTCCGTTACTGGTCTGAATGGTACAAAAGTAGACCCCACTGGCTACCAACTGACCCCGGCCAGACCGACCATCCCAGTAAGCGGCTTGAGTCTTGTTAAGATATTTTCCTGCCGGAAGTTGGCCCAGATCTATTCTTTTAATGGTCTGTCCATTAATACTGTAAATTGAGATCTGAACGGCTGAGGTTCGACTCAATTCAAAGGGAATCCAGGTCTCTGGATTGAAAGGGTTTGGATAGTTGGGAAGTAGCCTGGTTCGGTCAGGTAATTGGCCACGCCAAACGGCGGCCAGTACTTTCAAGACCTTCTCTTCAATCGCAGCAGGTCTTGATCTCATTTTGAGCTGTTCAATCGCATTCTCCATTCGATGCTGCTGATCGGGTGTCAGGTTAAAACCATTCACCTGATGAGGCGCAGCAGTTAAACGGTGACCAAAATGACTCGATACCAGCACCAAATCGAAGATATTAACTTGTAGATCTTGATTGAGATCACCGACCAGATTAGAACCCGTCAGTCCAAACTGACCTGCCACTCGAACCAGATCAAAGATGTTGACAACACCGTCGTCGTTAAGATCACCAACCAGCGTTGGTGTTTCTGCGGGGAGTGCGATTGATAGCTGTTGTTGGCTATCAGTTCCTTTATAATTCTGATTTCCCGGCCAATTGACGGCTATTTCCCAAATCCCGACCTGATCGATATCCATCTGTCGCTTAAAATTTCCCTCTGAATCCGTTTTAAATTCAAAATGGACCATCTCTGAACTTTCGGGCAAAAAGATTTGCAATTCAATCGTCTGATCTTTCAAGGTAGGTTTGTGGGCGAAGATATCCTCCGCATTACCCAGTTTAAGTTGGCCGGCGATCTCGATCGTCTCATCATCTAACCTGGCCGTATTTGGGGTCAACCATGAAATTGAGGAGACGGCAGAATCGACCTGAAAGGTGGATTTCTGCATAGATGCCTTGAACTGTTCAGTACCTTCAAAACGGGCTATGACGTGCCATTTCCCCACCTCATCTGGGAGAAAGGGCGGGGTTAGTTGAAATTTCCCATCAGAAACTGTTTCAGTTTGTCTCTGTAGGGTGGTAGTTGAAGGACTGACTAGTGAAATGATAACGGCTTGTTTGGTAATAGATATATCTCTGGGCTGTTCGGAGTTTGTCTGCGGGGTTACTTTTCCCGAAATTTCGACAGGTTGCCCAAAAGTGAGTTCAACCGGGACAACTGTCAACTCCAGACGAGATAACGGTAAGACCGATTCCTGAATCATCACAGTGATTGGCAATCGATGCGTTCTGCCGGTATTGTCACCCGTAGCCAAAAGATTGAAGGTATGCCCTTGCGTTTCTGCCTCAGCGGCAATTGTTAGTTCGAGTTTGGCGCTAGCTACCGGTTGATCGATCAAAATCTGCACCGCTGGTGGGGTCATTTCGGCCATGACGCCCTTCGGCACCCCAGCCGAAAAAAGAAAAATGGTATCTTCAAATCCACCTTTCCCTTCAACCGTAATTTGGTAGTCTATCTGATCGCCGCGTTCAACAAACTTTAGGGCGTTGGCAACATGAATCTCAAAACTTCTAGCTACTGGTTTCGTCAGTTTGATTGTTACGGTCTCTGTTATGCCATTGCTCGTGCGGGCAACCAGGTTTTCCTGGCCAATTTCCGGGCCAGCGGTGTAGGTGGCGATGTAAGTGCCGTCCTGTTGGTCTTGCAGAGAAGATATTTGTCCCAATGTGGCGTCGAAGGTAATTTTCTGTTCAGCCAGTCCATTACCTCGCTGATTTAGGACTGACACTTTGAGTTGGCTGGTTGCCTTACCGTCAGCGGGTAAGGATAGGGGTGAAGCAGTCACCGTGATAGTAGCAGGTGTCAACGGTTCTGTCAGTTCTATCTGCACCGTAGCCAGCAAACCATTGCCCGTGTTGGCAACCAGGTTTTCCTGGCCGATTTCTGTACCAGCGGTGTAAGTGGCGATGTAAGTGCCGTCCTGTTGGTCTTGCAGAGAAGATACTTGTCCCAATGTGGCGTCGAGGGTAATTTTCTGTTCAGCCAGTCCACTTCCCTGCTGATGCAGAACTGACACTTGGAGTTGGCTGGTTGCCTCACCGTCAGCGGGTAAGGATAAGGGCGAAGCGGTCACCGTGATAGTAGCAGGTGTCAGCGGTTCTGTCAGTTCTATCTGCACCGTGGCCATCTGGCCATTACTTGTTCTAGCAACCAGGTTCTCTTGACCGACCTGCATTCCAGCCGTATAAATAGCTGTATAGATACCGTTCTGATGGTCTTCAATCAAAGATAGACGCCCTAGGTCGGGTTCAATGTTGATTCGCTGATCAGCTACCCCGCTACCATCCTGATCAAAAATCTCTAATTTGATCTCAGTTGTTGATTCTCCGTCAGCAGTCAGTGCCGAGACTGAGGATTGAATCGAAATCTTGGTTAGTATTGATTTTTCAATCAAACGGACGGTCTTCATTTTATCCCCTTGACGAAGTTGATCTACCACCTTCACCCCTTCAATAACCCGGCCAAAAGCGGCGTAATTGCCGTCCAGGTGTGGGGTATCTTCCAGACAGATATAAAACTGGCTCCCCGCTGAATCCGGAGACTGTGATCGCGCCATGGCTAAGACACCCCTGACGTGTTTGGGCATTTTTAACAGTAGACCAGGGTCTTGAAACTCACCGGGAATTGTCCAACCCGGCCCGCCAGTTCCATTACCCAGTGGACAACCCCCTTGGATCACGAATCCTGGAACGTAGCGATGAAAAGTCAGGTTGTCGTAAAACTGCTGCTGGATCAGATTATAGAAGTTTTTTACTGTAACGGGGGCCGCGTCCGGATAAACCTCCAACCTGATTTGCCCTTTATTAGTGGTGATCAAAACGTCTAGTTCTTTTTCGAGTGCAAGCTCAACGGACTGAACCGGGACAATTATTCCTTTACTATTTTCATAAGCCCCGAGGTCTGGTTTAGAATCATTGGGAGAAGGTCGATCGTGCCCTTCGATGTCGACGGTCGGCATACTGTCATCCACAATACCACTGCCGATACAAGGTGATTGATCTTGCAATCGATAGTCTCCTATCGTTGGATCAACAAACATCGGGTTGGCATCGATATTACCCTGTCCCCACTCCAAAGTGACGGTTTCATCAAAAACCACACCTGTTTTACCACCCTGTATTAAACAGTAGGAGATATCGGCTGCACTTGGCTGAGAAGATTTACCGAAGTAGATCTGTTGTAGTGTATTGTCAACTCGTTCACTGTTCTGGTACAGGATAGAATTAACCAGCATGCTGTCAGAGTCGCTGCAGAAAATACCACCGCCATACATGGCTATATTGCCGTCGATAGTACTGCTATGCAGAAACAGAAGCGAGTCGGACCAGCAGAGAATTCCACCGCCGTAGTCGGCCCGGTTACCAGAAATGACCGTGTTGGTGACAACAACAGAAGATTGAGTGAAGAACAGGCCGCCACCAGTCTCCGCACTATTACCGGTGATCTGTGATCCGGTAATAGTCGGTGAACCGTGATGCGACTGGATACCACCGCCACCTTTGGCCTGATTGTTGATGATCAGGCAGTTACTGATAATAGCAAAGGCGTCCTCACAGAAAATCCCGGCTCCGGCCTCAGCTACATTTTCCATTAAGATGCAACTGATAATTGTTGGCGAAGCGTCAAAGCAGTATATACCACCACCATTTCCTCCTTTGAAATTACCATTTTTGATCGTAAACCCGCCGAAGATGGCCTCTTTGGTTTCCCGATTTTTAAATACGACGCCTCTGGTTTGGTTGGCTTTTTGGCAATCGATAATACACTTCTCAGCGCTGCTGACAGATTTAACCGTAATTGATTTGCCTTTGAAGTCTAAGTTGACATTACCAAGGCCGGTATAAAGGCCATCTGCGACCAAAACCGTATCACCATCGGCGGCAGCGTCAATTCCAGCCTGAATTGTAGTTTGCTGTTGCGGTACGAGAACGGTTGCCGCCCAAATAGGTAGATGAACTAAAAAGATAAAAAAAACAAATATTTCTTTTTTCATATTTAATTTCATGTTAATGGCTTAAGAGTTTAAGCCGGTTGTCAGCACTTGAGGTACAAGACAGTTAGAGAAAAAGTCGGACAACTACCCTAGACAAACTACTTCAAAATCACCATCTTGCAGGAGTTGAGATGTACATCCCGTTCTCCTGCTCCAATCTCAATTCTATTCCCAACTCATCAGTGCTACTTAACGGACAGTACGTCCGTTTCTACGGTTTGGGTTTCACCTCTTCCGTCGATTTTGGTTCGCTACCACGAATGTGTACCGCATATTCGCTCCCTTACTAAGGGGGCCTCTTTGGAAAAGGGGAGGAGTTTAGGGTATGGTCGATCCTACTTCAGAATCACCATCTTGCGTGCCTGACTGTAATCCCCCGCCTGAGACCTCAGGCGCGCTTGCAATTGGTAGAAGTAGATTCCACTGGATACCGGCTCACCCGGTCCATTGCGTCCATCCCAGTAAACTGCACGCTCGGTAGTCTGATAATTACTGGTGGGTTTCAAACCTAGGTCAATCTTTCTTACCAATGTACTGTTGCCACTGTAGATCCTCAAGCGGAACTCTGACTCCTGATGTCGGTTGGTAGGGGATCCAGGTCTCAGGATTAAATGAGTTGGGATAGTTCTGCAGCAGTTGCGTCACTTTAGGCAAAGGACGGAGGCTAACCGTCAGTTCATGTTGGTCGCTGTCCAGTTCCATCACCCCACCTGCTGTTACTATGGTCTCCATCTGCCCGTCGATGATGACTAGTTCTTCACCGACAGGTATATATGTTGGCTATTACCCGTTAGTTGAACCGGTGCTGGTGAAGATACACGCATTTGCCAATTTACTTGTCCATTCAACTTTGGTCGAACGTCCCTTCTTAGGCGATATTGGCTACCAACTAGATTGGCTTGATAGTTCTGCCCTTTCGGACCAACCGGTGGCCAAGCTTGATTCATTCCTTTCAAGCCCTCCGTGGCTGATTTATCTAAGCTGATCTCTAAGGTCTGTCTCCCAATCGCTGGCTGACAGTTCGAGTGAGATTATTACTTCCGGTTGGGGCAGTTTTTGCGGTGCTGTTGAAGTAACGGTATCACCACCAACAGCCAACTGACATCCAGCCAACGTTAACACCCAATAACCAAAGCCAGGGCTGATTTTCGCTTTCGGTTCGTAAATTAATACAGAATCAAGTTACAACACAACCTAGGAGATTAAATTGGCTCATCAGATTTTGTCATACAGGTATCTGATTTGTTTTTCCAGACACCTTTTCTGGACCCAATAACATCTTATTTTCAGTGTTATATATAATTATATATAATATGTTCAGTACATATTCAGCTGTTTGATCCTTCATATTGTTACACTTCCTCCTAAAGTTTTTCCGTCACAACTGATAACGCTGCCTTCTATCGTTGTAGATATTTTGGCAACATGTTTTCTGAAACAGGTCTCTAATCTTTCTGTTTTAGGACCTTGAATGATAGATCTTATGGCTGTAGATGACGGAGATTGATCCCAATTTAAGTTCAACACTGTTGATAATTCATCAAATCGTTTTTTCTAAACGTGTGTATTTTTCTGTATGGGCTGGCTCCGCTAATAAAAGCCGGAATACGACACATCAACACCTCTCCAAGTAGATATTTTTTCCCCTGTTCGCGCTTTTCACCTTTGATCTGTTTTAATAGTTCAAACAATATACCTTCAACTTCCTTTTAAAATTTTGTGTTGTTATTCTACTTCATTTCTTCGCTAAAATTTGACTGTGCAGCCCTAGTAAGATATGTCTGAGGCTAACTAACGCGTCTTAGAATATAAGAGGATAAGCAGCAAATTGTGGGCATTAAAAAAAGCGCCAACGGTAAAACCACCAGCGCTTTGGGTTAGTTGGTTATGAAAAACTAACTACTGATTTTGGCCTGTTGCTGTAATTTTTGCAGCCTGAGGTGCTGACTCTGGTAAGGCTTGTGCAGCTAAACGGTCCGTAGGTATATAGCCGCTGTGATCTGAAATTTTACCAGTTGTTAGCGAATAGACAACAACATTGGTCATAAAACGATAGACACCTGGTGAGTAGTGGACTGACCGTGTCGGTAAACTAACCGACTCCATTGCACACATATAGTCGCGACGGAAGATCAAAACTGACAGCTTATCACCAACAGAGATACCTTCGAGGTAGTTCCGCTTCGGTGGACGTGTACCCCACCAGAAAATGTCGAAACCGACAGGTGGTCCACCCATCTCGTAGAAGTTATTGTAAATATCGTGGTCGTTAGCAATCCGCTCAATCTGGAACTCAGGCATCACGTAACGCATCTGGGCCAAGAAGAGACGAATCATAGCTTGGGCCGGTGCATTCACCCCACAATCATCGAAAGTTAGTACACCACCCCGTTCTACCAAATACTTCCGCAGGTTAGCGGCTTCAGTATCTGAGAAGCGGCTATCGAGTTTACCGCCGCCATACTGGCGTCCCATTAAGTTCCGTGAACGTGTTAACGAGGGGTCGTGTCCAGTCATACACACGATAGGACACTTCATCAAGTTGGCATCAGTCAGCTTAACCGCACCACCTTCAACGTTCATATCAGCCTTGATCTTAGTTCTTTCATTGAGCCATTTTGTCAACGCATTCAGAGAGGATGCATCCGCCCACCAATCGGATAGGCTATGACGAATACGGGTAAATCTCAGGACACCGCGAATATCTCGTCCCCGACCAATCACACGACCGCCCGGTTCACCCCTTTCAAGAGGAGGCACTTCGACATCACCCAAGCTGATGTCTTTTACCACATCACCGAGCACATCACGTTGAACACCAACTTCTTTGACCATGGCTAAGCCAGCAGGACGGGCAAAGACACCAGCTTTGACTTGTACCGCACCGCCAATCCCACGAGCGATTCCACCAGGCAAGCCCGCAGGTGCTGCAGCGACCGGCCCAGAAAAGGCTAGGGCACCCGGTGCATCCGAGGGTGGGAGGTTGGTGTGTGTGACAACCTGAGGTTGCGTGTTAGTGACAACACGAGGTACATTCGGATTAATTGGTGCATTGACCTTAATTGGTTTATTAGCAAATTCAAGGACTGTTTCCGTTTGAATGGTGGTCGGTCGAACGACTGCTGCGGTCGTAACTCTAGGTTGGACTTGAACCTGTTCTACGACAACTGTGTTTTCGGTTGGGATCGATGGTTTGATAACAGGTTTGATAATTGGTTTTCTGACTTTCGGCTTGGGTGGTTCTTTGACCTGTACAACTTCAGCCCCAATCAGATCTTTAAAGGCTTCAGTTTGGGTAACGAGGTAAACCCCCAAGACAAGCGCTGCAACACCGTGCAGCGCTACAGAGATGACAAATGCACTGCCCCCTCTTTTAGCACTCATTATATTTTCTCTCCTTTAAATGGTTAAATCGAAATTACGGAGTCCGAGTTCGGCGTAGCTAGAGACTAGCTACGCCACAAGACAACATGCAATACACATGCCAAAATCACCAGTGTTTTCCAGTACAATTCACCAAATAACGTTCGATTTAGAGCAGTGGACCGCCAGATTTGCCCCAAAAGGGGCAAATCTATCACTCGGAACAAGGGTTATTTGATCCGAGTTTTCTTTCCGTTGAAGTAGCCAATCTTGTCAGTCATGTTTTGCTCGTGGATCAGAATCTCAGTATGGATAGCCATATTTCGCTGTTCAATCGATTCAACTTTGCTGACTTTCCACTTACCAAGGACCTTGACAAAATAAGCCCAAGTTTGCCCCGGATTACGGAACGCGTTCGGCCCAGTGGCAGATGCGACTAATTGAGACCCACGTTTCTTAATATAGACCTCATTCATAGGGCTACCTTTCCAGTTATCGCCTTTAGTTGTGTGATGGCCTTTAGACAGCTTTTTGAGCGTACTGGCGACACCTGCGGCCCCGGAGGCCTCGATCATCTCATTCTCGGCGATATTGATGTATAACTGATCTGAGTCTTTCTTGTTCCAATGTACAATTAGCTTGGTGATTTCTCTGTCATTATACAGCTTTCTGTACGTTTCCCAGAACTCAACTATCTGGTCGGCCTCGCCAAGGTAATCAATAAAACCTGTTTTCTGGACATCTAGCTT
>Ga0208128_1001048_pt1 | contig 10622 bp, 8 predicted proteins | sample ETNtaG_35_FD_185758 | JGI IMG/M metagenome (GOLD analysis project Ga0208128, IMG submission 185758) | Marine microbial and viral communities from oxygen minimum zone, Eastern Pacific Ocean - ETNP201306PF51B (SPAdes) (version 2) | ecosystem: Environmental > Aquatic > Marine > Oceanic ... | reverse complement strand
AGCCAGCACCGTGCATGTTTGCCACGGGCACTGATGATAATGATTGCCTGATTAGAAGCAGTAGCAATGGATATACCTATCGATTCTTAGGTGGCACCCCTGGCTGGTCAGAATATGGAATTCAGCCAACCACAGAAACCGAAATTCGAATCACCCCAGACGGAAGGTCTGTGAGTCAAATCATCTACAACGGTTTCCCCCGCTACCGATAAAAGCCAAGCAACTCCTGCAAAGCCCCTTTCAATGCCTCAGTCAGGGGCCATACCTCTCGAGAGGTCAAGCTCATGGCAATGTGCTTTTCAAAGTAAGCCGCCTCATTGATAAAAACGGGAACAGGCAACTCCTGACCTTCAAACCTGAGAACCTCACCATCCGGACGAAGAAACAATGGGGTCCCTGCTTTAAGCGGCCGCCAATCTCCCCCCTGAAGCTGTGGATGGACAATTGCAGCAGGCCGACCGGAAGCATCACGAGGCAGGTCCAGACTTCCCAGATGACGATGCACTACGAGGTGATCTGGGTAGCTCAGCAATCCAGATGAGACCTTGCCCAGTGATTCAAGGCAAGCCTCCAAAGCGAGACGAGTCTGCTCAACAATGCAGGCCTGAAGCAGTGACTGAGGGACAGGACCGATTTCAATCACCAAGCCACAAGGCCAACCCTCCACCAAAAACCCCTGCTGGTCTTGATCCCCCTCATGCAGATAGATAGGCAGACCCAGCCGAGCTTGGATCAATGCCGCCAATGCCAAATCGGCCGATCGACGGCCATAAACCACCAAACAGTTGCCCATTGCCGCTGTAGTGCTATGGAGGTCTATGGCGATCTGGCAGGGTTTATCTCCCTGCGGGCCATAAAGTCTCAACAGCTCCTTAGCACGATCAACCTCTCGATCTGAAGAACTGCTAGAGCTGAGTAAGTCGAGCCGAAAACTGCGGTTCAGATCCCGATCCAAATAGCGTCGACCCAGCTCAAGAGCCGCAGGATTTCCAATCACTTGCACAAGCTGAACAGCATGGGTGTTGATCAGCTCAGGCGTCTCAGACCACTGTTCAAAGAGCCAGGGAGCGTTTACTTCATTGCCATGAGTGCCCGCCACCAAAAGCACCTGAAAGCGAGACATCAAGAATCCTTGGCAAGCCTCAGCCTGGCTAAAAATGGCTACAAAGGAAACCACCATGTCGATCCCCCCCGCTGTTGTTGCTGCTGCCCGATTGGGCTGGCACTGGCAATGGAATCAACTAATGGGCGGCCTAGCTCCTGCAGATGCGAAGGGAAACTACCGGCGCCCCCCTAGCCAGCATCAGCAGGCAACATTGCCCGCAGAGCAAGAGCTGATCAACAGATCAGCAGACCAATATCCCCGCCTAATCATTGGCCGCAGCTGCCCCTGGGCACATCGCACCTGGCTGGTGCATGAGCTTCGCAACCTGCAAAGCAGCCTCTCCCTGCTCCTAGCCCAAGCAGACCACAAGGCAGGACGCTGGCAGCTAGATCCAGACTGGTTGGGCTGCAAGTCTCTGCTTGCCTTATATCAACGCTGTGGTGCCCCACCAAGCCATCGTGCGACCGTTCCAGCCCTAGTAGATCCAGGTACCACAACAGAACAATCACCACGCCTACTTGGCAACGAAAGTGCTCAGCTCGTGGAAGTTCTCAACCTATGGCCCGCAGCCAAAGATGCTCTTGATCTAGCCCCATCAGACCTTCAAGGTGAAATCAATAGTTGGCAGGAGCTTCTACAAACAGCTGTTAACGATGGTGTGTATCGATGTGGTTTCGCACGCACCCAAACGGCTTACGACAAGGCCTGCAACGAACTATTTGACGCCCTCACACAAGTTGAGAGCAGCCTCTCGAAGAAAGGTCCATGGCTGTGTGGAGAGAAACTTACCTTGGCTGATGTAAGGCTGTTCCCAACCTTGATCCGCTGGGAGATGGTCTACGCACCACTCTTTGGCTGCAGTCAACAGCCCCTCTGGGCCTTTCCTCATCTCTGGCGTTGGCGCCAAAGACTTTTCGCCATGCCTGGTATAGATAAAACCTGTGATTCAAGGGCTTGGCGCCAGGATTACTTTGGTGCACTCTTTCCACTTAATCCCAGCAATATCGTTCCATCGGGTCCTGATCTAGCCAAACTAGTAAATGCCTCGGCCCCTGATCAGCAATGACCGGTAATGCACAATCTTTCAACCCAGGCACTAACACAATGAAAGAAAACGAATTTGAAGGGGTTTACGGCCGTTACAGCATCACCCGCAATGACGAACTAGAAGTGCAGCGATATCGACTCGCTTTACTGCTTTGTGGAGTGACCTTCTCAGCGGGACTTGGACAATGGCTAGTTCTTGGACCCACTTGGGCCTGGGTATGGCTGCTGCCGATGGCAATCGGCCTGGGCCTAGCACTGCAATGGATTCATATCTACCTTCGCCCACTCCATCAGGCACTGCAATTGTTATGGGCTCTGGGATGCCTAGGTGCGGTACTGATTGCACTCCGTGTAGGCACTGACACGATGCTCTCAACGATCAACGCAGAGCCAGCTTGGACATGGGCGATCGGTCCCCTGTTCGCAGCATTAACAGGGGTGGGATTCAAAGAATTCTTCTGCTTCGGTCGACCGGAAGCAATTGGTCTCACACTGCTAATTCCAACAGCCCTATTGGGTCATCTCAGCGGATTAATGGGTGGAGAAGTAGTGATGGCCTTACTTACCTCTGCTGCTTTGCTACTGCTGGTGTTAGCCCTGCGAAAGTTCGGCATGGACGCTGCAGCTGACGTCGGTGACAAGAGTGTGTTTGATTACCTAAGCAATCAGCAAGCTAGCGAAGCTCTGTGAGTCTGATCAGCCTGATAGAGGCATCAAAAGACTTCGGCATCAACACATTATTTGCCGAACTCACTCTGCACATCAACGAAGGGGAACGCCTAGGACTGATAGGTCCAAATGGTGCTGGAAAATCGACACTACTCAAGGTGCTCGCCGGAGTTGAGCCACTAGGGGAAGGGGTGAGGAGATGCTCGCCGCGCTTGCAAGTGGAACTAGTTGGACAGGAAAGTACCGTAGAACCTGGCCATACGGTGCTGCAAGAAGTACTTGCTAAATGCGGCGAGAAGAGGGAACTGCTACTTCGCTTCAACGAACTCAGCAATTCTGTAGCCCACGAGCCGAACAATGCAACGCTTTTAGCTGAGTTAGGACAACTCAGCCAACGCATGGATGATGCCCAGGCATGGGGCCTGGAACAGCAGTGCCAAGAAGTCCTTCAACGTCTCGGCATTACCGATCTACAGCGACCGGTCGAAGAACTCTCTGGCGGATATCGCAAGCGCGTAGGCCTAGCCTCCGCCTTGGTAGCAATGCCCGACGTACTGCTACTTGATGAGCCCACCAACCATCTCGATGCAGCGGCAGTGGAGTGGCTACAAAGTTGGCTCGACCGCTATCCAGGAGCTCTAGTGCTTGTTACCCACGATCGCTACGTGCTCGATCGGGTGACTAATCGAATGGTGGAAGTCGATCGAGGCAAAACCCGTACCTATCTCGGCAATTACAGTACTTTTCTGCAGCAAAAAGCTGAACAAGAAGCCTCGGAAGCCTCAACGGCCGCCAAGTTCAAAGGCGTTTTAAGAAGAGAGTTGGCCTGGTTGAGACAAGGCCCCAAAGCCCGCAGTACCAAACAGAAGGCTCGCCTACAGCGAATTGAGGCAATGCGAACAGAACCCTTACCGTCGCCTAAGGGTTCTTTGGAGATCGCCAACGTAAGTAGGCGGATAGGCAAGCTAGCGATCGAAGTAGAAGCCCTGCAAATCACAGCCAATGACACGCCAGACAGCCCCTTGCTTCTCGATGATTTCACCTACAGCTTTACTCCAGAAGACCGCGTTGGAATCATTGGAGCCAATGGCACTGGCAAATCAACTCTGCTTGATTTAATCGCCGGTCGACGGCAACCCACCAGCGGCAAATTACGGCTAGGCGAAACAGTGCACCTCGGCTACCTCGATCAGCACACTGAGGACATTGCCAGAGGCAAAGGCCTAGAGCGCAAGGTGATTGACTTTGTTGAGGAAGCTGCCTCGCAAATAAATCTAGGCAGAGAACAAATAACAGCCTCTCAGCTGCTAGAGCGCTTCCTTTTCCCCCCAGCTCAGCAGCACAGCCCCCTTGGGAAGCTCTCTGGAGGAGAACGCCGCAGGCTCACCCTCTGCCGAATGCTGATCCAGGCTCCAAACGTGCTTCTGCTCGATGAGCCAACCAACGACCTAGACGTGCAGACACTGAGCGTGCTCGAAGACTTCCTTGAAGACTTCCGTGGCTGCGTTGTCGTGGTCTCTCATGACCGCTACTTTCTCGATCGCACCGTAGATCGCCTCTTCAACTTTGAGAATGGTCGCTTAAAGCGTTTTGAAGGCAATTACAGCGCCTTCCTTGAACAACAACAGCGGCAGGAGCGACAGGTCAGCGAAACAAACGAATCCGTGCCAATTAGCCCCTCTCGGGAACCTGGCTCATCTAGGCAAACTTCATCATCCTCTACAGAATCAAAACGAGCTGCATCCCAAGCCGCAGCACTCAATAAACCGCGCCGAAGAAGCTTCAAAGAATCACGTGAGTTGGAAGCCCTGGACAAACAACTACCGCTATTTGAAACGCAGCGCTCAGAACTTGAAGCATCTCTATCTCAAGGCGGTGAAGATTCAACTGTTCTTAGTAAGCAATTAGCCGAACTGATCGAAACACTGCATAAGGCAGAAGAACGCTGGCTCGAGCTCAGCGAACTGGCTCCTTAAAACTGCCATGTCTTTACTGGGGATGAGGCCGTTCTCCACCAGCAACTGTCCGAGCTAACAACACCGAAACAACCGTACCCCCATGACGCTTAGAACGTTTTGCCTGCCTTGAATCTGTGGGAATAGTTTCTGAAGTTCTGATCCAGGGGGCCGTTTTTACCAGTGCGCCCTCAACCTCACCACTCGCTGTGCTCAAGTGCATCGCAGGTTTCGATAATGAATCCGAAGCGCTGACTAACAAGGCAAGAGGGAACACATTGCTTCCACTCCAAAGCACCTGCAAAGCTCAGTTCAACACGCCATTGACGCTACTCAGAGAGATGGCAAAACGTTTCTGGGCCGTTGATCCAAAACATCCGCCCCTTGTCATCAACAAAATAGCGCTCGTGCCGGTCTCTGATCCGCACCATGCCATCAGCCTCATTCTCCCGAAACAGCTGCTAGCCACTTAACAACCGTCTTAGCAATCGTGTTGTAACGGAAACCAAATTGGGGGCACCTTATGGCGCAACCGATCAATGTGCTTATCGTATGGCAGTCGACAGAGGCCGGCGCAGGCCAAGACTTCATGAAAAGCATCGACGAGCACATCCAAAAGGATCATTCTGAGATCCAAACCGCCAAAGCCCAGGGAGACGACGCCAAGGTGCGCCATCTGACCGATGAGCTCCATTCCCTCGAGGAATATAAAGAGCACCATCCTGAGGACAAACACGATCCAAATGCCCTGGAATTATTCTGCGACGCCAATCCAGATGAGCCTGAGTGTCGCGTATACGACGATTGATTTAATAGATCCAAAAAATCTTTGAACCTAAATCATCTCAAGCGGGCATAAGCCCGCTTTTTTTTTACCTGCTGGTTTCAGCAAAAATGATCATTCAATTCAAATCTCGTCATTGAAATCAGACGGACTACTGGTAAGAGAACAGACGACAGCTTCCTCATTCCTCATCTCTCGCACTTCAGCAATAGGTCGTCCCATACGCCGCAATACCTCAATCTCCTGATGGGTCTGGCAGCGGGCTATCACCTGGCCCTGCTGATCAAAGCAGCTGTAGAAGGTCATGAAATAAATAGCTTCCCTCCTGTTATGGCCAATGACCCACCCATAGACAAGTGCTGATGTGCTCACGCACACCTCAATCATTCAGACACCGAGTTCCTTCCATACCTGCGCCAAAAGCCCATCTAGTCCTAGAGCCATAGCCGCAGAAATTACAATCAACTCTCGACCACTCGCTGCTTGCAGTGCATCAACTAACTCATGTTGACGCACTGAATCTAGTAACTCCTGTTTATTGAGCACCAACAGCCGCGGCCGTTCCACCAAGCCATGGCCATAAGCAGCCAGTTCCTTCTCCACTACCAATAAGTCCTCCACTGGATTTTCAGCTCCAGCATCGAGCAAATGAATCAACAGCCTGGTGCGTTCGATATGGCGAAGGAAGTCATGTCCCAGGCCTGATCCCTGAGCCGCACCAGCAATCAAACCAGGGATATCAGCAAAAACTGTGCCATCTCCGCTGGGCCTGCACACCACACCGAGATTGGGAACCAATGTAGTGAAGGGGTAATCAGCAATCTTGGGGCGTGCTGCAGAAAGAACAGCAATCAGGGTGCTCTTGCCGGCATTAGGCAAACCAATGATCCCCACCTCCGCTAATAATTTGAGTTCCAATTGAAGGAGCCATTCTTCCCCATCACGTCCTTCAGTGAATTTTTCAGGCGCGCGGTTGCGATTGCTGAGGTAGTGGGCATTGCCAAGGCCACCGCGTCCTCCAAAAGCCACCACCAAAAACTCTCCAACTTTGGTGAGATCACCCAAAAGGATGCCCGTAGTGTGATCACGCACTTCAGTGCCACACGGCACCTTGATCAGTAAGTCTTTACCTGAGGCACCGGTACAACGATTCGGGCCTCCCCGACGACCATCAGGCGCGGGGAACAATCTTTTGTACTTAAAGTCCAAAAGAGTCTGGAGATTGGCATCCGCCTCCAGAACTACGTTGCCGCCATTGCCACCATCCCCACCAGCGGGGCCTCCAGCCGGTACATACTTCTCTCGCCTAAACGCCACGATCCCGTCACCGCCTCGACCGGCTCTAACTGTGATACGGGCTTGATCAATGAACTGCAAAGAACGCGTCCAGCGTGGCCAAGCTTCAACCCTAGGATCAGCCTGATTGGGAATCTGTGGGTGGCTGGCGTTCGCTTCAAAGCTCTCAGCAAAACCTACCCAGGCAGGAAGAATGGACCGCCTGTGGAGGTAATCCGACAGCTGGATCTACAGATCAAGGATGGTGAATTCCTTGTGCTGGTAGGCCCCTCAGGCTGCGGCAAAAGCACGCTACTCAGGCTGCTCGCGGGCCTCGAAGCACCTACAAGCGGAGAGATCTACGTAGGTGATCAAGCTGTCTCGAAGCTGAGACCAGCACAAAGAGATCTCGCAATGGTGTTTCAGAGCTACGCGCTTTACCCCCACCTCAGCGTGCGCGAGAACCTGGCATTCGGCCTACGGCGCAGCCGAAAGCGATCCCTGGGCCAACAGCTGCAAGACCAACTACATCGCAGAACCCGCAACTTGCCTGAGCTTCTACAAATCTCATCAAGCCGAGAGCAGCGAATCGAAACCCGTACCCGCGAAGTGGCTGAGGCCCTGGAACTTCAGACACTGCTGAATCGCCAGCCCAAAGAGCTCTCTGGCGGTCAAAAACAACGAGTCGCGCTTGGCCGAGCAATGGCAAGACAACCGGCCGTCTTCCTGATGGACGAACCACTCAGCAACCTAGACGCGAAACTTCGTACCAGTACGCGGACCAAGATCGTTGACCTACAGCGTCAACTTGGCACCACCACCATCTACGTCACCCACGACCAAGTAGAGGCCATGACAATGAGCCATCGAATCGCAGTGCTCAATCACGGCCAGCTTCAGCAATTAGGCACACCTATGGAGCTCTATCAATGGCCCTCAAACCTATTTGTTGCGCAGTTCATCGGTAGTCCGCCGATGAACTTACTACCGGTATTTACAGGTCCAGCCAACACGCTTTTACTAGGCAAGCGTCGTCTAGCAATTGAAGGGCCACTTGCCGAAGCGCTACTGCCTATGAAAGAGGGACAGCCTCTTAGCGCTGGCATAAGACCTGAGAATTTGCAAATAGCCCCAGCCACCAACCGCAACCTTGCGGCAACAGTGAGTCACCTTGAAGTCCTAGGCAATGAGCAACTAATCACCTGCAAGCTTGTTGACGGGAACCATCTAATTCAACTGCGGGCCGCGCCCGATCTCTCGGTAACCGTGGGGAGCACCCTGCATCTCAAAGCAGACCCTCGCAGCTGGCGACTATTTCGTGCTGATGGTGAAGCGATAACGATGCCAGCCCAAAATGGCACTGAAGAAGGCTCAAGCGAGCCAAAACTTCAATTACCCAATCTCGGCTAGTGCAGCCAAACCACAGTGCAACCGACACCACCATCATTCTGATCGGCGTCGTTGACACGCTTTACGTAAGGGAGCGTCTCAAGCCACTGAAGAAGTCCTCGCTTGAGCTTGCCAGTGCCGATGCCGTGGATCACCCATATCGGACCATTTGCACTGCGCAGATGTTCTTCAACAACGACCTCAGCTTCATGCACCCTCAGTCCGCGAACATCAACCGTATTTCGAGTCGTGCGTACTTCAGCACCACTGCCCCGAGCTGAGTGAAACTGCACCTTCACAACCTGCTCAGGTGGACTTGGCTTAAGGCCATCGAGGCTTTCCACAGCTTCCAAATCCACGCTGCTACGCATAACTCCACAGCGCACCGTCAATTGTTGTCCATCGCCTGAGATAGCCAAAACTTCCGCCGCCTTACCGAGCGCCAACACTCGAATACGTTCTCCCACCTCAGGGCGCCATCCAATTTGCTGTTTCCGTTCAGGCTGACGGCGATGGACGGCCTCAATTCGTCGCAAGCGCTGACCCGCACGTCTTGCTATCTCACCATCTGCCCTCCCCTGCCGTAACCGACGGATCAACGTACGAACTTCTTGCTGTCCCTCCCTGATGGAATTCTCCAGCTTCTGACGGCCTCTTTCCTGTATATCCGCAGACTGTTTGCGCTGCTGTTGCCAGCGACTAAGTAGCTCCTCATGAAGTAATTCCGTACGTGCCAACAAAGCAGCGGCATCCTCCGCCGCGGCCTGCTGACGGCTGCGCTGTTCTTCAAGGCCTTGGATTACCTCATTCACCTCCCCGTCACCGCATGGTCCCAACAACTCCTGAGCCGTTGCAATCACCTCATCGTCAAGGCCAAGCCGCCTAGCGATTGCAAGGGCATTACTACGACCAGGTATTCCCCATTGCAACCGATAGGTAGGCAACATCGTCTCGCTATCGAAGGCAACAGAAGCGTTTTCAAAGCGAGCGTCGCTGTATTTGAGCGCCTTGAGTTTTCCGAAATGAGTTGTCGCGATGGTCAGGCGAGCCCTATCAGCAAGAGTTCGTAAGAGTGCTGTAGCCAAGGCCGTACCTTCGCTCGGATCCGTCCCCGCTCCAACCTCATCTAGCAGCACCAGCGCTGGACCAGGCTCGTCGATCAGTGCTTCAAGGATGCGGCCAATACGCTTCACATGGCCACTAAAAGTCGAGAGATTCTGCTGTAGCGACTGTTCATCACCAATATCCGCAAGCACCTGAGCACACCAGGGCATTGATGGACGACCTTTACAAGGCAACAAGAGACCGGCCCGAGCCATCAGCGCGGCGAGGCCAACACTCTTAAGAGTCACCGTCTTACCGCCAGTGTTGGGCCCTGTGATAGCAACCACTCTCAGTGTGGAGGAGACCTCCACACTGATCGGCACCACAGCGGCTCCCTGCTCATTTCGATGCTGCCAAACCAGTAATGGATGTCGCAGTTCCTGAAGACTGAAAGGAGCTTCAGATTCGGCATAAAGCGTAGGGGGTACGCCACCAATCCACTTTCCATAACGACCACGAGCAAGGGCTAGATCCAGCTGAAGCAGAACCTCCGCCAAATGCACAAGCGACGCAACATGCTCAGCCACCGCCGCACTCAACTCCGCCAACACGAGTTGCTCCTCCTCGCGGATACGACCCTCCAATTCAGCCAGACGATTACCGAGGCTAATAACGACCTGAGGCTCGATAAAGACTGTGCTACCAGAGGCCGAGCTGTCGTGTACCTGACCAGGAAGCTGCGACGCTGCATTGGCCTTGACCGCAAGAACAGGCCGGCCATGGCGCTCCGCGATCACCGTGTCCTGAAGCATGGAGGCAAAACGCCTCAACATCTCCTGCAAGAAATCGCGACGTTCCTGACGCAAGCCTTGCCACTTGCGTCTCAACCCAGCGAGGTTTGAACTGGCACGATCAGCAACCCGACCGCCCTCTTCTAAGCAAAATTTAAGTCGCTGTTCTAGCTCCGGCAGAGTTGCAACATCCACTAACAGCGCCGATGTAGTGGGACGAAGCTCAGGATCATTAATCTGTCGCCGCAAGCGACGTGCTGCAGCAAGGGTGTCTGCAACAGCCAACAGCTCCTCACCTGATGCCACGCCACCTTTTGCGCAACGAATCAAGATATTGCCTAGATCATGGACACCCTGAAAGCTGAGGCCTCCATCAATCAAGCCATCCAAAGCTCCAATCTCTAGTGTTTCTGCCAACCGCATGCGGCTGACAGACAAATCAGACGGTAAATCCAGAATCAGGCAACGATGACGACCCTGAACTGTGCTGGCAAATCCAGAGAGGTGTTCACATAAACGAGGCCACTCGAGCAAATTGAGAGTGTCCTCAATTGCAACCGAAG
>Ga0208128_1001046_pt1 | contig 10637 bp, 12 predicted proteins | sample ETNtaG_35_FD_185758 | JGI IMG/M metagenome (GOLD analysis project Ga0208128, IMG submission 185758) | Marine microbial and viral communities from oxygen minimum zone, Eastern Pacific Ocean - ETNP201306PF51B (SPAdes) (version 2) | ecosystem: Environmental > Aquatic > Marine > Oceanic ... | reverse complement strand
CTGTTTCCCACCAATCATAAGCCCAAGTAATAGCAAATTCTTCTGGATCAGCTGTATCCCAACCTAAATCCATTGCTGGAATTTCAGTCGGCCAGGCACCAACCATTACGTATTCACGAATTGGTTGACCTGATTTGCTAAAATGAATAACTCTTGCATCTGTTACCAAATCAGCTGGGTTATCAGCTGATGCCCTATTAGTAGCATTACCTACAATCAATTCATGCCAGGCTTCCATGAAACGCCTGATACCAAAATCTTCATCGTTGAGTACAGTAGTTTCCCAATCTGCAAATTCCTTTTGGCCTGGAAATTTTACAATCCGTCCAAAATAATTCAATTCTACAGGTGTTATTGTACTGCCTGGTATTGACGCTGTTTTAGCTAGATAAGTAATTTGCCTAGCTTGATCTGCATAACCACTGAGTGCAGCTGGCGTTGGTATCCTAACTTCATAAAGATTAGCTCGGGCCCCACCGCCAGGTAAATTTGATCTAAAATCATTTATATTAAATGCCATTTTGTCCTCCTATTAGACAGAACCTACAACTTCACTGAACTCTACACCGCTTCTGACAGCGACAAAGTTAAGTTGGATGTAATTAATTGAACGAGCTGGTTTGATAAAAATATCTCCAACAAATTCATTCCTGTCTATGACTTCGGAAGTATTGTTGGTGCTATCACATATAACTAGATAATCATATACACCACGTCGAGCTTTGATATTTCTTAAAAATGGTTCTACCATATTTTTAAATGATGCTCTAGTAAATTCATCATTGAATTCAAAGAGTAAATTCTTAGCTGCTCGTGAAATTGATTTTTCTAATACCACAAACAACCTTCTAACGTTGATCCTATCAAAGGCTGATGGTTTAGATAAAAGTGTTTTATCACCATACAGTAAAGTACCTTGACCTGGCATAGACACTACTGGATTAACTCCAGCTTTATAGATACTATCTCTAGCAGCTTTATCTGGATTGAAATGTAATTTTACTACATTCTTAATTTGACCTCTAGTAAATCCAGCTGGGCTCCACCACGCATCCTGATTATTTTCTGTCCTGACCATCAATCCAGCAATATCACCATTTAGCGGAACATCCCTGTAAACATCATTGTATGCATCATACATTCTTTTGTATCCACTATCAGCAACACCATAAGAAGATGATGTAAGTGCATTTGCCCATGCTACTAACGCATCCGCTTTAGTTGAATTTGTACCTGTACCAATAATAACACCTTTAGTCGATGATGAATTTTCTGGACTAATTACGGCAATTGCATCTTTTCTATACTCAGCAACGTTACTGATCACATCTGATTGTATTTGTGAAGTAGCATCACCAGAAATAACTATACCAACATCTGTAGTATCTGTATCTCTTAGTAATCCATATCCTTTTTGATCTGCTGTATATCGTGCGGCATCACCATTACCACCACTGGATGTATTATCAGCCACACCACCAGTTAATGCAAATTCCTGTGAATCAGTATTAGTTTCATTAGCAATTGTACTATTTTCCAGAGTACCAGTTGTAGCCGAAGTAGCTGCTTCCCAACTACCAGCGATGGTTCCTCCTAAATCATCCCATTGACCAGAAGCGTAAATATACTTGGAATCTCTACGAATTACATCTTTATAATAATTACTATTCCCATTTTCATCTTTCGCATCTGAAGCTAATGATACATGAGCATATTTTTCTAAAACTGTACCACGAATTCCACTTATATCCCCGCCTGCATCAATCACAACAATATGAATTTCGTCACCAATAACATTGTTATTATTTTTAGTCAACACATAATTTGATGTGCCAGGATCTCGATCAAACAATGCACCATATTCAACCACCTTACTGGCACCATTTTGAATATGAGTTTGTTCCCAACCACCAATAGTACCATCATGGAAAACAGAAACAGTTATCCCATTTCCTAATGCGCCTGGGTATCTTGCAACAAAAGCTGAAGTACTTAATGAAACTCCTGCGTCATACTGATCTTCATTTTTCACTAAAACTGCGGAAGCACCACCAGTAAATTTCAATACTAATTCATTTTCACCAGTACCACTATTATCGACTACCATGTCACCATCAACTAATCCGTGACCAGCACTCAATCCTGTAAATGAAGCCGCAGTTACAATACCACCTGCTCCAATTTGATCAACTGAAATATCATATTTAGTGTTATCATGTGTTTTTGATTCTAAAACAGATACAGCACTTGTCGTGCCTGGGGCATAATTACTACCACCAGATATAACTGTTACAGCGTAATCTTCTTTCGCAGCTCCAGTTCCCTTTACAACTTTAACAATTGCATCTTGACTTCCTGCGATTATTGATACATAAAAAGTTTCACCATCTGTATATTCTACAGTTGGAACTGCATTAACTGTTACGCCTGTCACAACACCAGATGTATTTGCCACTACATCCAATTTTAAACCTGTGGTTGCTCCCTGAACTGGAGTTCCGCCAACTGAAAAGAGATCAGCGTTAGTATCTAAAGTTCCAACACTATAACCAGCTCCATCATTTACAATTGTGCCTGTTCCTGTTGTGCCTGCTGAATTGGAAACTGCATTTTTTGCATCTGTGCCAGCTGTTCTAATTACTTGTAATATTCCACCATAAGCCAAAAAACTAGATGCTGTCAACCAATTGGCTGCAGTATCATTATCTGGTTTTCCATATTCTGCGACTAAATCCCTCTCTGATGTAATCGTTGTTATTTTATCAACCGGCCCCCACTTGAATCCAGCTGCAATAGCTGCATCTGAGGTTACAGCGGGCGACACTCGTTCTGTCTTATCTATTTCCGTAACATTTACGCCTGGGCTAACTTGAAATGCCATAATTTTTTTCTCCTATATATAGATTGATTTGCAAAATCATAACTCTTTTCGCATCATTATTTATAAAAGTGCACTTTTTAGAGCTTATTAGCATATCCAATCCTAGAACCTTCTGCGTATTCCCATCTTTGACCAGTGTCGTCCACAAATCCATCCTCACCTATCCCATCAGACAAAACCCCAAAAGGAAGCATATTTTCTTCAATAGCTTTCATCTGTTCCTCATACATTCTTGTTCTCATATCCTGATCATTTAATTCTATGAAATATCTTTGATTGGCTACCCATGCAAATAAAACCAATGTCATTACTAAATCATCAGTGTGTCCTTCTTCAGCTTGATATGACTTACCCTTAACAGCAAAAGTAGTCAACTCACGTACTGTATTGTAATCTTTAATCATCAATTGATCTTCTTCTATTAAATCTTTTAATACTCTACATCCTATTCTTTTGACATTAGGTGTAGTTTTAACACCAAAGCTTGTGCCTTTACTAAAACCTGGCGATAATACTTGCCCTGATCTCCCTCTTATTACAGAAGATAACACATTTTCATATTCCAGATCATAATACAAAATATCAGCAACTTGTGCCCCGATATCATTAATTTCTATTAATACAAAGGCATCATTATAATCCTTAGCTGCTTTTTCAATCACTGTTGGATATAACATAGGTGAAATTTCATTATTTCTATATCTACCCACTAGCCTATATGGCATCTCAGTAATATCTGTAATAGTAAAAGCTGAATAATCCTTGCCGGCTCCCCTGGCTACATCACATGAAATAAAATACATTCTGTTAGGATCTGGTAATTCCCATAAACTCAATCCATCCTTTTTGTATATTGGTTCAGTGAAAGTTAAATTTCTAAGCTTGGTATGATGAATTAAAGTATTAGTCGAACCTATAAACTCTGTTTCAAATTCTACTCTAAATTGATCCTCTGATGTGTTTCTAATTGTTTGTTCTTTCCAAGCTTCATCTCGGCCAGGAACAGCTGACCAATGAACATCAATTGGTACATAATCACTTCTTCCCTCTGTGGCTGCAGTCCACATCTTAAAAAATTGATTCATACCATTTGGCGTGGAAACAATTAAAACTTTGGTTGTACTACCAGATGAAATAGTAGGATATACTGATCGGAAAAAATCTGCAGCTATGTGTTCTGGTACAAATGCAAATTCATCTAAGAATATTATATTAAAAGTTCCACCACGAATAGCACTTGATGATGTAGAACTAGCTAAAATCTTTGATCCATTTTCTAATTCTATATTACCTTTGTTCCATTCTACAACTCCTTGTTGGAGCCATGGAGGTAAATGCTCATATGCTAATTGTAGTCTACTCAGTAGTTCCCGAGCAGTAGATCCTTTATTAGCTAATATCCCTACTCTGACATCTGGATTGAATAGAATATAATGTAACAGATAAGCAATAATTGTAGTGGATTTTCCTGTTTGCCTAGGCATTTTACAAATGACAAAACGATTGTCTACAAACTTTCGAACCATATCCTCTTGAAAATCCCACAAATCAAAATCCCTCAATCCTTCATCCACAGCTACAATTTTCATATAGTTACGAATAAAATGAATAGGATTTTCTTCACATTTTACAAATTCACTAATTTCATGCTCAGTAAAATTAATTTTTACATTAGATTTCTTTAATAATGGATTTCCTAGATAATTTACACTATTCATATTTTTACCTAAATACTGATTTTTCCTTCTTCTTTTTCCGATATGCCGTCAATTCATGATAATCTACATCCAAAGTCACCACCTTATCACCAATTGTTCCAAAATTGCCAATTTCACTTCGCCTAGGTGGGCCACCATAAGGGGCAGGTCGAGTGCCTGGATCATCCCAACCATTTACATAATCATCATCAAAATATTTTTTCAATTCTGTAGAATCTATTGAAAATAAATCTGCTCTTCCATTATGGTAATTATTACCCCTCTGGCCAGTAAACTGATTTACTTTTTGAATTTTTATAGCACATAGTGAACCATGTTCAATTAATTCAAACGGTTTAGGGTGATAATCCAACTTGTAGAAAATCTGTGTAACTTGAAACATATCCTCCATTTCTTCTTTATCGAATACAGAAAATGGATGGTTCACCCTCCAGCTGGCCATCCAGTTTTCCTCTATATTTTTGCAGCTCCGACAATTGCAATCATCAAAACCCCAAACTAATCTTTTATTACCAATCTTCATAGATGTAAAAAATATTGCAGGGCCCCGACCGAATGTAAAAAATATTTTAAATCCATAATCTTTTTTTGAATCACACATCCATATATTACAAGATCCATGAACCCAATGATTTATATTATTAATTTTACAAAAAGAATTATAATCATCAGCTGTTATCATTCATCCCCCCTTTCCTTCATTAATTTCTGTAAATCTGCAGTAGAACCTATAAATAGGGCATTTTGAATGTTAGTGTCACCACCCTGCTTTATTTCTGCATTTTCAATATCTATTCTTTTTTGTTGAAGATCTAGCAATTGAATATTAGTTTCAGTCACAGTTTTTAACAATTGACCGGCCACTTCATAAGCTCTTGGTTGATCTGTTTCTTTAGCTAATTCCAACACACCTTCAATTGCATCTTTACCTTTGTCTAATAATTGATAAAGATTTTCTCTACTTCTTTCGTAATCTTCTTTGAATTCATTATCTTTATTATTATAATTAGATATAACAGCTAAAGATTTTTCAATCTTTAGCTCTACATCATCCACATCTAAAGCATCACTGAAGTTTTTATTAACATTTTTCATCTTATTTGTTTTTTAGAATAATATAATTTCTATTTTCTGATGACCAAACTCTCGGCCGCAGAATATCCACTACTCGAAACCCGTAAAATTCAACCATTTCAAGAAATTTTTCTTCAATTATAGCAAAAGAATCAAGTTTACCTATCAATGAACTATGATCATCAGAATGTACTATCACACAAATTCCATTAGTATTTAAACAACTCATCCAAGCTCTTACACATTCTTCTGGTTTATAAGAATGATCAATCGAATTACTATAAATAAAATCCACATTACATAACCATTCTTCTTTGACATTATGAAAATCCCAATATATTGTATTTGGGTATTTTCTCTCAGCCTCTGGTGCTATTTCAGTTCCTACAACCTTTACATCTTTATCATATGTAACTTTAAATTCATCTATCAATATCCTCTGTTCACCACCATTTCTAGTACCGTGACATAATCCAAAGGAAACATCTGGATTAGTTCCATATATATATGGAACTATAAAATTTCTTAAATTTTTTTCTTTATACCACTTATGCGTTTCTTTTTCCCTAAACCCCTTTATTTGAATATCCCTATATTCCTCATAATTTTCGTATTCAAAAAGTAAATAAGATTCCTCTTTACGTTTCTTGGAAACGAAAGTTCTCCCCTTATGAGTAGGAATAATATTCTCATATTTTTCCTCCGTCATGGATTCTCCGTAATAGTAGTTGTTACATTCCATTTGTCATCTGCATCAGCTGTTGTAGGATCAGGTTCTTGTACTATTCTAGCTGCAGCAGTTCCTAATGCAGTACTGGTTGGACTTTCAAACAATGTAGATGTACTGCCTAAAATCCATTCAGCTCCGCTTTCTGAACCTTTAACCTTTTCTGTTAAATCAAAAGTATTCTTTATTCCTGTTACTTGTAATACTCTTGAGCTACTATTCCATGAAGTAACTGTAGCCGTGGATGAAGCTAAAAGATGCTCTGTTCCTTGATAAACTATCTCACCAACTCTAAATGTACCACTGCCACCTGTGTCCATAGTAAAATCTGTTACATTTAAATCATTGTTAGCATATATCTGTGTAATAGTTTTGGTGATTATATTGCTATTTTTACTCGGGCCATAGAGATAACTTTTTACCTCAAAATCCAATGACCAGATAATAAAACGCCTCTCTGTGAAATCACCTTCCCATGTATCATCCTGTGTTATACTTGATAAAAGTACTGGCATATCATGCTTGACTACATCTCTGATTGTGACTGTGAATTCTGGTGTAAAAAATGGTAAAATCTGTTCTATAACTTTTAATCCATCTTCAGTAGTTTTAGCAGCTACTGCCAATTGTAAGCTTAAATTATAAGGTACTCTCTCATAACGATAAGAAATTCTATTTGCATTAGTAGTAGTAGATGTTGATGCATCTAACACAGCTGTTTCACCACTGTATTCACCTGTAATTGTTTCACCATCAGTAAAAGTACCAGTTGTATCCATTAAAGCGATAGTAGTGTTAGTGGGCTGATCAACTACAAAACCCAAAGCACTACTAGTTGCACCTGTTACTTTTTCACCTGTAATAAATGATCCTGTTGGTATCCCTGCTAAATTCAAAGTAATATATACATTACTCATCCTCTGCATAGTATTCAACTTTCTTGTTGAATCGTATGATATATCAGTCCATTCATAACTCATTCTAGGCCATGTTTGCTGAACTTCTGTTTCAGTGGGATCAAATGTTTGATTCAATCTTTGTACAAATCTAGCTCTAGGTGCATAAGCCAATGGTATCTTAATAGTTTCTATTGTACCATCAGCCTTCTCCCTTTCTATATTAATATTATTAAAAATAGTACCAAAGGCAACTAGAATTTTTCTGATAGATTGATTGTAAAAAGTTTTTCCTAGCATTAAAATTCACCAAAAGGATTGGACTCTGTGAAGTCTACTATTCCACTATCAGCCGCAGTTTCTACTTCAATATTCTGTGCGAATTTATCAGTAGGTAATGTCAAATCATCAAATGAGCTCAAAGTCCATGTAGCAGTACCATCAGTAATGGCCACTCCAGTAGTAAAATCACCTTGAATATTCATTACCCTCAACACCCTTGTACCACTATTCCAACTAACTACTTCACCTCTGGCTGAAGAATCTGTAGCAGAAGTTCCTTGGTATATGGTTGTTCCAGTTGTAAATGTTCCACTGCCACCCGCACTCATAGTCAGATCAATACTGTAGGAATAAGTAGTTTCCACACTATCAATTGCTGCCACACCTGTAGCCAGTTCTTCATCTGAATATTGGAATAGAGCACATTCAAGCTGATAAGTAAAATTTCTTCCTAATTGAAAAAATGGTATTTGATCTTCTACAAAAGTAATTTCATACAGCTGTGATGAAAATGGCAAATATACCAAGTCACCTTCTCTGGGCTTGGTAAGAGTTGCATCAGCTGCTGTAATAACATCAGTAAATCTACTTTGGGCCATAACTAATTGGACTGTATCTCTGACTTCAACACCAAATCTTGAAATCAAATCCCCTTCTCCACCAAATCCTTCTATAGTATCATCACCCAAATGGATTTCGATTGTATAAGAAGTAGTAAAACTATTCCTTTCTGCATCTTCAAAAATAGAATCAATATTGTTTTGAGATCTAGGCAAATAATTTACATCCATTCCCATAATCTGAATAGATTCCACTATCAAACTATTCAATAGAGTTCTTTCAGCTGGAGATGTGTTATGTGAAAAGTAACTACTAGTAGCCATTTTACCCCACTATGAAATTTAATGGTAGTTCAAATGTCAAATGTATTTCTTCTTCTAGTGTTGATATTTCCTCAGTAGCAGCATCTAAAATTGTAGATCCACTATAAGTCAGACCACCAGGCAATGTCATACCATCATATTTGATAAGATTCAAACCCCATTGTTTTTTTATTAAAGATGTTGTGTATCTTTTCAGCCATCTATCATTATATATTTGCTTATATGTTTCTGGATCAAGAATTCTATAACATTCTAATATCAAATATTCATCTACCTTAATATCATTTGTCCAATCCATATGAATATAGATTCTATCCATATGTCGATTATAATCAAATGGATGTGCCCCTACTAGCATTTTATCAATATCACCTAATCTACTTTGAATCATTCCATATCGAGATAAATTAACATCAGTTAAGTCATACAAATCTGTTAAACGCAATTGATAACGTATATCAAACAAATTAGTAGTAGAACTAGATGAAAAAGGAAAAATATTTACAATACCAGTAATGGCATCAGAAACCGATAGATACTTATTAGTTTTATCATCTGCTGTTATTTGATGCTGAACATAAGTTCTTTCTATGGCATCATAATGATAGTCCTGATAAAACTGCAAAGCATTATCTATCGCATCCTGTTCCTGATCTGTACTAATATTAATATCAATCACACCATCGCCAAGTTGTCTTTTACAGTAGGATAATAATGTTGCTCTTGAAGTTGGTGCAGCCATTTTTTACCTCTAAACTTCAGTCGGTGGAAGTTCTGTTAATGGAGTTTCTGTTAATTGTTCAACATCACCTTCGCCATTATTTTCAGCTTGAACAACCGCTTCTAGTGTTCCAGTATCAGTATTTAAATTATACTGTAGATTGGGATCACCACCTTTATCTCTTACCATGTTAGTGATAAAATCTCGTAGATCATTTTCCAATTCGCGCGTAGCGTATTGTTGAGATTCAGTTTTCCTATATCCCCGTTGAATTAAATCAACGTGTGTTTGGATTTGTGTCAATTCATTTGATTCTAATTGTATCTGTTCAGCCATAATATTTTCTCCTAATTTTCATATTACATTGTTATTTATAAGTCCAGTGAATCTGTATCTATAGTTTCTTCTGTGATTTCATTGATAGAAGTCAATGATTCCACTTCACCATAGACAACTCCAGTATCTCCAATATTTCCATTCGTATTTTTAATTAAATTCCATGCTTCTTGCGCAGAATCAGATTCTAAAATACTAGTAACGTAAATTTTCTTAACATAAGCTACCTGATATTTAGCCATTATGATATACCACCCAATTCTATTTTTTCTTTATTTATCTTTTTAATAGAAACAATTTCATTTTTGATAACACCTTTAACTGATTCACCTACAAGCTTGTCAATTCCATTATAACAATCATCAACTATTTCTCCATCTTCATCGAATCTTTTTATAAAACGAATTGCATCTTCTATAGAATTAGCAGCAATATGATGTTCAAAGGGTATATGACTAATATATTTTATTATATATTCATTTTTCATTTTTCATTTCTCCCTCTTAAGCGGAACAAGCGCGGGTGCTCCACCACTGGCCCCAAGGGTTGATGTAATTACTAGGAGCACTAATCCACCTAGCACACATATACTTCGTGTATGTCCATATAATATCACCGTCGTTATCATATCCACCTTGGATAAAATTACTTGTAGAATTATAACTACCTCCTGCAACACACATATTGACTGTTGTATGTATATAACTGTCAGGGGAAATATTCATCCCATTTATATCTACTCCAAGCGGAGAGTTCCAAATATAAAAATTCACTCCGCTCCCGCTGTAGTGCGAGCTCGCAGCAGGAAAACATACACATATAGAATATGATGGATGCCAATTGCATATTCTATATGTCTGACTCCATCCAATAGCTGATCCACCACCACTTCCAGTATGTGGAATTGTTTTTTTGATTGGCCAACTGCTATTAGTCTCAGTCCAATTATTATTACTATCATAACTATATACATTCAAATAAGTATGTGCATATACATAACTCGGTGGTGCTGAATAATCATGATCATATCCATGCCATTCACTCATAGCATGTGGTGTAGATGTATCGGGTTCATATGGCCCAGCAGTATTTGTACTCTCAAAAGAAACACCAGAACC
>Ga0208128_1001045_pt1 | contig 10637 bp, 11 predicted proteins | sample ETNtaG_35_FD_185758 | JGI IMG/M metagenome (GOLD analysis project Ga0208128, IMG submission 185758) | Marine microbial and viral communities from oxygen minimum zone, Eastern Pacific Ocean - ETNP201306PF51B (SPAdes) (version 2) | ecosystem: Environmental > Aquatic > Marine > Oceanic ... | reverse complement strand
TATCGACCAAGAAAAACTCTTGGCGGATCGATGCCTGCTGAGTTATTTTTGAATCAGAAAATCACGCTAGATGTTGCACTAGCTATGTAAATTCGGGTTGGGAAACCAAGACAAGAAGGCTCAGCCACTTCACCAACATATACATCTTTTGCTCCAGCCCTGCGCAATACTCAACCAAACTGTTGAATAATAACTGCTGAATTTTTAGGGAATTGGCATAAATAAGGTTGACAGGTGCTGACTACCTGCGTTGCAATCCCCTAAACGTGAATAATTGCGGCTGAGAAATAGTTTGGCCTAGGATATATATGACAGAAGACTTCTTTTCTAACGAGGCAGACATAACACCCATTACCCCATATGTCGGACGAAATAATCGACCAACTGTGCGTATTGATGGTCGGGCTCAGTTTAAAATGAACGCTGCTTTCAACAGGATAATCGAGAAAGACAAAGAAAACCCACTTGGGGTTTATAGATATGTAAAATTTGGTTGGGGCCACCATCCTACTGAGAAGGTTATATCAGGATTCGAACCACATTTTGACTACACCCACCGTAAGCGCCGGGAGAATTATCGTCATGATGAAGAAAAAGGAGCTGTCTTGGTAGGGAGAGGCATTCTTTATCTTCAGTTCACTGATACAGAAGATATAGACACAATAGAAGTTAGCAGCAAGTACCCAAAAAACGTGATTGGAATCAACCCTGTTTTTCAAAGCCTGATGGACAGTACTCCAAAAAATAAATTAGGATTGCCGCCCCTGATAAATTTTCAGGGAGATTACACTGATGAAGAGTCCAAAGAGCTAAGGAGAACAAGAGGCTATGATTTCAATGGAATTACCAGTGAGGATAATCATGATGTCCACGGGTATGAAGTTGTTTATTACACATTTGGTCCAATGACTCCAGATGCTGACGCCAAAGATTTCATCTTTGCGGGCACAAACATTAAGCTTAACTATAAATTGAGGCAAGCAGCCCTTAGACGTTTACCCATGGATTCCTAGTTATATCGATGAGGACAAAGAGGATGATGACGACATTCCCTTCTAAGGGAATTGAGAAAGGACTTCCTCGAGACAGATAACGAGATTACCACAAAGGAGATGGAAGAATAATTATGTAGAGCAGATTTCAGGTAAGTATAAAAAAGGGGCAAGAGGTCATCACTATGCTTGGCGGCTAAGATGGCCCCTACGCCCAATCTGACCGTTTTCATGCGGCCAGAATTCATTTAAACCATATTTGTGTACATGGAGAAAATCAATACGATCCAATTATTGTAGCACAGATCTGCTGAAACCTCAACTTCAAGAGGAGCGGGCCTGCCCAACCACCCCAAATTACTTCCCACTAGCAAGCCAACATCCCAAAACTGAACTTTCAATACCTCTACCAAAACAGGCACAATAAAAACCTACCACCTACCCAAATATGAATTATGGGTAGATGGTAAAAAAATAAAGTTGATAACATATTTTGAGTAGGGTGCCATATACGGATAATGGGATAGACCCTTCTCCCCCTGCATATTAAAATACGAAATGGGTATCTACATGGAATTCGACGAAGCTATTGCAGAAACTAACGCAAGAATCGACGAAATACAGGAACTCCTCAATGGCGAAATTAGGGATTTTGATATCAATGAGCAAACATCTATCGATCCTCTTATCCAATTTTCGGACCTTTCTCGCCGTTTAACTGACTCTGAAGCATGGACAGTCATCCGCAGACACATATGCAGTCAAGTAATTGAATCTCAGATTGATGATCAATCAATTAAAGATGAGATTGTAAATAGGTTTGGTTACATTGACTCTCCCCCCAAATTGTTACAGATTCTGGGAAACAACCCTGACAATATTTGCCACAGTCAGCGCAGGTGGGGAATGAGACCGGGAGGAAGATTATCGCATAAAAGAACAGAAAAGGAATTAAAGCATTTTCAATTTCTTCAAAATGCACATTCAGGCGGGTGGAACTTAAAAAAAGATGATGCTTTCACACACTTTTGGACTGTCAACCATATGAGCCTCAACGATTTCACAGAAAGGTATAGTTCGGATTTTGTCTCGATTCTTAAAATGCAACTTTCAACGAATCAAAGCCAATTCGCAAAGGCGCTAGGCGGCTCCCAATCACATAGTAACCGATTAGCTCGTGACTTTGATGATTTTTACACCCACGGAATTGGACTATATGAACTGAGGCGATCAGAGGCCGATTTTTTATGCACCTATGATATCAACACTGACGTGCCAAGACCGCACCTAATGTCACGAGCACCGATATCACGAGCACTACACCCAAAATTTATCCCCTCTGGTCCCTCTGGTCAGGGCTTAAGATTAAGAGGATCTCGCCGCATTCTTGACAGGATAAGAGAGTTAACGTTTTCCTTACCCATGAGCCTGCAAGTATTATCTTCTGAAAAAAAAGAGGAGATTTCGGTTGATGTTATTCATTTGCTAAGACGGCCTACAGAGTCTACTATCAGTTACCTAAAAGAAATATCATCAGACAAGTGGCCTGTTGACTTACTACTTATGTATTACCTGGTTGATAGCGAAGATATCTTTTTTTGCCGAGTCAGTGAATATTTTAGATATATTCAAGGCCAAGAATATGAAGCAAATCGAAAGGATAGGAACAGTTAAAATTTGGACAAGCTTCGACAGCTGGGTTGAAGAGAATCAGCCTGGCAAATCAGGAGAGTCCTCTTAAGTCTAAAAGGGGAATGATAAAAAGAAAGCCCTTAATCTTCAATTGCGGCCAAGCTATCAAAGTTTCAAAGGCTTATAGCATCTAACTGGTTATCAGAACAGGTAACCATTTTTATAAGGATATTATAAATGTCAGAATACGTGGACGATTCTAACAAACCACGAAATCTATATCAACCCTTTCTGGACAGAGGTATAGAGTCTGCACCTACCAATCGAGTCGAAGGTATATACCGACTCAGCAAAGAGATAAGCTGGTGGGAGGGGAAAATTTCCGAAAGAAGTCGCAACGATGTGAATCAACTTAAAATTCTAGAGTTGCAGATGGATACCTTGAAGTTAAAACTGGCGGAATTAAAGCAGTCAAAAACCAATAATTGGGTCAATAGCTCGGGAATTTTTGCCAACCTAAATGCCAAAATGGAAAGGGCTATTCAGTTGGAGAAGTCACTGGCCCTACTATCCAATCTTGAAAACACCTTATCCGAAATAGGTGAATTTGCAAGATCAGTTAGGAATGAATCAGGCCTAACCCCACATGAAAAAATTGAGATGATCCGTGGTACTCTCGAAGGTTATTTCGAGGATGAAGTCCTAGACTTCTTCCTGCTTCAACTAGGAGGCCTAGAGGAGGGAGTATAATGTCCAGTCAATGCCCCGAGTTGAAAAGCGGGTGTTTCGAATACTGGTCTAATTTATACGACTGGAAGGGAGGTCAACTCGATGAAGGATTAGAAGATTAAGAAGAGACTCTTTGTGAAAAAGAGAGGTGTAGAGGTCATCGAATGCTGTGGGAGGCTAAAGATGCCCCCTACGCCCTATTTTATTAACAATCTGGCCATATGGCCACAATCAATTTATTTCGAGAAATAAATGAAAGGTAAATGTACGAATGTTAGATAAATATTTTACCACAAATCGCTCTCTGCCTCAACTGGAAGTTGAAGAGACCGGGGGCGTATGTGCCATCCACACGCATTATTTCCCACAAGTAAGCCAGAACTTATCGGCCTCTCTAAGACGATTCTACCGCTTGTCCAACCACCAAACAGAGATGGCCCTGAGCCTATCCCGCCGCATCGATCGGCACAAAAATGAACTCAGCAGGCTAACCCGACAGATTGATGAGGTAACCCAAACCCAGGAATACCCTTTGATGATGGACTGGGAGCGTAGAGTGATGGAATTGTGTCGCCAGCGATGGCGTCTTCAGGAATCTTTATCCGACCTGGAAGATAGACTGGAGAAGATTTTAGGGAGAGAGGTGACTGATGCAGTCTAATAGCGAAAGCAAACGGTTGTTACGCTCGAAGAATCAGCGAAACGCCCTCTATCTTGCAGCCGATGGCATTTGCGTTGGCTGCGGGGTGGATTTGCCCTCTAACTGGCACGCAGACCACATTGACCCCTGGTCTAAAACTAAGCGCACCAACGTACACGAGATGCAGGCCTTGTGCCCCAACTGTAACCGAAGAAAAGGAGTTTTAAAAATGGAAGAATTCGTCATGGCCGACAACAACAGTTTCCAACTACGAAGCCACCAGCAAGAAATGCAGAAAATCGCCCGTCGACTCGCCACTGGAGATGATGGCATCGAAAAAATCATTTGTGATGTAACTCCTGGGGGAGGAAAATCCCTGTTACCAATTATCGCCGCGCGGGAACTTAAACGGGCCAATAAAATTGACAAAGTCTGTATAGTAGTGCCTCGAAAATCGCTCCAAGAGCAGATGGGACAAGGCTTCATGGACAATGATGTTCGCCGTGGCCTCAGTCATAGTTTATCCATTATGCAAGCTACAAATGAGATAAACCCGAGTAAAGGTACTGACGGCTATGTTACGACCTATCAGGCTATAGCACAAGACAGCAGTCGTATCAATGAGTATGAGTTGAATCGGTCAAGGTATTTGCTGGTACTGGACGAACCGCATCACATTTTAAATGACGACATATGGCACCACAGTTTAATAGGACTCGTCGACAGGGCTAAGTTTGTGATACTTATGTCAGGGACGCTATACCGCCATGGCCGTCAGAAGATCGGTTTCCTAAACTACCGAGGGAACCCACCAGAAATTGACCGCGGAGTTGAAGGTGAAGAGTGGATCAAATACAGCCGAAATGAGGTTCTGGGGGAAGAAGCCATAATCCCAGCTCGTTTCCAAATTTTCGACGGCAAGGCCTCCTGGCTAGACGGCGAGGGCAAAAAGGTGTCGATTGACAACCTGAGTGAAACTAATGATCACACAGCGTTGAATGTCGCACTAGAGATGCCTTATGCCCTTAGTATGCTAGATCAAGCATGGGCTGACTGGGTTGCACACAAGGATCAGGTATATCCTGAGGCCAAATTACTGGTTGTAGCGCCCAATATCGGAGTTGCCAAACGATACCAATCGCACCTTGCTGGCCGCCAGTACGATTGTGGCATCGCCACCAGTGAAGAAGCGTCAGAAGCACTAAAAGAAATCAAAAGATTCAGGAATGGTGGCCGAGACTGCTTAGTCACTGTCGGAATGGCCTATGAAGGGTTAAATGCCCCTAAAACCACGCATCTAATCATTTTGCCCCCTATCAGATCGAGGCCCTAGATTGAACAGGTGATTGCTCGAGCTACACGCTATGATCACCACGGTGGACGATGGGAAGACCAAGAAGCGAGAATCTATGTGCCTGACGATTATAAGATGAATGAGATCATCGTTAAAATCGAGCAAGAGCAGGAGGAAACACTAGCCAGGGAATTAGACGAGGATCAAGATCGCGGCAACAACGGATCTATCACAATTCCTAACTGGGACTACATCCCGTTAAACGCTGCAGTGACACAGGAGCGTTCCTATGAACTGGGTGGGCAAGGGCTAAGCTATGAAAAGACTCGACGTATCAGAAGGGCAATGGAAAGTAGCGGCATTACAGGCATAAGCCCAATCAAAATGCAGGAATTTTTAGATTGCTTTAGTGCCGGCAAGCCGGGCCAAGGCACCGAGCCTGATCCGACGCCTGACCATGAGCCCATCCCAATCGATGAATCGATGACGCCAAGTGAAGAGCGTCATATTCTGCGGGAAAAAATCAATAAGAGATGCTCTGCCATTGATAACAAGATGGGTTGGGAGCATGGGGATATGAACAAAAAAGTGGCGCATGTTTTTAAACAATCAAGGAAATACATGTCGAACGAAGAGCTAAAAAGGGTTTTGAAATACCTCAACCAGAGATGGGAAGCCCTCCAACAGGAACTGGATTACCATCAAGTAGATTTCGTAGCACATCAAAATCTATTATAATGACTGACAAATACCGTTATCGATCATTATTCAGCCGACTGAATGAAGAGGGTATTGGATTGGATAAATACGTCAAAAGTGTTACAATTTCCGTTAACCTCCGGTTATGCCAGAAACCTGGCGGGTTGACGATAACTGGGAAGCCCTGTTACAGTTTAGGCTTTTGGCTAATCATGGTTGTTTTAATACTAACATGTAGTAATCGTTTAAAGGAGGAGAAACAGTATACGCACTGCGAAACTGTTTCTGGCCAGTAATTACACTGACCCGTTTATCTCTTGATGCAAATTTTATCAGATGCCCAAGCTGGGCAATATTTTCAGAATGGTTATCTCTTGGTGTCTGGCTTGATACCTAATGAAGTCTCCCAAATGATCGAAGATCGAATTTGGAAAGAGTTGAAATTTGATCAGAACTATCCAGATTGGGAACAAGTAAACTTGGGGCCTTTGAACCACCCTGATTTTTTAGCCTGTTACACAGATGAGCTCTTGCTGGCAGCGGCACAGCTATCAGGTGATGATCCGTCCACCTTTCACAAACCAGATAGTGCTTTTGGTTTGCATACTTACCCTTCAACAGGTGAGTGGAGTTGGCCTCATCCACACATTGACCACGCTATTAAATCGCACGGTCATAAGACCTTTCCACGAGCATTTCGAATTGCGACCATGATCTTCCACAGCGATGTTGGTCTTCAGGGGGGAGGAACTGTGGTGTGGCCTAAATCTCACCACCAAATCCGTGCCCTAGCAGAGAGTAACCCACAAAAATATGAATATATGTGGGTGCTGAATCGCGATATTCATCAGTTGGAATTGAGTCCCCCTGTGGAGATGACTCCGCGTCGAGGCGATGTTCTGCTTTATAATGTGTTCTGTGCCCATTCTGGGAGCAAAAATATCACTGACCGCCCACGGTTAGCATACAATTGGAAACAATAGAGTGCGGCTGATAACAAGGAGTTCCATATGAGAGTTTTAAAACAGGCGTTGTCACTGATAAAATTAACCAAGATCTAATCGAAGCGGTCGAAATCACAGGCTTTTACCGCATAGTTCAGTCGGATCCGAAGACCGAACGGAGCCAAAACAGTAGCAGTCGGCCGACGATATGTCACAATTGCTGAGAAACCCCGTCATCTGTTCAGAAGTTCTACGCGAAGTAGAAACGAGCTCTTAAGGGTTTTAAACTGGTCCAATCATTGACAATTAAGCGAATATATTAAAAAGAGTGAATATAACATGCGGGAAACAACCTCAGCAGACATCGATTTTTACCAGGAAAATAGTTACATCCAATACACGGACTTCTGGCCCCGGCAAGCGTACTATTCCCTACGCATATGACTACCGCTGAAGGTCGCGTGGTAACACCGCAAAGACTGAAAATATATCCTGGCGGGTTACTCAGGAGAGGGAGAAGTGATGCCTTTATCTTACATTTATACCGGCTTTGAGAATGCCTCTCCGCTAGATTGGGAGGTCGAGGCAGATGGAACGGTGCGGGTTAGTTTGCTTTACGATCATGAACGAAGTTCGCCCAACCGGGCCGCTGGTCATTGGCATTTTCAATTACATACCGAGAACCCGGATCTCAATTCTGACTCAAGACTGAAATTGATATTGGAAAACTTCGATAATATCTGGAACGGGAAACCGGGATCGCCTGTCTCTGACCGCTCCAACTGCTTTATATCGACTGACGGTCAAAACTGGTCGGCGCTACCTGCTGAGAAGATTGGGGGAAATCGGCTTCAGATACAGATTGAGATGACAACAGATAGACTCTACCTAGCCCGGCTGGAGCCCTATCGGCTTAGCGATCTGGAAAATTTACTAACCCTGATTGCGTCTCATCCCTATGTCGCAGTGACTCCAATTGGTAAGACGGTTGAAGGACGAAGGTTGGAATTGGTTCGTGTAGGCAGACCTGATGCACCCTATCGGGTTCTTTTACGTGCGCGATCTCACCCGTGGGAACCCGGTGGGAACTGGCTGGTGCAAGGGTTGATTCAAAAGCTGTTAGATGACACTGATTTGACCAACCGTTGCCTCGACCACTATTGCGTCTACATTATACCGATGGCCAGCAAAGATGGTGTGGCTCGCGGACACACCCGGTTTAATATGATGGGGGTAGATCTAAATCGAAATTGGGAGCAACCCGCTGACCCGAACCACGCCCCCGAAAATCTCGCCTTAGAAACCGTCCTGGATAACATGCGCGATGGTGATAACCTACCTCACCTGGCAATAGATCTGCATAATGACAACAGTGGCAAAATACATATCAGCAACCCTGTTTCTAACCCACAACCCTACCTTGCAAATATGCAGCAATTTGAACAATTGATGCGACAACATACCTGGTTTACTGAAGGTAGCATCGGCGGCAATTATGCCCCAGCTAAAACCGTCAGCGGTTTTCGGAATCCGGGTACATTCGGTGAAGGGCTGTTGCAACGGTACGGCATCGATGCCTGTATCCTAGAACTCAACTGCGACTGGATCGCAGGTCTGCAAAAAGTACCTTTTGGACGAGACTGGGAACTGCTGGGTCAGCAGATGTGCCAGGTGTTTCTCGACTACTTTAGCCTTAGAAATCTGACCTGAAAGGGTATAGAAAAGTCGTGTTTCCGGCTTTTAATGTCGCCGGACAACCTGTCCAAGACCGCAGTCAAGCTCTTTTTACCTGCATGGTGCAGTCACGAGTAATCCATAAAAATATACCTCCTAGATCAATGGTGGCTAAAAAGAGTCCGAATTCTTACTCTCACCTGTGGCTATTCCATGCCACCATTTTAGATGCCGGAACGCATTTTCGACTCTCTGCCGCCTTTGGTCTCAATCTGGGTTGTCATTTCTCTGATATTTTCTCTTTTTCTTTGGCCGAATCACCGGCCGCATCTCAGCTTGATTGGCTTTTGGAAGAATTGCTTGGCTATCATAACCCTCATCGGCCAGTCAATGCTGAGCCTGAATTCCTGGTCTTAGATCTTCAGTTGTAGAACAATCGGCGGTTGTGCCTGCCGTAACAATCGCTCGGATCAGCCGATCATTCTGATCCCGGGCCAAATCTAATTTGGTGTTAAACCCCCTTTGGTCCGACTCATCTGCCAATTCCTTTTTCCCTCGCCACTGCAGGTGGCTTAACTTTGAGATGACCGGCCTCTATCATTAACCCTTCATCACCCTATCGACTAATGGTTCCAATATTTTCCCCCCACACCTTGATTCCCACAACTAATAAATCGGCGCCGGCTGTTGCTCCATCCTCCACATCTTTCAGCTCAATCCGGCCATGCTGCCCCGGTTCTGAAAATGCTACAAAGCCCATTGATCAGTGAACGATTATTCTTAGCTATTCCTGCCCATAGGACCCTTGGTCCAAGGTAATAATGGTTCTAATAACTGAAATACTTGGTCGGATATATCGTGCCTGTCTGGAACTGAGTTCATTTTTCTAGCCTAGATCTTTTTTTTGGGCTCATACCATTCATCTCGTGACTATTTCATCTGGGACGTAAAGCACATATCGGAGATAGTATTCAGCAGTGACGAGAGTCAACAATATTGTAGGAAGGTAAGGAAACCCACCAAATATTTCTCCAACACCCTCTCGACGATGCCTTCGATCTGGCTGCGCGTTAAATACACGACATTCTACACCTCGAATACTGGCGAATGCCAACTCAGCCTTCTGCGAAAAAACTACTTCTGATTCTTTGGCTTCAATTTGAGATGTGCCCAACATCGTGTCGTCTGGAGCCGACTGATCGTGCATCCTATCTCTCGTCGACCGCCAGGACGATATCGATCATCGCCTTATATCGAGGTAAACACACTTCGCCCTTGTCTCGAATGTAGAGCGACACAGTCGGATACACGATCAGTCCTTTGCTGTCGTCGAATGTATCCGCAATCAGTTGTTCTGTTTCCTGCCGAATCTCCTGCGGTACCTTCGTACATCCTATGAATCGGAATATTGCCTTCGAGCCACATCTTGTCACGGGCAAATGTCTTGGCTTCGCAGGCGATAATATCCCTTAGGGGAAGAGGCTCGAATGGGTGTAGGACATCCGTACCCATGTCAACAAACCCCTGGAATATGCTCTTGATTGATCCATGTGAATGGACGTGCATTCGCCCGCCAGCATCGTGGATGAGGTCGATGATTGGCTTGTCATATCTCGTATTGAAATCGCTGAAGTCCTTCGGGCCATGCAGGGGCGGGACGCTATACTCCTGGCCTAGCATCGAAAAGAAAGAACCGATATTCTGGGATAGAAGAAACTTGACCTGCTACATAACGATCTGCATCTGTCACTCACAAAGATGGTGGATGGTCTCCCGATCTGTAATGGACATTAGCGCGAAGTTCTCTGAACCACACAGTTCGGTGACGAAGCCACCGGGATTGAATCCAATACCCCTACGTCAACGATGCCCTTCTCCCCAACCTCCGCGTTGGCGGCAAAGAACGATGAGATATCACCGGAGACACTTGGCCTAGGTAAAGACAGATATTTCTCAGCATCATCTGGTGAATCAACAAAGAAGAACGTTTCGTGTAACCTGGGCTGCCCTTTGAGACTTACAAGGAAGAACAG
>Ga0208128_1001039_pt1 | contig 10653 bp, 6 predicted proteins | sample ETNtaG_35_FD_185758 | JGI IMG/M metagenome (GOLD analysis project Ga0208128, IMG submission 185758) | Marine microbial and viral communities from oxygen minimum zone, Eastern Pacific Ocean - ETNP201306PF51B (SPAdes) (version 2) | ecosystem: Environmental > Aquatic > Marine > Oceanic ... | reverse complement strand
CTTTCTTGGGAGACTTCGCCCTTCAAAAACTACCATCCAGAAGACTCCAAACACTCTGGGAGTGGAAGAATCGAGTTCTCCTCGAAGAGCACTACATTTTTAATGTAGTAATTCCTAGAATTAGAAGGGACCGGTCCCACAGATTCTGGAACTCCCGAAATAATTAAATTTTAGTCAAAACTTAGTCAGAACTTTGTCAAAACTTAGGAGGTAAATTCTGGGACCGTCCCATCCAGACGTTCCAAAAACAAGGTTGATGTTACTCGAGGGCCGCGGCCGCGTCCAAGGCGCGCCCGCATCCAGACGTTCCAAAAACAAGTTGTCCAGCAAAGATGCTCTAGGTAGGTCCCCGTGTGTTCCGCGCACCGCGCTCCAGATGTTACAATTAAGTTCGTCGAGCAGTCTGCCCAAAATCGCGCGAAAACAGTTTGCGTCCGTTTTGGGCTAGTGCGCATTGTACGCACAAAACTCCGCACGCGTCCCTAGATAGTGGCTAGTCACTAGCCACTAGTCACTAGCCACTATCTAGTCACATGCATTTGGCTCGAGAATCTCAAACTGCTTCGTCGCAGGGCCTTTGGCCCCTTCGGTTTCCGACATGTTGGGGTCGGGCGTTGCTGGTGGCTGGGGAGTACCTCCTCCTGCTGAGGCAGCCGGGCCTGCGCAGCGAAGTTCTTCAGATGGTACGGCGCTCTTTGCAGATACGAACGCAGCGCTGCTTGAAGGGGAGGACTCAGTGGGACCCTGGAGGTCGTTTGTCACGCCTGAGCCTCCTACCTTGATTGCTGGTGCCGCACCCTCGAGGACTGCTCCGAAAAAGAGAGGCCGGCCTTTTGGCTCTGGCACTGGCACCCATTTTCTCCGAGCCTACCACAAGGAGGTTGAGCAGCAACAACGTGCGGATGCAGTGGCTTTGGCTTTGGCAGTGGCGCCTGCTCCCGGGAGTGCTGCTTATGCTCGCGACAAATGGGTGGCATCTGCTCGGGAGCGAAACAAATCCAAGGCTCAGTCAGCCCAGCTGGTTGTGCCTCTGCCCGAGGAGCTGTTGGCTTCGGTGGTCGATGCTGGAGATCCAATCACGAAGCCGTTGGCGGAACTTTTGGCATGCCAGACTACTCAAACTGGGGGAGGGCAGAAACTGAGACGATCAAAGGAGTTCAACAAGGTCGCCGCGATGTACCTGCATCCTGCCAACAGCAGATCATTGGTCGGGAGCTTGGTGGAGAAAGAAAGGTTCGGCATGGCGCGAACCTCTGCCGCGACAAGCCTTCTGAATCGAATGGGTGCCCTGACATATTTTTGTCAGCGACTGCATGTTGTGGGCGTTCTTCTTGAGCTGCTTGGTGCCTTGCTGTCTGGAAAACAGTTGCCGCATTTATTGGTCATCTTGCTGGCCTCGGACTCGACGCCGCTGCCAGTGTCGCACGGACAGAAGCGACGCACTCAAGAAAAGCCTGCTTCCGATGCTCCAGGCACTGAAGTGAAGGAGACGGCTATCGTTGTCAGACAGATGGTTGCCAGGAGCGCTGATTTCCGCAGCACGGCTCGCAAGCACAGTAAGGTCCTGCAATCAGAGGTCCAATACGTCATCACTACGAAGGACCCGAATAAGGATCCGGAGATCCACGACGATTATTACACCACTTACGAGTTCATGGCCTTTTGTCCTCTTGCCCACTTGGACCGCGGCACCGGTGAGAATACCGGCCAGGCTTGGACCACGATCTTGTACTTGTTCGGCATCAAGGTCCTGCGCGATCTGTTCGAGCGCGAAGGCTATGTTGTCAAGGTCAACTTGGCGGACCGGGATGGGGCCAATGGGTGCGCGGATGACTCGTGGGCAGCAGAAACTTCCTCCGCGATGCATCTGCGAGTTCCGTGCGTACTGCACATGACGCACACCGTGTGCGGCGCTGCTTGCCTCATTTTCCATCCCATCATCTCAGGGGTGATTGCCCACCTGCTTGTGCTAAAACAGGGTCATCATGCAGAGCAATTCTTCGACATTTTGGTGGATGTATTGGAAGCCTCTGCGGACTTGTTCGTCGACATCATTCCGCCAGCAGCTGACGCCCCACACCGCGTGCGGCAAGGGCTCCTTTTGGATATGTTGCTGAACGAGACCGAAGTAGACCAACGTCGGGCATACATTCTCAAGGGCAATTTGGTCGGAGACTTTTCCGAGGAGCGCATCCCTGTCTACGCCTCCAGCGCCGAAGCTGGCACGACAACGGAGAGCCACAAATCCTTCATCAGAGGTTGGGCTCACGATACGGCAGCGGCATTGTATGTCCCTTGCAACCCGCTGAACCGAAGCAGGTGGATGCTGAGCGTCAGGCCCGTGCATGAATCCACGTTGCTGGCAGTTGTCTCCAACTTAGGCCGGCGAACCTATGACATATTTGAGGCTAAGCACAGGCCCATCACCTCACAGAAGCGCAGCGGTGACACGACGACTGAGTCCCAGCAGTTGATCCGCGCAGGTGGGTTTGCCGTGCCACCGCTACCGCCTTCAGCTGCAAAGGGCGAGGCCACTCGTACGAACGCTGCAGGTCGCGCAGCTCTGGAAGAGAATGAAGTCGAGGTGGAGAACAGGCGCCTCAGAGGAGATGCTTTGGTCTTCTGGAGGAGTAACGCTGCAGATTTGCTTATCGTTTTGTCGACATGCTTGTTCGTCTTGCGGATCCTTTTCGCCAAGCTGGTGAAGATGTCCTCTGTCGACTGGGACGCACAGCAGCGAGCGAAGGAAACCAAGGGAGAGAAGAGGACGTATAGATTATTCGAGGCGGCGTCAGGCCAATGGACTGACGCGTTCTTCAAGAAGGTCGACGATCTGATGTGGGACCCGCTTTCGTGGAGGCATTTGCCGCCTCGCTTCCAAACAGAGCGGGTGCAATCTCGCGCCTACAGCTTGCTGGTGAAGTTGGCAGGCGGAGTGCGACATCACGTCGGAACCTTCCTCTTGATGCCCTTCGCGATATTCAGTCTCTTGACCACACCGGATGAGCGGCCTGCTGTGGCCCAGATGTTGCTTGACATCCCGAAGTGCATGCTGGACACCGCATTCTCTCTGCCGTTTCTATTGTTTTTCCCAACAGTTGCCGCACTATGTTCCACGGGATGCCTCATTATTGTGATGGTCCTTGCTCTGGTGACGCGCTGCGACACAGGACGCATTGAGTGCAGACATGCGGCCATCAGAAATTTGTTGGTTGCAAAAAGCGGGACTTGGGCGACTCACATGGCCCATTTGTCGGCGAACTTCATGTGTTCAATGTCGCGCCGCAGTGGGTTTGTCGTGTCCAAGCGGCCCACCAAACCAGAGTCCAAGGCTGAAGATAAAGTGCACCCTCGGCAAGCACAAGGTTCGCAAGGTGGAGGCCCTCACCGCTATTTCGTCAGACAGTGGCTGAGCGGCGCTATTCAAAGTGCTGAAGGCTCCCTCGTGGGCGATCAGTCAAGCTACGGTCGCAAGAAGTCCTTCACACGTCTGTGGGAAGCGTACCGTGAGCTGAAGGCCAGAGGAGGCCCGGAATGGGACAACCTGGTGCATCATGGGGCATTGGGCACGCACGCTAGCAGTGCGGGTGGACCTGCGTTTGGACCGAAGCCATCACGGTTGCCAAGAAGTTCTGTGCCAGGGCCTCGCCTATCGCGACCTTCGGCTTGGCAAGCGGGATCTTCAGCAGGACCTTCTGCGGAGCATTCTCCCGGTGCGGGGCATACGACTACGGCCATCGTCGCTTTGCCTGGTATGGAGCCTCAACCGTTGAGGCTAAGCACTTTAAAGGAGATGACTGCTCAAGCGAGGGCAAAAGGTGTCGCTGACCGACGGGATGCTGACCAGGAGTTGGAGGAGATCGAGAAGTGGTCTGAAGCCACAGTACTTCACGCCAGCATCTCTCTGGAGTGCGTTCTTCGCGGAGTCTTGAATTCCGGTGCAACTGCGTTTCCAACATCTTTTCTGCCACGGACTTTATGGCTTCGGTGCAAAACTGACATATTAAGCATGGTGACGAAAGTCAATGAACAGGCACCGGGGCATTTGTTGGACAAGATCGACGCTGCGTGGTCCAAAATGCACGAAACGTTTCTCCATTTGTCGGCGCCACAGCTGGACCTTACGAAGAGGTGCAAGCGCAAGTTGTGCTATTACGCCAGGGTCTGCGTTTGTGGCAGAGACGATTTGCGAAAGTTTGTGCGAGATCTCGTTCGGCAGCTGAAGCCGCTATGTGCCAAAGGGAAGCCTCTCCGTGGCCACTTGGACGACTGCGAGTTGGTCGTGGAATTGGTCCCGTCATATAGCTTACCCTTACTTTAGAATTACACCCTCTTAAATTTGATTATTATTATTATTATTATTATTTCTTTTTTTGTTTGTAATGGGGTGCAAGGTTCTCGGAACGTCTGACCAAGAATAACGCAGCCAGAAGTTCTCTCTCGTTTCCTTATAACTTCTAGCAGGTCTAGCAGAGCGCTAGCACTTAAAATTAAAAAAGTCAGTGGTCTGCTTTTGAGGTCTGATTGTACCGCGCGTTGCAGCAGCAGTGGAAGAACAGACCATCTATTTTTCCCTCGCGTTCACAAACTTAGTGACCTGGCATGGCCAGATTCACGAGCTGCGGCGCTGCCCGCATTCGCAGCGCGGAGGTGCCAACTGGAGGAACATCCTTCGTCCATATATCTTGTTGGAGCCTGTGCGAGACTCCAACTTCGGCTTCGGAACCATGTACCAACGCTTTTTTCACAAGCACATCGAGCATGCATACGGACTTGTTATGCACACATTGGTCTCCGAGGATGTGCCCTGCCGTGACTTTTTGCCTGCACATGTTATCATCGAACCGACACATCCAGCAGTGTCCATCGACTTCTGGTCTGGTTGGCCACCTTCGATACCTTTGCCGGCGCCAAGGCCTGACGGAAAGAAGCCTCGCATGGCCAATCCGTTCGCAAAGGTGAAGTCCAAACCATCGCGGGAGGCCTCCTCTCGACCTGGGCGAGCTCGCGCTGCAGGCTCTCTTGATGGTCACTCGGCGGCGGCGGCAGCGGCGCCAGCGGCAGTGGCGGCAGTGCCATTGTCAGACCAGCCTGATGGCCAGGGTCCAGTATCAGATGGCGAGGCTGAGCACGGCTTGGATATATTAGAGGAGAATGTCGATGAGGGCTGCGGTGGGGAGACGGACAATCCCATCTTGGAAGCTCTCATGGCGGAGTTCGACATCGCGCCGGTCATTCCAACTCTGGACCAGGCCCCGCTTGACGACGTGGTCATCACCTGTCCTGGCGCACCTGCTGCGGAGGAGGAGGAGAAGGCTACGTTAGTAAAAGCTAGCCAGCTAAAGGCCCCAAATTTATCCAGAGCTCGTGCGACTCTCTGGGGTGAGCCAAACAATAAGGGGGGGGGCGGATGTTTTGACAAAACTTATGGAAATTCTCAACTAATGGCCATATAGCTCGTGGCCAATTAACGATTAAGACAACTACATACTTGAGCAAGATCCAGAGCTCTGACTGACTTAGTTTCCAGTGCGTAGTGGCTGCACCTGCGTCCACGTTGCCATTACTTGCTCCGCCTCCTGCTTTCGCTCACTTCACGTACTTGTTCTCTTTGGATGCCCTTGCGGTTAGACTAGAGATTGTCTTAGTTCGTGAAGTGATCTGGAAAGTAGGTGAAGTGAGCGAAGGCAGGAAGCAGAGCAAACGATGGCAGCGAGGATGCAGGTGCACTCCTTGTAGTGCTCTCGTGATCTGGTTCTACTCGGCTATCCCCCTAACTTAGCTCTGCCAGGCAGCCCAGGCGATTGAAGTCATGGAGCTGAGTGAAGCGCTGGAGCAATCCGTTGCGGAACCGACCAATGATAATGGTCATCATCTAGTGCTAGTGCTAGAGAGCACTAGGCAAGGCAGAAACACTGGCAGAAGGAACTAGCAGCTAGTTCCTTCTGCCAGTGTTTCTGCCTTGCCTAGTGCTCTCTCGTCACCAGTGCTAGTCGCTAGTCGCTAGTCTACCACAATCACAGCGCCAGCACCAGTTTTTGTATTATTTATTTTATTTCACTTTTCACACACTACCTTGTTTGTGTAGCTTCACTTTTTTCTTTTTACTGGAGTCCTCCTAGCATTGGTGGCTTGTAGCCTTGTAGCCTTGTAGCCTTCGGCGACCCTCGAGAAGCTGAAGACGCCGCAGAACCTATTGTGGGACAACAACAAGCAGAAGACGCCGCAGAACCTTTCGTGGGACAACAACAAGCAGAAGACGCCTCGGCAGAACCTTTCGTGGGACAACAACAAGCAGAAGGCGCCTCGGCCGAGCCTCGCTTGAAGAGGCCCAGAGCAGAGCCAGGCGGATTCGTCGTCATCAAGCATCCCGAAAAGGATTGGCTTTACCTTCGCATAAGTATGGATCCTCACGGTAACTGGTTTTTTCGAGCTGTCTGCACGCACTGTTCCGGAACCAAGTCGGCAACTTGTAAGTCAAATGACATCAGGTTGTCGAGCTCGCAGAAATTGAGAGGTCAAGGACGGCCTGGAGGTCTTTGCTGGGGGTGGGTAGTGCATGCTGCGGAGACACTGGAAATACCCCACTCGATCTTAGACCATCGGAGTTACGATCCATCGTTTATTTGTCGCACACAGGCTAGAGCTCTTTTGTTGCTTGAACCTGGTTTCGACGACTATTGTGCGAGTCTTGAAAGGCCACCCAGTCCAGGGCGTAAGCCAAAGGCTGACGACCCAGACACTTTGGAGCCTTGGGACATTCCTACCCGTTGAGTTTTTGTGACTTCGTGACTTCGTAGTCATCTTGTCGCCATCGGCAAAACGTTTTTGTCTTTTGCATCGGAATACCCCACCCCAACAACGATCGTCTCAAGGCTGCCTTCTCACAAAGGTCCTGGGGCTTCCCTGAGGGTTCAATTTTAACCTAGCAATAGGACACTAGCCACTAGCTCTTGGAGCACTCGAACACTTTGTTTGAGCTTGGAGTCCTTGCTCGGCTGCCTCAAACACTTTGTTTGAGCGGCGTGTGGTAATGTATTTTATGCAGCTGTTCAATTACGACTTGTAAAGTCGTAATTTTTAATTTGTGCGATGCAGCACTTGCGACATGCAGCAAGAGCTTCCGCGGCCGTCCTCGCTGTATCTGCTGCCTTCGAGCCTCGCGTGACGCGATCGGGTCTTGAGAACTTCTAATCACGTAATGTGTAATCCGAAATTACAAAAAAAATGAAACTCAAACAAAAGTCTCGAATTCGCAAACGCGCTAGACGCTAGAGTCTCAGGTTGTCTCACGGCAGGGTAATCAGCAAACTTGAAAACGAAATAATCTCATGCTTCGGATTTTGAAGTTGACGAACTCTGTGCGCTTTTTGACTTTCTGCTGACTCGTTGACGCACGTCTGGCTGGTGGCTGGGCTGTCCCGCGAGCCCCGGCGACACCGCAGGTTGCATCTTCCAGCGCCGGTTTGTCTGGGCCTCTGCGGCTGGCTGCGAAGCGAGAACGCCCCTCAACGCCTCTACCACCTGTCGTCGTGAAGCGAGAACGCCCCTCAACGCCTCTACCACCTGTCTTCGTGAAGCGAGAACGCTGCTCAGAGCCAGAGCCAGTGGCACCGCCTACCGCTGCGCCGGCTGCTCCCACTCCGGAGCCAGGGAACTCAGCGGAGCTGCTCGGCGCTGCATGCGATGAGGATCTGCTGGCGGAAATGTTTCGTGCCTGCGACGAGCAACTGCTGGCGGACTTTGCGGCGCCAACTGGTATTGCGGCGGCGCCAACTGGTATTGCGGAGGACTTTGCGGCGGCGCCAACTGGTTTGCGTGTTGCTCTTAAGCGAGAGGCTTCAGTAGACCTTCCAGCTCCTGTGCCCAGACGGTTGTTGTTGTTTGGACCGAAGGTTCTGCCAACCCTCACGTACCCGCCTCTGTCGCCAGAACCAATCCCTGGAAATTTCCCTTGGTCAGAGGAGCTGCTCCGGATTACGGAGCCTTTGCGGAGGACGTCCTTCTCCCGAGGGTTCACCAGGAGGGTCAAGATGGCGAGTCTGTTCGCTGGCGTGCTGACAGAAGATCTGTCGATTCAGGTTTCCGTGTTTGCTCGTAGACAGTTTGATTCTGGCAGAAGCTCCAGAGGCCTAGCTAGATCATTACGTTTCCCCCAGTATAGGAAAAATCGATTTAGGGCTCATGGAGGTGTTAAAAAAATAACCTGAAGTCACAACCTAACATCTTCCAATTTCATCACGAGTGAGGGGTCGCTGAATCTGTCAATCTGTCAGGTGCTTGGGTTGACCGAGTTCGTTGACATTGCTTTTGCTGCTGAAGCCGATAAGGCGAAACAAAAGTTTTTGTGCAAGTCTGCCAAGCGGCGAGTGGATTGCTTGTTTGCTGACGTGGCGGCCTTGCTCGAAACGACAGCGCCTTGCTTATTTCATCCCGGCAACTGCTGTCAAGTACATGCGGCCCGAATCGACATTGCTGTTCTCGGGCCGCCTTGTACTCCTTATACGCGACGAGCTGGCAAACGAGCTGTGGACGCGAAGCACCACGCTGCCTTCAACTGTCTGTGGGGACCAGTGCTCGCTTGGTTACAAGGTCCTGACAGACCCCGTGGTGGCGTTCTCGAGGAAGTTGCGGCTTTTGAGCACAAAAGCCATGGCCAGGACTTTATAGTTACTGGTACTTTGTACATAGTATCTTGCACTCAGGGGACACTTCTCGGCTGAATTGTTCCATGGACTTATCCTTGGGCAAGATTCAGCTGAGAAGTGTTCCTTCTAGTGAGCTCTCTAGGTTGGAGTCTACTTTTTCCTGCGTCCTTTCTAACTTTCTCGACTTTCTCTACCCTCCCTGCCTTCTCCAACCTTCTCCGACTAGGGTTGGAGAAGGTTGGAGAAGGTAGGTAAACGTATGAGGTATTAAGTGGTATAATGGTCTCAGTAATAGTGCGAGTGGTGCGATTCAGGACAAGAGCTACTGCGACCTGTTCTGCGAGGAGCTCACGGACGCTGGCTTTGCGTGGGTGCTTGGCCGGCACAACTCTGCTGGGTGGACTGGAGTGCCGAGAGATCGGCTCTTCATATTCTTCGTGGACGACTCGTGCGGCGGCTTCAAAGGGGCGACATGGGTAGCTTCTGCCTTTCGTCGCATGGCCGCTACTCTGTCCGACGAAGAGCCGGTGGTGAACCACGCCGTTGTCACCGCCCTCTCTTCGGCGAGCTTCGGAACGTTCTGCGCAAGAACAACGGTTGGATAGTACCTAGTACCTAGTACCTAGTAGCTAGTGCTGGTACTAGTGCAACACCAGTGCGAAACTACTGTACTGGTGCTGCACGTATTGCACTACACAAGTGACAACCCAGCTGATGCTGATAGTTGATAGTCGTGGCAGCCTGATAGGGAGCGGAAAAAACGTTACACATAATTTATGGGACCGGTCGCTTCTAACTTTGGAGGCAAATCCAGGTATTTGAAAATTGTTTTGAAAGCGTTTCAAAACAAAAGCCGGCCGCCACTTGATCGCTGAGCGAATGCGGTCCGCATGCAAACGCGAAATGTTGTTAACTGCATGTTGCAATAAGGGTTGATCTGCAAAAGACAAAAGAAAGCCATCTTAAAGTAACGGTTGTTGGATTGGTTCAAGAGCCATGTCAAAATACGCGAGGTTGCGTCCAAACGAAACGGTCGCTGCCTGGTGCATGCGGCATGCGCCGCCTGGGGCTGAGAGAAAGCCAGGCTCAAAGCCCAAGGCCCAAGGCGTGGTGACACGACAAGATCTGTCGGTTTCAGAATGGCGGTGGGAAATTTGGGTGGTCCATTGGTATTCTTTGCGTTGCAGGCCCAATTGCCTAAACCCAATTTCGTGCGGAAAGGCAAACCATTTCAAAGGAGATACAAATTTAGTCGCAGATTGTCGGGCAGGGCAGGGGGCCAGATAGACAGCTTAATGGCGCCACGGTGGAAGCGTGCGTCTGGATCGGTCTGTATCGCGCGCAGCTCGGGGTGGTGGTGAAATAGGACCGGTACCTGCCAAAGTGCCAATTGACGAACCCGTTGCCAGCCCCGCCGGGTGCGCTGAAATTTCCTGAAACCTACGACGGCCGGAGTTTGGTGAACTTTGAAACTTTGAGCGGATTGTGGCGGCGCGTTTTGGGGCGGCGGGGGAACCAGTTGTTGCGGGGGTCGTGTCTCGTGCGTGTTCGCCGACCGGCAGGGCGCCGACTGTGGGCCGCCGTGGCGGCTTTTAGTTTCCCGGCCGGGGGCCGATCGCGTGCACGGCGGATTTTCGCGCGCTGGGGTTGTGGGCGATTTCGGCGGGCGCTCTGCTGCAATTGGATTTCTGGCGGGCGCGTAGCGGTTTGGGGCGCTACGTTTGGAGGCGGTTGGCGGGCTGGCTTGCGGCGGGGGATTGCCGTGGCGGCTTTTAGTTTCCCGGCCGGGGGCCGATCGCGTGCACGGTGGGTTTTCGCGCGCTGGGGTTGTGGGCGATTTCGGCGGGCGCACTGCTGCAGTTGGCTTTCTGGCGGGCGCGTAGCGGTTTGGGGCACCACGTTTGGATGCGGCTGGCGGGCTGGCTTGCGGCGGGGGATTGCCGTGGCGGCTTTTAGTTTCCCGGCCGGGGGCCGACCGCGTGCACGGTGGATTTTCGCGCGCTGG
>Ga0208128_1001035_pt1 | contig 10667 bp, 1 predicted proteins | sample ETNtaG_35_FD_185758 | JGI IMG/M metagenome (GOLD analysis project Ga0208128, IMG submission 185758) | Marine microbial and viral communities from oxygen minimum zone, Eastern Pacific Ocean - ETNP201306PF51B (SPAdes) (version 2) | ecosystem: Environmental > Aquatic > Marine > Oceanic ... | reverse complement strand
ACGATTCAGGAGATGAAGCGACTTGATATCGTCTCACCGTCGTCGTCCCCATGGGACGTCCCGTTGTTGATCGTGCCAAAGCGGAAGAATGGACTGGTGGTAGGATACCGCATGGTTTTCGACTGTCGACAGCTGAACGCTGTGACGGAACCGATGTTCAACTCCCCACCGACGGTGTGGGATGTGTTGCATGCCCTTCGCGACAAGAAGTACTTGTCGGACCTTGACCTGGCCGCCGGCTACTACCAGGCCGGATTACAGCTCGAGGATCGACCCAAGACGGCGTTCACGGTGCGAACCCAGCATGGCACGGAGCACCTGGAGATGAACGTGGCGTCTATGGGTCTTGTCAACGCTCAGGCTTGTTTCATCCGGATGGTGAACAAGTGCATGGAAGAGGAGCTCGGCAAGACCATCTTCACGATGTCGGACGACGTCACCATCGCCACAGATACGATAGAGGAGCACATCCGAGTTCTCAAGAAGCTTGCAGCTCAGGCGGCGAAGCACAACTTCCGGTTCAGCAAGAAGAAGTGCAAGTTTGGCCTCACGAGACTGGTCAAGTTTGGCTACGTTGTCGGCGACGGCGAGATCCGGATTGATCCCGCGCGAGCTGAAGCGATCGCGAGTTTCGACCGTCCGACTAACGCCAAAGAGGTGCGCGTTTGGTTGGGCGCGGTGCAGTATTTCCGACCGCTGATCAAGGACTGTGCGAGTATCTGTCGGCCGCTGACAGCGTTGCTGGCGAAGGAGGTACCATTTGTGTGGACAGCGGCCCAGGAAGCTGCGTTTACAAAAACAAAGGAGATCCTGAGCAGCGATATAGTGATGTCAGCGCCTGACCCGACGAAGACGATGTACGTGGACACCGACGCTGGCCCGGACGGCATAGGCGCGGTGTTGTACCAGCTCGACGACGCCGGCAAGCGCCGCGCGATTTGGTACTTGTCGCGGACGCTGAAGCCTTACGAGTTGCTCTACTCAACGACGGAGAAGGAGCTCTTGGCGATCACGTACGCGATGGACAAGTTGCACTCGATCATTGGGATCGGGGCGGACGTGGTTGTGTCCACCGACGCGCGCAACGTTGTGTGGCTGTTCGAGAGGACCGCCAGCCCTGGTGTGAGCGATTTCCGTGTGCAGAACTGGTTGATGCGACTGCAATCGGTGCCGAACATGACGATCCGCCACATTCCGGCGGAGCGCAACGGGATGGGCGACGCCCTGTCACGTGCTGTCCGCGGGTTGAACACCCCGGCGGCACGACGGTCGGCAGCGGCGGCCGGTCACTCGTCGAACCCAGCGGACGATGCTGAGCGGACCGACGACGTGACACTGGGCCTGTCCAAAGGGCGCAGACGTCTGTACGAACGCGCCGTGGCCATTGACAAAGCGCGCGGCAAGATCGACATCAAGGGGTATGATTTTGATGGAGCGGGGATTACGGTGAAGGTCGACACGTCTGTCGAAACACCTCCTCGCGACCGTGATCCGAACTATCTGGACAAGGAGTTCTACGATGCGCTACCGGAGCCACGTTACCCGAATCGACTCGAGAGCAAGGAGCCCGGAGTTTCCCTGCGACAACGAGGTCGGGTGTTGTACCTTGCCGGGGCGAAGTCGATGCCAGAACGGATCCCACCTGAACAATACGGACCCGCTGGGGGCGCAGGAGGCGCTGTCACCGGCGCGGACGTTGGCGGACCGGAAGGGGTGGCTGACGACGGAGAGTCGAGTGCGCCTGGCGCCGCTCGTACACCCGTCGGAGTTGCGACAGCGCGGCAGCTTTCTGGTCAGTGGGTGGCGATGAAATATGGGGCATCGGGGTGGTACAAGGGCTGGGTGATTCAGCCGTACAGCAGACATCGTAGATACTTTGGCCGGTACACCGTCTTAGTAGAGGGAGATCGAACCCCGCTGGCAAACACCACGCTGGCGGAGGCGACCGAAGGGAAGACCTGGGTGCGCACAACGCCACCGGAGGCGTCGGTCGCCGCCGTGATCATGGCGAACGTTGCCGCCTACACACAGGAGCAGGCCGACGCTGCGCGTGCACGGGACGCCAAGAAGAAGGCTGTCGCAGAAGCACGGGCGCGTCGCAAGAGCGGATCCCCTCCAGCGCCGAGTGCTGCGTCGACGACAAGGCGCAAGCGCAAGACGGCGAAGATGACGAAATCTGACAAGCAATCGAGCGCACTCAGAGCAAAGCGAGTCGGCCGCCTGGATTCGGTGGTTGACATCACACGTGTCACGAGGTTCCCGTCGTATGCCGAGATAGCCGAGGAACAACGGACGGTCTGGCCGGCGCTATGGAAAGCGCACTGGCCCGACGACGACGAAGTGACGGCGGAGGCGAATATCGACGGACACAACCCAGGCGTGGTCGCTTTGGAGGTTGCGCAGTTGGATCACACGACGTGGCAAGAGGTACCCGTGAGCTCAGACACCGGGGACGATGCTGATGGACCACGGGCGCCGGATCACCGGACGGTGCAAATCCTGATGTACAAGCACGACACGGAGGTGGATGACGGGCTCCACGTGCCCTACATGCCGCCGCGATACCGTCGAGCCGCACTTGAAGCGGCGCACAACGTGCCAATGGCAGGACACCGAGGGACTCAAGCCACGGTTGCCCGCCTACGCAGGATGGCGTGGTGGGTAGAGCACGCACGTGACGCCCACAACTTTGTGCGGACGTGTCACGAGTGCGACATGCTACGGCCGTTCGGCGCGCGCCAGAGACCGAATACGATGGCGTGGTCAGAAGTTCGGCCGGGAGCGACGATCCACATTGACTTTGTCGGCCCCTTCCACGGCGCACGGACGGGAGACAAGTGGATCCTCTCGATAATCGACCGGTTCAGCCGCTACTGCATGTTTGTTCCGTTGCCGGATGCGAGGCACGAAACTGCAGCGAAGGCGCTGGTGGACAATTGGTTCTCCACCTTTGGTATCCCGGTACGATTGATCTCGGACAACGGCAAGCACTTTGAGGGCCATGGATGGCGCGACATCGAGAGGCACCTCTGGTTTCGACACGTGCGCACGGCAGCGTACGCACCGTGGTCAAATGGTGCTGTTGAACGTATCCACTCGACGTTGAAGGCGACTCTGACGAAGTTCTGCCTGAACAACAACGCGAGGTGGGCCGAGATGTTGCCGCAGATTGCGTACGCCGCCAATTCGACGGTGCACACCGCGCATGGTGTGACGCCGCACGAGGTGATGTTTGGGTGGATCCCCAGGCTGCCTTTCGAGGGCGTGCACAAGAGCGATCTGGCGGAGGCGAGGTCGACTGACCCGGCGTCGTACGCTGCTTTTCACAAGCAGGCGATCAACGAGGCCTGGACGACTTTCGCTGGTATGGACGAGGAGCGAGCACACGCGACGTACAGAGCATCGATGCCGAAGCACAAGGTCGAGTGTTTTGGGGTGGGCGACATGGTATGGCGCCGCAACCCGACGCCGTCGAACCCAGAGCACTCTCTTGGACCGATGCGGATCGAAGCCGACGTGTCGCGAGGCACAGGCATGGTGTACCGAGTGCGGGACATGCGCACCGGTCGAGCAGCTCAGCGGGTTCACCGCGTTGACCTTCGACCGTACCTGTCCGCCGATAGACGAGGCGTGTCAGGACGGAACACAATGTGCACACGCTGCGGAGACGACGCAGCGGCGGACTCCGATGATGTCTATGTTTGTTTTCGATGCCCGGCAGTTTGGCACCAGAGCTGCGCGACGAGCGCAGCAGCAGCGGGCGCAGCAGGTGATGCACACGACGACGCCGCACCGGTTGGTAGTGGCTGGAAGTGCCCTGACTGCTTGAGATCTTTGGCGGCAGCTGAGGAGGCGTTTGCCGACGAGTGGACCGACGACATGATCGACCACCCGGCAACAGTACAACCTCGACCAAAGAAGCCCGGTGGCCGCAAGGCATCGAAGAAGACGGGTACAGAGACGTCGGTGGCAAGGACGCGCGCGTCGGATTCGGCGAGCGAAGCCACGGCGGCCGGAGGAGCCGGTGCCGGACGGCACGGCCCTGCGGCAGAACATGATGCGACGAGCGATGATGGAACCCGTGAAGATACCGCAGAACGGGCTCCGAAGAGAGCACGCCATGCGACTGCATCCCATTTAGACGACGACACCGCCAGCGGGGCTGAGGCTCTGTCGACGGGGCGCGGTGGGGATGGCAGCCACGGCTATGATCTGCGACGACGCCGTCAGACCAGGTACGGCTTTTCATTGAGAGTTTTCCTAGCACGGCAGGAAGATGCAGCATCAGGGGACGACGCTACAAGTGATTCAGAGGCAGACGAGTCCGAGAGCTGTGAGTCGAGCTCAGAGGTTGACGAACCCAAGAGCCGCCAGCGGAAACGGAACTCGCTCCCCAAAGCCGATTCCAAGAAACCAGGACGTAGTATCCGGAAAGGAAGACGGCGTGGCGTCAGGACAACAAGAGCGGACAGGGTAGGATTCCACGGCGCAGTCACAGAGAAAGCACTGCGAATGGTCAAACCGTATCACTCGGAAGACGCACCACGAGACGTGGCGGGTGCGAGGGAAGTACCGTGGCCGACCAGGGACCGTCACGTTCGGATCCCAGCGGGACTCATGGTCAGAAACCTCGCGGAGCCAGTGACCCCGGATGCAGAGAGATGAACGGCAAACCACTGCCAGAGACAGACCGTGGACCTTGTTCCCTGGGAGCATGTTGTTGAACCGATCGCTTGATCGGAGTGTGCTGAGACCGACGCGGTGCGAAACCGTGTGTTCGGACGTTGAAGCACGCTGATCGACTCGAGGTGGATCGCGAAATGCGTACCTCAGTTGTGGGACTGATCGACTCAAGACGTGGCGGACACCCGTCCGAGTTGTGGGACTGATCGACGAGAGGTGGATCGGGGAACGCGTACCTCTGTCGTGGGATTGATCGACGAGAGACGGATCGCTGTACAGGGGCCCCTGTTGCGAGCCTCCGTCGTGGGACCGGTAGGCAAGGGAAGGGACGCCAAGACCGTAAGGGATGGCGAGTACCTTGGCTACCAGATTGACTTGATCGTCGGAAGGCGAGAAGCCTCCGTCGTGGGATTTTGGGGCAACAGTCCGCTGTTGCTGGCGACCCTGGCAATGGGAGCCACAGGTGAGTCACGTTGTGACACGAGCTCGTCATGTAGTACGAAACGGATTAGCTACCCGGTTCGCTGTGTTCGAGTGTTACGTGTGCACGGGATTCTGATCTGTTGTTTGTCTGATTTCGGGACTACCGTACCTCAAGGAGGCGGCGGAGTGTTGGTCACGACTTTGTGTGGTCTATGCGGTTTGTGGGACCTAAACTAGGTTGCAATGACGTGAGTCGTGGACTGCTATGGGACGTGTTCAACGCACGAGGGCGTACGTCAACCGTGAGGGCGTGGTGTGATGGGGGTCGCGCTTGGCTGCCCGTCCATGGTTCAGAAGTGACCATGGATGGTGCCTTTGGAATGCCAGCGGGCTCAGCGTCATACCAATACACCTTGCTCGGTATTTGACTTGTTCTCTCGACGCTTCCGCGGGGTCTCGCGTAGTTTCCGGAGGATTCCGTGGGGGTCCCGCGACCATGGCGTCGGGGTGACGAGACCACGTAGAATCCCATGGTGGCATTGGTATTGAGCCGGCCTGGTGACGACAAACACTTGTGTTGAAGGAACAGCCTGCATTGGCTGGATATGTGTATTCCATGCGTTGCCTTGCGGGGGAACCACTCCCCTTTCTAGAAGCGCATGGCAACTAATGAACAGTCCAGCACCGCGGGCAGGGCCCTTCACCTGCCTCACCACCCGCTGTCACGCCAACTACAATCGCGCCTTCCCAACACCGCAGCAGCGACAACACGTCATTGCTACCTTGGGTTGCGCGAAGGCGAAACAGCCATCGGTGAGCTAGAGAAGGCGTTGCTCGAGGTGCCGAAGTCCGATCAGGACCTCCATCCTCACCCAGAATCGACAACAGGCGAACGAGCGTGACCCTCAGTTGCCAACTCGGGCAGCAAACCTTTCTGTTACCCTTGTTGCGACTCTTGGGGGCCGCTAGAGTCTGTTGGGGCTTGCTTTTGGCGGGCTTCCTCGTGTGCTGTCCCCTGCGGCCGGGCTTCCCCCGAACACTTCCCTGCGGGGCGGTGCTCCACCAGCCCAGGACGACGCGAGGCCCCACGGCCAAACTACGTTAAAATCATGGAGTCTGACGATGCCAGTGAAGGCAAAGCAGTGTCTCCATCTTCTTCCTCCGCCGAGCGCTCATCTTCCTCTTCGGGTTCGCCCTCTAATGGAGGGGCTTCTGATGGTGGACGTCCTGCGGTCGCAGTTGCCCGAACCGCAGAGGTCTTGGGCGCCCCGTGGACTAACTTGCCCAACACCACGGCGTTTTTCCAGCTAACGGATTATATTGCTTCGGTTCCGCCGGGCGAGACGGGGCCTGGACATCCTGCGCTCGAGTGGCGGCGCCCGACGGCGGCGGTGGACTTCGCCAGCGTCGAGGTGCAGCAGGAGGCCAACATCAAGTTCGTGGCCATCGACGACGACCACCACCAGCCCGTTGACCGTGATGGAGATCGAGTGTTTCCCGTCGCAATGGGACGGTTCTACAACGCGGTGGACGGCTCGTTGATCCCAGAGGTCTACACGGTCTGCATACTGCTCATGCAGGCATCCAAGGAGATCAAGAGGTCGAAGGAGAGACGAGAGGAGGCCGTCTATCAGGCGGCGGAGACGGCGAGACAGTCGACGCGTGCGTCGGAGGACTCGCTGTGCTATCAAGATCGGTTCAAGGGTGCGAAGTTCAAGCTGAAGGGGGTCGCAGAGCGGTGCAAATGGAGCGGCGACATGAGCGACCTCGCCGGCTTCCTGCGGCTCGCCACGACCCTGGACGACCACTTGGAGTACGCTTTCACGGCCTTGAAGGGGACGCGGTTCGTGCCCGGCATTTTCGAGCACGGACTAGCCCTTGTACGTGGTCGGGTGGAGAAGGTCGGCACGGCAGCCGGCGATGACTTCCTGGCCAAGTGCACGACCAGGGCGGCCGAGATCCCGCCGCCCAACTCTAAGGTGACGTGGTGGAAGCACCTCATTCTCATGTTGGAGGTTGCGGACGCCGTGAACGTCGACCTGATCATGGAGGAGCTGCTCTGCAAGGAGGCTGCCAACGAGAGGCGTGGGCTGGGCGACAAGATCAAGTCGTTGCAGCGTGCTGTCGTGCGGTACCTGTGGTTTGTTCGTCACACAACCGCGTACATGTCCGCACGCGACGCCCCGTCGGTCGAGGAGGGCGACTGTGGCGGTGCTGCAGCCGCTGGAGCCGGCGCCGGTCACGGTGCTGGCTCTGGGCCTGCGATTCTTGCGCGAGACTGGTGCCGCTTGCACGGGCTGGAAGGCGACCGTTTCCGACGTGCTTGCGGTGCTGATGGTGGCCCAGGCGACCCTCCTGGTAATGCACACTTTCGCTTCCAGATGGGGCGCCGCATCATCAAACACCTGGCTGATGCCCACGGTCGCAAGGTTCTGCCCGACGGCCGCGCGAGTCCGGCCGCGAAGGGCGATCCAGTGCTGTTCTTTCGGCAGTACCGCGTGGAGACTTTCGACCAGCTCGTGGCCATGACGACGGCCAAGCATCCAGCGCTCTCCAGAGTTCTCATGGCGCAGGAGGTTGCTTTCCGTGAGCTATCGACTCGACCGACCCGTGGCCGGGTGCACCAGCGGCCTGCACGACGCGAGCGGGAGACGGACTCGTCAGATGACGAAGATGGCCCGCGCAACCGGAAGCTCATGCGTCGCCAGCGGCGGCGTCTGGCCGAGCGCGAGCGGAAGTTCGCTGACAAGGGCCGGAAGACCGAACGGACACAGCCGAGGACCGAAGCACGAGGCGGCGCAGGCGGTGGATCTTCGAAGCACGACCGTGACCGTAGTCGGGGCGCCGACCGTGGTGGCCCGCGTGGACGCATGTCTGAGCGACGCGGAGGCAGCCGGGGCAATGGCCGTAGTGGTGGCGCCGGCGGAGTCGGCAGCGGCAAGGACAATGCCGAAGTCAAGCGTCGTTGGTGCTACCTGTGCTTGAGCAAGAAGCACAGCCGCGTCAGCTGCCCGCTTCCGGCGCAGATTGGCGACGACAAGGCCGAGGGGCGCGTGAAGCAGTACCAGGGCAAGCTGTCGATCCGTGTGCCGGGTCTGGTGCGTCTCGTCGAGCTGGGGAAGCTGAAAGTCGCGGACGATCCGGACACACTGAGCCCTGCTAAACGAGAAGCGTTGCGCGATTTCGCTGGGCGCTTCAACCCGTCGCACGTGTACGAGCAGGCCCGTGGTCATGTGCTAGTGTCGCAACTCCCTCGTGACAGCGACGACCTAGCACCGCGCGACGATGACGACGATGTCGACGGCGACACGGCTGGGGTTGGCAGCGCGTTCTATTGCGCAGCGGATCTGACCGATGGAGACGAGGCGTCAGAGGAGGAGGTTGCCGAAGCAGAGCCCAGTGATGAGGCTCACGACTCCTCCGACTCGGAAGTCGATCTTGAGGAACTCTACAAGATACTCGGCTGCCGCGACAGCGACGAGGAGAGCGGCGACGATTCGGAAGTCGCTGCGGCACAGACTGAGCACGCGCGCCCAGCCTGTGATACACTTGGTAGTGTGAGCGCTTACCCAGTGATGTCCGAGCCGCACGTTCCCAGTAGCACATCGTACCATCAGCAGCGCAATCGTGTCCCAACGTCAGCTAGTGGCAACCCGAGCAGCACTGCCCTCGACTGGGTGGCTGTAGTTCAAGTTGCCCTCCCAATCATGGCAGTGACAGCGTTGTGCGACGACGCCGGCTCGACCACCACGCTGTTGGCGGCGTTGGTCGGTGTGTGGTCGGTTGCACACGTGGTTTTCACGCTGCCTAGGGTACTCGCTGCGACGACGGATGCTGTGATACTGTGGTTTATACGGGGGCTCCGACCGACATTGCACGCGCGACTGACGCAGGCGCCGGCACCAAAATTCGGACCGCGGCATGCGGCGGTGCACTGGCAACGCGAAGCGCGGCGGGAGCGGCTGAATCAAGCGCTATCGGATAAGGCGAGAGCTGATGCGAAGTCGGTTTGTGAGGGACACACGGTGCTTTTTGCGGATCGCATTCGAGAGGGACCGTTCACCGTTGCCGTCGACCCAGAGCGCGCGCTAGCCACGGTCGTGGAGGACGAGACCAGACTCTTTGCGCAGCGCGACGTGACGGTCCGACGGCGGAGCAAACGGCGACGACACCCGGAGGCAGAGGAGATCCGGCCCGACGCGATTGCGCGGGTGATGTTCATCAAGCACCAGACTTTGACGAAACGAGGACAGTACGGTATCGACGGCCAGTCAACGTGTCTACAGATTGCGAACGTGCCGGTGGGTGGCCGCCGCACGATGACCAAGACGCTGTTCGACACCGGAGCTGATCTGTCCCTGATTTCGCTCGACGCACTGACGCGGATCCGGCCTGGACACACGCTGATCCGCGACGTGATTGACACGTCGCACGTGACTAACGTCCAAGCGGTCAGCGGCGCACAACTCACACTTGGGCGCGCCACGCTGACGATGGAGGTGGATGGCGTCGCGGTGCCACACTCACTGAACGTGATGAGGGCGCCATTGAGCGACGATTTCGCCATGCTCCTGGGCACGGATTTTCACCGCAGATTTGAGAAGACGGAGTTCGACTGGCAGGCAGGAACAGTGTCTTTCTGGCCGTTCCGCCAGCCGACCCCGTTGACAGTGCGAACGCAACAGAGTCGTCTACGAGCTCCAAGGTGGGAGGACACTTTCAGGTCTTTCGCACTTGGAGGCACTGGGCCGACGACCGAGGAATACGAACGCCTCCGCGAGGAACACCACGCGGAGCTAGGGTGGCTACAGGAAGGCTGTGACGCCGGTGCACCGATCCAGCACGGCGAGCCGACGATCTCGACACCGGCGGCGTGGGAACACTGGTCGTTTCCCGACGAACGTCCGTCGACGGTGGAGCTGGAGCTAGCCGAGAGTGAGGTGATTCCGGACACGTCAGACACGGCGACGTCCGACACCGAGTCTGCGTTCATGATTCGCAGTTGGGACGCTACGGGGCCGCGTGTGCGACAGCAACTCGACGACGCCTGCGAACGGGCGCTGCTGAGGCCATATGGACAGCGAGTGGCTCTAGAAGGTCAGGACGAGCTGCTGAGCTGCCACACTGCTCGCGTAGCGATGGCGAAGGGAAACACGGGCAAGCGACTCCGCGAGGCCGACCGCTCGGCGCACGAGCTTGCAGCCGTGCGAGCGAAGCTGAAACTGGCAGAGGAGTCGGTTGAGAGGTTCCACCGCGGCCTCCGTCAGTCGGCGGAGACGATCATGTCCGACGCGATGGACGACGCAGACGGCGCGCCGCACGGCCGGTTTGTGGCTGTTGCAAGTGACGGCGCGGATGTTGCCGCGATGACGAAGGACCTGATCAAACTGAAGCCGGGTACGCGGCCGACGAAAGGCTACAGCCGCAAGTACCAAGGTGAGATCGGGACTTGGGCGTGGCAGACGATTCAGGAGATGAAGCGACTTGATATCGTCTCACCGTCGTCGTCCCCATGGGACGTCCCGTTGTTGATCGTGCCAAAGCGGAAGAATGGACTGGTG
>Ga0208128_1001034_pt1 | contig 10668 bp, 10 predicted proteins | sample ETNtaG_35_FD_185758 | JGI IMG/M metagenome (GOLD analysis project Ga0208128, IMG submission 185758) | Marine microbial and viral communities from oxygen minimum zone, Eastern Pacific Ocean - ETNP201306PF51B (SPAdes) (version 2) | ecosystem: Environmental > Aquatic > Marine > Oceanic ... | reverse complement strand
CTTTTTAAAACTTCAAGAGTAATTTTTTTCAACCGTTGTAAAAGTGAAGATGTTGTAAGTACATTAATCAAATAATTTGTTTTCAGAAATATAAATAGGTTCAACAATAGATTTTACTGGCAATGATAATATATTTTTTAAATTAAATTTAACTATTTCACTGAAGTTTATTTGTTGAAAAATTTTTTTACCTAAAATGTTAACAATATGTGAAGGTAATTTAGAATTTGTGATACAATGACTATATTGACTATAATCAATTTTCATTGAATGTAGCTTGGCATCTATTTTCTTAATCAAATATTTATGACTTTTATTGGATGAAATAGCAATAAAATTCTGATTATTGGAAGAGCAAATAATCATTAATGTTTTTTTCTCATATGATTTTGGTATTGTAAATTGTAAAAGATCAGCACAAGAAATACCTATGAGAGGTATTCTATTTGAAATACTGAGTCCGTACATAAATGCTATTCCAACTCGCAAAGCAGTAAAGGATCCGGGGCCTGTACACACTATAAGTTTTTCAATTTTATCATTAACTTGTAGTTGATTTTGCAATGTAAAATATTTTGGTATAATACAATCACTGATTTTTTTACTATTTTTACTTAAAATCTGTATAGATCTAATAACTTTATTTTCTTTAATAACTGAAAAAACCGGTAATGGTGAAACTGCATCTAAAAATAAAATCATACAATGTTAGTTTTTAATATTAAAATTAATCAATTATCTGTCTTCGCACTTTTTTTTATTATTTTAAGTAGCTCAGTTCAAGCTAATAATATTAAAAATTCTGCAGTAGTGTTTATGTATCATAAGTTTGGTATTTCAAAATATCCCACAACCAATATTACTTTAGATCAATTTAATAAACATCTAGAGGAATTTTCACAACCAAAATATAATGTTAGGTCCCTTAATTACGTTCTTGATACAATAATTAATGATGGCGACCTGCCAAATAACACAATTGGCATAAGCGTTGATGATGCGGACAGATCTTTTCTTACTGCTGCCTGGCCTAAACTTAAAGAAAAAGGATTTCCTGTAACCTTATTTGTTACTACTTCAACTATTGTTGAAAATAATAAAAACTATTTAAATTGGGATGAAATTAGACAACTAAAAGCAGAGGGGGTTGAGATTGGCGCACATTCACACACTCATGAACATTCAGCTGATTATACTCTTGAAGAATTGCGTAAAGAAATTGAAAAATCAAATAAAATTTTTTTAAAAGAGATCGGAAAAACACCAGATTTGTATGCTTATCCCTATGGAGAAGCTGATGAGAAAATCTTCGATTTATTAAAAAAATATAAATATAAAGCTGCTTTTGGCCAACATTCTGGTGCTATCAATGAAACTTCTAATTTATATTATCTACCACGTTTTTCACTTAATGAAAGATACGGAGAAATAAATAGAGTAAAATTTGCCGCAAACGTTAAAGGATTGGGTGTTTATGATTTTATCCCAACCAATCCACATATAATTGAAAATCCCCCATACATTGGTTTTTCTTTATTAGATCAATTACTCACAAAAGATATTGAATGCTTTGTGTTCGATAGTGATGGACGAGTTAAGAATGAAATATTTAAATTTAATGAAAGAATTGAGTTAAGATTATTGAGAAAACTTAATCAAGGAAGGTCTCGCTTAAACTGCACTGCAAGAGATAAAAAGGATAATTGGCGATGGTTTGGCCATCAGTTTTTGTTATAATTTAAGATATAGTCAATAAAGATAGAATATTGTCATATTGGGTTAATTCATTATCGTGAATGATAGAAATTATAATATCAACATACTCATCATTTACAGCATACGCATCTAATTTATCTACTAACAAATCAACATTATTAAAGGAATTATTTTTATCTCTAATAATTTTTCTAAGTTTTCTAAATTTATCATAAGCAAAATGAGTGTTAATATTTATAAAATATGATTCAACGCTCTTATCAATTGTTTTGAAGTATTTGACTAAATGTTTTTTTCCTTCTTCTCGTCGGGCTGGTATAATGCCATTATTGATATCATAGGTATACTCACCAAAAAGTGCGTTAAATTCAGTAGCAAAACGAGAAGATCCCCACCCGCTTTCATTGGCCGCTTGGGCTAATACAATTGAATTAGGAATTATATCAATGTAAATAAGCAAATCATTGATAATATCAATTTTGTGTCTATTTTTTGCAGTAACAGAATATTTGGTTGCTAAATTTTTAATAAAAACCTGATCAGTCTGACTGAGTGTTTTATTTTGAATTAAATAATTTTTTGTATCGATCAGCCTTTGGCGCAGTACGATAATTTTTCGATTTTGATCAACTATTATGGGTAAGACAATATTAATAAAGTCTTTTTTTCTTTCGTTAATATTACTTGATAAATTAATTTTTTTGAATGATGTCAATTTATTTGACAAACTATTATTATAATTCTGCATAGTTTCTTCAAATTTACTTATGCTATAATTGTCTTGAAAAAGTAACGAATTGTTAGTTTTTTTTATTTTAGCATCTAAGGCAGCGTCGCCGATTATATTATTATAAATTATTTCATCAGAAAAATTATTGAATTTATTAAGAGCAATTTTCGGTTCATTATCCTTATTGTCTAATAATAAAAAATTTAAAAAAATAGTGAATATGAATGGCAAAAAAATAACAAATAAGAAAAATAAAAAATTTTTTCCACTATCATTAGTTTCACTACTAATATTGATTTTATTATATTTGCTCATATAGGCCTTGTGATATTCTTTGTTTTTACCCTTAATTATTCTTGTCATTTATAGTTATTATAAATATGGGCATTATATATTGCATTGCAATATAATTCAAGAAAAATATTGCAGTGCAGCACATTTATCAATTTATTAATTGTATGCTACCTAAGCTGATTCTTTTTTGATCTACATCAAATTTTATTAATTTTCTGTTTCCGAAGTGCTGAGTCAAAGGCATAAGTTTATATAAAATAATCAAATGAATTTTGAAATGTTATGTATCTAATTGAGTATTATTCATTAACCGGCCTGACCTCTATTACTTCAGGAACATAATGCTTAAGCATATTTTCTATTCCTGTTTTGAGTGTTGCCGCTGAACTTGGACAACCTGAACAAGCGCCCTGCATTTGAAGATATACAATGCCTTTTTCAAATTTTTGATAAACTATGTCTCCTCCATCCATAGCTACAGCGGGCCTGACACGAGTATCTAGCAATTCTTTAATTTGTTTCACAATATCTGAATCATCTTGATTTTCATTTAATTCTTCGAATTTTTTTTGATTGAGAACATCTGCTACAGTCTCTTCCCCGGAATTATAATGGTCTGTTATGGCGCCAAGAACCATTGGTTTTAAAACTTGCCAATCCAAATCTTCATCTTTTGTGATTGTAATAAAATCACTTCCAAAAAAAACGCTGACAACGCCATCAACGGCAAACATTCTTTTAGCAAATGGTGAATTTGAAGCCTCGGATTCATTTTGATAAAATATTGTCCCCTTCTTAGTTACAGTCCGGCCTGGGAGAAATTTTAGCGTAAGAGGATTGGGTGTTGGCTCAACTTGTATAAACATAATGAACTATATATAGATTTTATTATGTCAATCGTATGAAAAAACTATGTATTCCTTTTATTTGTTGGGGATTTTAGGTTTTTGAGAAACCCACAACATCATAAACCTTGCTTAAAACCGAATCGGCTACATAAATTGCCTTTTCCTTGCCTTTCTTCATTATTCCATCAAGATATGGTTTATCATCGATTAACTTTTGCATTTCTTTTCCAATGGGGTCTATTTTATCCACAATTACATCAGCAAGGTCTTTTTTAAATGATGAGAATTCTTTTCCTGCATACTGTTCTACAACATCCTCTGTAGACTTGTTATTAAACGAGGCAAAAATAGATAATAGATTAAATGCCTCTGGTCTTTTGTACGCTTCTTTCATATTAGCTGGCAATGTATGAGGATCCGTTTTTGCTTTTCTAATTTTTTGCACAATTTCATCAGCAGTATCATTTAACATAATGCGGGAATAATCAGAGGAATCCGATTTGCTCATTTTTTTTGTTCCATCACGCAGACTCATTACTCTTGCTCCCTCCCCAAAGATAAGAGGTTCAGGAACAGGGAATAAATCAGTTTTAAAATCATTATTAAACTTTTGCGCAATGTCGCGTGTTAATTCCAAATGTTGTTTTTGATCTTCTCCCACAGGAACATGTGTTGCCAAATAAACTAAAATATCAGCAGCCATAAGTGTTGGGTAAGAAAACAAACCAACTGAGACATTTTCTTTATCTTTCCCCGCCTTATCTTTAAATTGTGTCATACGGTTCAGCCAACCCATTCTTGCCACACAACTAAAGATCCAAGCAAGTTGAGCGTGCTGGGGGACTTGCGATTGAGAAAATAAAACATTTTTATCTGAATCAATGCCCGATGCAATAAAAGCGGCTGTTACTTCGCGTGTCTTATGGGCTAGTTGCTGTGGATCTTGCCAAACGGTAATGGCGTGCAAGTCAACAACACAAAAAAAACATTCGTATTCCTTCTGCAATGAAACAAAATTTTTTATTGCTCCTAAATAATTGCCTATATGTAAGTCGCCGGAAGGTTGAACGCCGGAAAAGATTCTTTTAGATTTGTTCATGCTAGTTTTTGATAAATCCTTTAAGCTCATCAATTGTGAGAACTTTTAGCATAAAAATCATAGTCATATAAATAATATTACAAGCCATAATAGCAATAATAAGAGCTGCCACATTATTAGTAGTGCTATGCATATTCATATGAGGAAAGAGTGTTAAATTTAAATAATAACAAGCACCTCCCATTATAATCGAGCAGATAACAGTTTTAACACCATGGTTTATAAGCCGGGAATCTAAAGTTATATTATCTTTCATTTTAAGTATGACATATAACAACAATGCGTTAACCCATGCGCTAATAGCGGTTGCCAGAGCAATGCCCGTCTCGCGCATTGATTGAATGAATATAAGGGATAAAATGATATTTATTACAACGCTTGCAATAGAAACATATAGGGGTGTTTTAGTGTCTTCCCTTGCAAAAAAACAGGTTACCAATACCTTTATTAATATGTAGGCAGGAAGACCTAGGGCAAACATGGATAAAACTTTTGCTGTATACAAAGTATCACTACTTAGAAATGCACCACGCTCGAATAAAATATAAATAATAGGTTTAGATAAAATATATAATCCGATAGCTGAAGGAATAGAAATGAGTATGCAAAATTCAAGAGATCTATTTTGTGTTGCTTGTACTTCTTTTTGATCATTTTGTTTAATTGCTTTGGAAAGAGATGGAAGCAAAACAATGCCCATTGCAATGCCGAAAATTGCTAAAGGTAATTGATTTAATCGGTCAGCATAATAAATGTGACTGATGGCGCCAATAGGAAGAAAGGATGCTATCACGGTACCAATAATAATATTGAGTTGAATAACGCCCGAGCCTACAATGCCTGGAATAAATAACGTGAAGAATTTTTTCATACGGTCATTGATTTGAGGTAATTTAATGCGCGGGCGATAAAAAATAAGAACTGCGCGATACATTAGAAGAAATTGGAACAGTCCTCCGATTAAGACACCGTACGATAAGGCATGTCCTGCGGAAGGAAGTTGCGGGGTCAATATAAAAAGAGAGAGGATAAAGCTAATATTCAGAATAGATGGAGCCAAAGATCCTGCGGCAAACTTGCCGTGCACATTCATAATAGATGTAAAATGCGCTACCAAGGAAATAAAAATGAGATAAGGGAATATGATTTTTCCAAAATGCACCGCTAAATCAAAAGCCTCCTTGTTGGAAGTAAATCCAGGAGCCAATACCTGGATGATATATGGCATCCCAAAATAAAATATAATCGTTAAGATTACCGTAACAAATAATAACAAAGACATTGTATTTTCAACAAAATCCGCAGCTTCATCATCATCTTTGGAATCTATCACCGCACCTGAAAATACAGGGATTAGTGCGGCGCTATATGCTCCTTCGGCCAATACGCGTCTAAAGAAATTAGGAAGACGGAAGGCAACAAAAAATGCATCAGCTGTTACGGTCGATCCTAAATATTTTGCAATAAAAATATCACGGATGAATCCTAAAATTCGGCTAAGCGCTGTATAGGAGCTAACCGTAAAAAATGATCGAAACAATCCGCGCATAAGCTAATTTTATAGTGTGATAACTGATTTGTATAAATGTATTTTAGGGCTTAATTGTGCCTAAAAAATTAAAAAAAAAAATTAATCTAGTCGAATCGAATAATCAGAAATAGACATTATATGTAATCCTCGATGGATCTTACTCTTATATATACAATTACGGGTTTTGGGCTTGCGGCCTATTCAGTTATTGGCAACGATTCTATACAAACATTAGGTACATTCCTAGCATCAAACAAAGAGCGATTTAAATGGTACATATTATGGTTTGCCGCATCTGTAGCTATGACATTTACTCTTGCATATGGATGGTATTTTTATGATGGCGACATTGCATATGAACGATTAACGCAAATACCGTATCAAGAAATAAAATGGTATCATGCTATGGCACCTGCGGTATTGCTATTGCTGACACGAATAGGCATTCCAGTTTCAACTACATTTCTTGTTTTATCAGCATTTGCTAGCACTGTTGTATTAGAAAAGATGCTTGTAAAATCAATGGTGGGCTACGGAGTTGCAGCGCTTTCAGCTTATCTTATTTGGGTAGTGTTAGAACGATTAATAGATGAGAAGAAAAATAGAATTAGCAAAAGACGTAGACGAGTTTGGCGTGTAGCGCAGTGGGTTACAAGTGGCTGGTTATTTTTTGCTTGGTTGCAACATGATATGGCCAACATAGCAGTATTTCTTCCACGTCAATTATCATTTATTCAGTTTCTGATGGTATTGGGTGTAACTATTGGATTGCTTGGTTATATTTTTTATACCCAGGGCGGTAAGATACAAAGTGTTGTTCTTGATAAACAAGGAACAAGATATGTTCGTTCCGCTACAATAATCAATATTGTGTATATTGGAGTATTATATATTTTTAAAGAATTAAACAATTTGCCGATGTCTACTACATGGGTATTTGTTGGACTGCTCGCAGGTCGTGAACTGGCAATATCAACGGTAATGTCAAATTATAAATTTGTATACGTGTTTCCAATCATTGCAAAAGATTTTGGGAAAATGATGCTTGGACTTGGCGTGTCAGTAGCAATAGTATTATCAATCCATTATGTTTTAATTCCATACGGATTATAAATTGAAGATTTAATTATCTTTCTTTTTTTTCGCTTTCTTTAATTTTGGCCAATAATCCTCGTCAAGGATGTAACCGACACATTTAGAAGAGCCGCATTTACATATATGATCGACATAATCCTCATCGTATGAATAGCCATAATTATATGAGAGCTCTTCGTTTCTTTTAATTTTTTTTATGGCCCATACCCAAATCTCACTATTGTCTATCTCCACTTCACAATTGGGATTGCACGAGTGATTAATATGTCTTGCATAATTATTCTTAACACTTCCATCGATATCATAGCGTTTATTTAATTCAAAAACATAGACCATTCCGTTATTTTTGTTTTTTTTTGCTTTTTTTATTTGAATATCCGCTCGTCTGTCACCCTCTTTTTTTGTGACCTTATCTCCGACATATTCAATGACTTTAGATCCTTTTTTTATATTCTGAGATGCGAATAAACCGCTGCCATGTACGCCTGATTTTTTTTTATGCCAAATTTTATCCATTGTTGTTCCAACAAACTAAGAAAATATAATCTTGCTGCTTGTAAATTATTTAGAGTAAATTTGAAGTATTATTGTATCGTTTGATTATTCGCCTTATTTAACTATAAGCGTCGAATTATGTTCGGCTTTAAAACAGAATCATTATTTGGACAAACAAAACAACTTGAGCGAGAAATTGACCAGTTTGTTGATATTCTCTCAGAAGTTGGTCTTGTATTTAAATCCATTGTTTCATTATATTTAAATAATGGCAACTCTGATAAATTTGACGGAATGGTCGAACAGGTGCGTGGAATGGAGAGCAAGGCTGATAAAATCACAAAAGAAGTGGAGCGCACATTATATGAGGAAACTTTAATTCCAGATGCGAGAAGTGACGTATTACGATTATTAGAACATATGGATGAACTGATAGGCATGTATCAAGGTAACTGCTATCATTTCTCTATTCAAAAACCTGATTTTCCAAAAGAGTTTCATAGAGATTTAATAAGTCTATGTGAAACGGTTGTTAATTGTGTAGAGTCTCTATGTTTAACTGTCAGGTCATTCTTTCGGGATACCAAGTCTGTGCGTGATGATGCCCATAAAGTCACTTTTTATGAAAAAGAATCTGATATTCAGTTTTCATCACTTGCGCGAAAAATTTTTGATTCCAAACTGCCTTTAGATCAAAAAATGCATCTTCGATATTTTGTTGAAAAAATAGATCGTATTTGTGATCAGGCAGAAGATATTGCGGATGAAATTCAAATCTACGCTATTAAAAGATCAATCTAATTAATCTATGGATTTAACAATTATTGTTTTTCTTCTAGGTGGATTGTTTTTAGGCTGGTCTCTTGGAGCCAATGATGCTGCCAATGTTTTTGGAACCGCTGTTGGTACTCGTATGATCCGATTTCAAACAGCTGCTATAGTATGTGGCATCTTTGTTATATTGGGTGCAGTCATCAGCGGGGCTGGCACAACAGAAACACTAGGGAAGTTAGGATCTGTTAATGCTCTGCCAGGTGCATTTGCCGCTTGTGTTGCTGCTGGACTGGCGGTTTACCTTATGACAAAATTTGGCTTACCCGTCTCTACAACACAAGCCATCGTTGGTGCTATTGTGGGATGGAATATTTACACAGGATCATCTACCAACATTCAAGTTCTCATTACTATTATTAGCACGTGGGTGTTGTGTCCTATCATTGCTGGTTTAATTGCTATGTTTTTATTTACAATAACAAAAAGAATTTTACGCTATAACACGTTACATATTTTGCGCTTAGATGCTTACACAAGACTTTTACTACTGCTCGCCGGTGCATTTGGAGCATACAGTCTTGGAGCAAATAACATTGCTAATGTGATGGGGGTATTTGTTCCTATCTCGCCTTTTACTGACATTAACATTATGAATATTTTGTATTTATCATCCGCAGGTCAACTATTTTTATTAGGGGGAATAGCTATTGCGGTTGGCGTGGTTACATATTCTAAAAAGGTAATGTTAACAGTTGGAAGTGATCTTCTTCGATTATCTCCTGTGGCCGCCTTTATTGTAGTAATTTCTCATTCTATTGTACTATTTGTATTTGCCTCTCAGGGCATAAGTAATTTTTTAAATTCTATTAATTTGCCCTCAATACCTCTTGTGCCGGTATCAAGTTCCCAGGCAATTGTTGGTGCTATCATTGGCATTGGAATATTAAAGGGTGGTAAAGAAGTAAAATGGGGTATTGCTGGCAGAATTGCGCTGGGGTGGTTTATTCTTCCAGTCATTGCTGCTTTAATTGCTTTTCTATCTCTTTTTGTATTACAAAACATTTTTAATCAAACAATTAGTTTTTAAAATAAATCTAATTATAAATACAAACAATGAAAGACAATGATCGGCAAACTTTATCTGAAAGTTTCATTATTAATAATTACTTAAAAAAGTTAAATTTTAATAAGAAGGAATCCTTTAATTTTGAAAACGATGGTGCTTACTTAAGCATTTCAGAAAACAAGAAAATTGTTGTCAGCAATGACACCATTGTAGAAGGGGTAGATTTTTTTACTAATGACGACGCAGATTCAATTGCTAATAAAATTATTTGTTACAATTTATCCGATATATCTTCCATGGGGGCTATGCCTTACTGTTTCAATCTTTCCCTTGGATTGCCAAAGAAAATTAGCAAAAAATGGCTGCGCTCTTTCTCTTCTAAGATTTTAAAACTTCAAAAAAAATATAAATTTTTTCTTTTGGGCGGAGACATTGCTCAAACCAAACACATTGTCATATCTGCAACTTTTTTTGGAAGAATAGCCAGCGGAAGGATTATTAGAAGGGACGGAGCTAAAATTAATGATGATATTTGGGTCACGGGAAATCTAGGGAATTCGTTTGCGGGATTAATGTTTAAAAAAAATATAATAAAGACAAATGATTCAATTAAGAAATTTTTTATTAAAAAGTATCTTTATCCTGATCCTTGCATGATAGGTGACAAACTAAGACTCATTGCAACTTCAGCCATTGATATTTCTGATGGCTTTTATGGAGATTTAAACAAGTTGTTACAACCTAATAATCTGGGCGCAAACATTGATGTAAAATCGATTCCCATCCTACCTAAATTAAAAAATCTTATCCTCTCGCATAAATTTAAAATAAATAAATTACTATCAGCTGGTGATGATTATGAAATTTTGTTCACATCTGATCCTAAAAAAAAATATTTAATAAATGCCCTATCAAAAAAAAATAAAATAAAGATCACAAAAATAGGAACCATTATAAATAAAAAAGGAATTTATGCTGATGGAAAAATACTTAGTTTAAACAAAAAATCTTTTAAATATA
>Ga0208128_1001030_pt1 | contig 10692 bp, 12 predicted proteins | sample ETNtaG_35_FD_185758 | JGI IMG/M metagenome (GOLD analysis project Ga0208128, IMG submission 185758) | Marine microbial and viral communities from oxygen minimum zone, Eastern Pacific Ocean - ETNP201306PF51B (SPAdes) (version 2) | ecosystem: Environmental > Aquatic > Marine > Oceanic ... | reverse complement strand
CCATTCCTATCTTTCTCTCCATAAATCAGATCAACAAGCCTAACCAACTCTTCCATCTATTTGTCTGTTGGTAATTACAGGTGAGCAAGGAGGTGTTCTTTCATTGGTGTTAATTTCTCTTGAATTAAAAACAAGGCAAATTCGGATTAATCTTGTTCACACCAAAAGTCGAAAATTTTTAGGAATTTTTCCTAATTGTGCACCACCTCCTATTGGTTTATATTCTAAATTAATATTGTGAGTTCCTGATTGACTACTACCAATTCTCATAGAAGCTTTCTTTCCTGTACCCTTTCTAGGAAGTTCATCTAGAGTAAATTCATTAGTGAGTATTTCAAATTCCAATTTTTTGTTATCCCAAGGCAAATTTACTTGCCATTTATTATATTTGATTGGATTTAATTGCTCAAAATTACCACCTTTCATAGTTAAGTTCAATAATTCATAATGCATTTTTTTACTTTCGTGTGTTTTTGGAGATGAACCTGCTACAGTTTTCTTTAAAGATATACCTACAATTACTGGTGGGTTAGATTTAAAAGCAGCTATTAACGCTTGATTGACTTCTGTAATATATTGGGCTCTTTTAATATCAAGCATTACTCCATCATAATTAGGAGCACTTTTATTTACTAACCAAATATCTGCTGGATTCCAAGAATCTTTTTGAGTTATCTTTCCAAATTTTTCCCATTCACCCAAACGATTACTTTTAATTACTTTTTGCTCTGAGGTCATTTTTGATATAAGTGCTTCTTTGGGAGGCCCAAATTTTACAAGATTAGTAATAAAGTTTAAAAATTGGTCATAATCAAAAACATCAAAGGCACCATCAGGCAGTTTTGTTTCAAATTCAACCTTTTTAAATTGCAAAAGGAAATGGTAATACCATTCTCTCATACCTATATCTTTAGCTATTTTGGCTGCAGGTGTGACACCATCACCACCTTTAGCTTTAGGTATAGGTTTTAAACCAGGCCAGGTATCACTTAAATTGAATCCACCAAATCCTGGCATCTTTCCAGTACACAGTAAATCAAAATCTCGTTCAAGTATAGCATCAGTTTTGCCTTTAGGTTTATAGTTACTTGGGCCTAATAAGATTTCAAATATTCGTAGGGTTACCGTTTCTTGCATTTCAGTCCCGGGAGTAGAAGTTGCGGGATCTCCTCCAGCTTTACCTCCAAGTTTTCCAGTTTTTTCTACTTGGGCAGGATTAGCCTTAATCTCTTTACCAGCCTTTTTTCCGACAATCCATACTTGATCGTTTCCTTTCCTTTTAGTTTTCTTTTCTATTGTGACCGTAGGTAAAATGTTAATGGATCTTATTAGGGCTGTTCTTTCAGGAGAGGTTTTTTTCCAATTACCTGTGGCCGTTTTGGTCATTTTAATAAGTGCGGCTTTTGTATATTTTTTTCCGCCGACATCTATAAAATCTGCTTTAAATTTTGTTCCACCTTTACTTAATATAAAGTCATCACCCTCAACTATCATTTCGATAAGCCCAGGAATTCTAGTAGATGGAGGTGTACCCAAATAAGATTTTTTCTTTTCTGATTGCTGTAGATTTTTTAAACTGGTTGATGCCATACAAATATTTATAGAAGCATAAATATGGAAGAAGAATAAAATACTAGACTAATATGCTAATATGTCAAAGACTACACAAAATCGACACAATTTTGACATAAACATAATAATGTCAGGATATAGACATAATTTAGACAAGACATTTAGCCCTGGATGTGATACCATATATAGATAAGATGAAAGATTTAACACAATTTTTGGGAAGATATGTATAACTACAAACAATATCAGGAGGCCAATAATGTTCCGTTGGGCATTCTTATGGAAGATAGGAACACCCATCTAGAACATCTAGAGGATGATATTCTCAATAATGGTGTGCGTGGCGGCCAAAACGCCATAGCATTCCTCAACGCTTTAGATAAGATGATGAGCGGTCACAGTAAGAATAAGATGAATGTGACCGTCAAGTGGGATGGTGCACCGGCCATTTGGGCAGGTATTAATCCAGAGAATGGTAAGTTCTTTGTTGGGGGTAAACATATCTTCAATAAAGTTCCAAAGATTAATTACACCAATGCTGATATTGACAGGAACCACCCAGGCGCTGGTTTGAATAAAAAACTCAAAGTGGCATTGGCTACATTCCCAGCATTAAATATCCCTGGCATTTGGCAGGGCGATTTGTTATACACCTCAGAAGAATTGAAGGGTGATGATATTGATGGTGACCGTGTGATTGTTTTCACACCAAATACTATCACTTATGCTGTGTCAGTTCGTAGTCAGATGGCCAGAAAAATAACCTCATCTAAAATTGGAATAGTATGGCACACTACATACACCGGTAAGACTATGGACTCATTATCAGCCAAGTTTGGTGCCAATTCTTCAAGCCTTACAACGTCCAAGGCTGTATGGTCAACTGATGCTACATTCAAAGACACATCAGGCAATGTAATGTTTACTGCTGCTGAGTCTAAAAAGTTCCAGAGAGTCCTTAGGATGGCCGCTGGTTCTTTAAAGTCAGCTAAAGGTTATCTTCCTATTATTGCTAAAGATATTAAAGATAAGAATTTATGGACACCTGCAGGAATGATAAAGGTTTTTCTAAACTCCTACATCAGGGGTGGCCAAAAGATAGAAAATACAAGAGAAGTATTAGAATTTTTTGGTAAATATTATGAAAAGGCTTTAGATAAAAAGATAAAATCCTTGAAAAGTAAGGCTGGTAAAGAGAAATGGACTCAAATAAAGAAGGATGGCGTTTCAGAATATAATAAATACAAGAGATTATTGTATTTTGTAATAGCATCCTATATAACTTTACAGACCGCTAAGGAACAAGTATTAAGAAAATTAGAACGAGCTGAAAATATAGGTACATTTTTAAGAACTCCCAATGGATATAAAGTCACAGCACCTGAAGGGTTTGTGGCGATAGATCATGTTGGTAAGGCACTAAAACTGGTTGATAGATTAGAGTTTAGTAGAGCTAATTTTACAGCCCCAAAAAATTGGAAATAAAACAATGACAACAGAAGAAAAATGTAAAAATCCAAAGTGTGAATGTGAAAGTTGCTCTTGTGATGACTGCTCTTGTTCTGATGATAAGCCTTGTGAATGTTGCGAAGAAGAACTTAATAATGTAATGTAGTGTAATGAAAGAACATTGGCAGGATATAAAAGGAACCTTCAAGGAACAAAAAATATATCGGGCTAGGTGGGTGTGGTATCACACAATAATGGCGTTTGAATTGTTCTTGATAATAATTTTACTGATTGGAATCCTAATAAAAATATAACAATAAAAGGAAAATGTAACATGATAAATGGATGGTCAATTCCAGCAATAGCCTTTGCTGTAGTATCTCAAGCGGCAGCAGCTATATGGTGGGCTTCAGATACTAATACCAAAGTAGAAAGAAATACTACTGCCATTGAACAAGTAGTAGAGAATGAAAAGGAGATTGCTGTAGTACAAATGCAGCAACAGGTGATAGTTGATGATATAAAGGAAATGAAGTCAACAGATAAAGAAATGAGAGATATGATTAACCGAATTTATGAAATTATGAGGAGTTGGGAAGAGTAACAAAGTGACAAAATCTATAGCATTTACTTTTGGACGTTTTAATCCACCCACCACCGGCCACGAAAAGCTTTTAAATAAGACACGTGGAGCCAATAAGAACTATCGCGTTTATGCCAGCCAATCACAAGACCCAAAAAGAAATCCATTAAACCATAGAAACAAAATTGCTGTAATGAAAGGTATGTTTCCAGATCATTCACGGAAAATATCTAGAGATAAAATGACAACAGCTTTAGACGTTATGGTGCAGTTGTATAAAGAAAAATATACAGACGTTTTAATGGTAGTAGGCTCAGACAGAGTTGAAGAATTCAAATCACTATTGGATAAATACAATGGTGTAAAGGCAAGACACGGCCGCTACAAGTTTAAATCAATACGAATAATCAGTGCAGGGGAAAGAGATCCTGATTCTGATGATGTAACCGGAATGTCAGCATCAAAGATGCGACAAGCCGCTCAAGATAATAAGTTTGCTGAGTTTAAGAAAGGTTTGCCCAAAAAGTATAAAGGCGGCCGGCAATTATTCCAAGCTATCCGAAAATCTATGGGTGTTAAAACTATGGGTGAATGGTTGGAAGAATCTGTTATTGATATACCTCGCAAGACTTATGCCAAGAATATTTTTGACAACGCTAATAGCAACAAACCCAAACTGAAGCCAGAAGTCATTTCATTTATAGAAAAGAGATTGAGTCAATTTGAAAGTGTTGCTCCTATTATAGATTATCAGTTGATAGGTAGCATACTGACTCATAGATACCGAGCTGATGCTGATTTAGATATCAATGTGTGGTTTGATGCCAAGACAGAGGCAAAGCATTTAGAATTGAGAAAGATGGCAGCCAAAGTAAATGGCAAGCCAGTCCCAGGTACAAAACACCCAGTAAATTTCTTTGCTGTTATCACAGAGGAATATTTCAAGAAGGCTGGTGATATGGCTGATGCTACTTTTAACATCAAAGAGAATAAACTAGACCGTGTAGCAAAAGAAAAGCCTTTCGACATTTCCAAATATGTTGACGAGTTTAATAATGATGTAAGTAAATTGGACATTATCAAAGGTGAATTGCATAGAGATATCATTGACTATAAAGAGTTGTCTGAGCTTGAACCAGATGAGGTTGTTGAGCTGAAAGTAAGACTATCAGAGAAGCTAAAAGAGATTGAGGATAGTGTGAAAGAGTTGGTGGATGTTTATTCAGTAACGAAAGATGAACGCCGAACCTCTTATGAAAAAGAAATGACACCCGAACAGATAAGAAAGTGGGGAGACCAACGGCGATTGCCCAAGAATGTTATCTATAAGATGCTAGAAAAATATTATTACTTTGATTTTATCCATACATTGGATGATATCATAGGTGATGATGACAGACTAGATGACAATGAAGTAAAACGCCTAATGAAGTTGGTTCAAACAAAGCCTATGAATAAAGAAATAGAAGAAAAGGTAGTGTTCCATCCCTTATCAAAAAAGAAAGACAAAGGAACTAAACCGTGCGACCAGTTGTTGCCTAAAGATAAAGCACCTCGAATAGAACAAATGATGAGTTTTGATGAGTGGGTTGATGAAGAAAATTATCCAACAGCATTACAAAAATTTCCAATGCAGCTTGATCCTGAAGAAGATGATGGTGATTGGGTTGTAGGTGATCCCACAAAACCAGTTGAAGTTATCAAACCTGTAGATAAGAAAAAGATGAAGAAGTTTGATGCAGCTGTAGATGCTGATAGAAAAGATACTGATTTAAATGATGATGGATTGAAGGAAGTATTAAGTTTCAATGAGTGGGCTGAATTGGAAGAAAAACCAGGTGAAAGTAATAGGAATATGTGGAATAGAATAGCCGGCAGTAGAATACATAAGAAGGAATACAAAGCCGCGGCCAAACTCTATCAGGATATGATAAAGAAAAGAAAGCTAAAAAAGGGTGATGCCATTCACAAGGCAGCCAGTACATACAAGCACGTTACTGACCGTGGCTTACAGGATTATCTAGCTAGACAGTAGGAAATGTATAAATAGTATTATATAATGCAGAGTAGGTGAAGTAAACCGAAAAACGAAAGGAGATAATAAAATGGGTTTATGGGGAGCAACAGATGCGGATGAGTCAAAACCTAAGCATCTAACAACAGCAGAAAAGAAAAATGTTTTTGCCACAGCCTCAGGTTGGGTAAGAAAGGCATCAGATAATGGTTGTGATAATGCAGCTGCTGATCCAGAAGTATTGGTTGCAATCGGCGACCTTACAACATCTATTGGTGCTGCTGATATTACAGGAGTAGAATGGATTACTACTACTTTTGGCGCGGCCGCAGGTGGAACATTATCATTGAGAGTTCGTTGGAACGAACCTGTTGATGTTGTTGAAGTTGGTTCAGGATTTAAAATGACCCTGGCCAGAACAGGCGGCAACAACCACACATTAAGATATGCTAGTGGAACAGGAACAAATGAATTAGTATTCTCACTTGCAGTTGCAGGTGGTGGTACTTCTGAAAATGATGTAATATCACTTCCAGCTGGAGATTTGGTAAAAGCTGGTGCAACATCGTGTAGGGATGCAACTGGCACGGCTTCTGATGCTAGCGTAGCTATCAGTTCAGCTCAAGCAACGGCGGCAGGTACAATTACAGTCGCAGCATAATTTTTTATAATGAATAAATGTGATCCGTGTGTATGCACGGAGTAGAATTCCCGAAAGGGTTTATATAGGAGAAAGAAGAAATGGCTGATAAGAAAATTACAGCACTAACAGACCTGGGAACAGGTATAGCAGCGGCAGATTTACTTCATGTTATTGATGATCCGACAGGAACACCAGTAAATAAGAAAATTTCCGTAGCGAGTTTTATGAACAATATGCCTACTTGGTTGGCATTTGATTCGGCAGCACAAGCATTAACAGCAACAGGTGCTGTTACGATAACAGAAGCAACAACTACTATTGCAACATCGGCAGCTACTACACACACTTTAGCTAACGGTGCTACCGGCCAGCTTAAAATAATTGTAATGATAGCTGATGCTGGTGATGCAGTATTAACACCAGCTACACTTCTTGGTTTTACAACAATTACATTTAATACAGTTGGTGATTCTGTTGTTTTGATGTTTTTAGACGCTACAAGAGGTTGGGCCATAGTATCCAATCAGGGTTGTGCAATAGCTTAATAATGGGAGTATTTTATTATGATTACAGTTGATAGTTTGAAAGAAAGAAAAACTACTATTGAAGAAGATATTAAAAAGGTTGAAGATGCTTTAAAATCCTTGGACGAGCAGAGAGTTTCATTACAAGCGAATCTCTTTGCTCTTCAAGGGGCTCTACAACAGGTAGATTTTTTCATTAGTGATGAAGAAAATGATAAAGATAAAAAGAAGGAGACAAAATAATGGCTGAAGTAATTAGATATGGCGCTGGCGGTGTTCCCTATAAGGGCAATCGAGGACCTCAGAGCTCAGAAGTAGTCGCTGAGGCACCTGCTGAAGAAACGCCGGAAGAGCCGAAAGTAACAGTAACATTTGAAGAAGATGATACAGAACTTTCAGATGCACAGGTTGCTAATAAAGTAGAAGGTAACTAAAATGAAATCATTTCAAGATTATATATCTGAAGATGCGCCGGGAGCCACTACAGGTTCCGGCAGTACGGTAAGCAAGTCTGGAGGCTCAGAGCCTTTTAATATTAATGACCCAGTGGTATTGAAGCGTGTAAATGCTTTTGTGGGTTCTATTGGTGACCGTGAATATCTTGTACCAGAAAATGCAGTTCATCAACTGAAAGGTTTTTTAGAGAGAATTGGTCTTACATTTCCAAAAGGGCTTGAGTTGCCTGAAAGTGGTGGTGTGACAGTTCCTTTACAACGACACGGTGGTACTTTTGGTAAAAGTATTGATACACCTTTTGATGAGTTTGATAGAGAAGATGAGAATACAGGCAAAAGTATAAAGATAGATGTGGAGGAATTAAAGAACAATTCTTGGAAGGTATATGCAAAGATAGTATAAATGTTTGAAAAAATAACTCCCGCAAATTGGTTAATGTTTGCGTTACATAATTATGATAATCCCCAAGCGGACGGTGAAGAGGAGTTTCAAGATGATGTTAAGAGATTTAAATATCTCAAACGACTCTTGAAAAAATACTGTGAAGGTGGGGTGTTAAAAGAAAGGCTTATACTGAATCACATTATCGTTTTGGTAAATGTATTCGGTGTAGAAGCAGCCTCCACATTATTGCTTTTCAGGATAGAAAGGGAATATTGGACAGCACTAAAAACATTTATGGTATATCTAAACATGATACCAGAAACAGAACTAACCGAGATACCTATAGATCAATACATATGGACAACATTGGAGAATATCTAAAAGAAGGAAGAGCCATAGATTTATTTGTGGTCTATAGATTTTTAAGGATTCTAACCACACCGTGGGAAGACCAGCCGGCCTTTGAGCATGGCATCATAGATAAAGATGGCAAACGATTAAGGCGGCACAATACACTAAAGACGGATGATGAAAAGAAATCATTTACTTTACTACACAGATTAGTATTCAATCTTAAAAGACTACTTCACAAAATACCTCTTGTTAGATCCAAATTAGGAACATATGCCACGGCTTTATTTCTACTCAAACAACATTTTGCTGACCAAGTAGAAGAAGAAGATACAATAGAAAAGGCTTTTACTGATTGGTTAGTAGACAATGGTTATATTACCACTGAAGAATTAGATGAAGAAGTTATTGGTATTGGTGAAACATTACCTAAAGGTAAATATAGATTGAATCAAAATATTTTTGCTGATAGTACAGAGATTAAAGGAAAGAAAGGTGATATGGTTATTGCCTTCTCTGATACAGCTCCGATAGATGAACTATTAGGACAAGGTATTTTTAAAGTAGTACACCAACGCTCAAAAGAAGAAATTTATGTCACGTTAGAGGACTTGGATGATGCCTGAAAAGAAAGAAAAAATAAATAAGGGTAGAAAGTTTAAAATAAAAACACCCGGACAAGAGAGGGATTTTGATACTCTGGTGAAATTCAGAAGGTTCCAAAGGTATGAGCAGGTGGAAGATGTAAAATTAACAGATGAAGATGCTGCTGTAAATTCTATTGCTGGAGGCGGTGTGGATATGGCACCTAATGCTAAGGGCGTGAAGGTGTTTATGAAACGCAAAAGGGCTGTAGATGGCCGGTCAAAGGGTTATAGAGAAGCAGTAAAAAGAATTAAAGAACGAAATGCCAAGGTAGTACAGAAAAACCTTGCACAGAAATTAAGCCAGTTTGGCGTCACTTCTAATCCATTTAGGGAAGAAACTAAAATGAGTAATAAAAAATATTTAGAAACCAAAGCAGACAGCATAGAAGCTGCAGTTCTAAAATCATTGGAAACTTCAGTAGAATCTAATGAAACAGAACAAACTCTCACAATGCCTGAGAAGTATCTGGAAAGCAAGGAGGGTAGTTTGACTGATGCTGCTTTAGAAGCTATGATGGGTGAAGGTGGAGAAGGCAGTGGACCACAAGGTGGCTCTGGTCAAAGGAGCTCTATTGGGACTCCTCTAAAGCATAAACGATCCTGGAATAGAAATACTCATAAGCTGATTGCTCTTCCTGGCGGTGGTGTGAAGATAGTGAGAAAAGATTCCAAAGAACATCGTGGTTCATTAGAAGCTGAAGGTGTTGAAGAAGGCATAGTAGCTGTGACGACAGGTGTGAGCCAGGGCTTAAAGAAAAAACCCGCAGTTCGACCCGGCGCGCCGAAACCGGCTGTTGCTAAACCGAAACCGCCATTACCCAGACAAATGAAAGACCCCAAGAAAGAAAAGATGGTGGGGACGAAGAAAGGAACAAAGGTAGTAGATAAGAATGATCCCAAGTATGCGAACCATCCGGAACACGAATCTGTAGAGTTTGATGAAACTACTACCGGTTGGAGTAATAGTAAAGTAATCGACAAGGTGAAGTTCCCGACTGGCGGAGTTAAAAAGGGTAGTCTAAAAGACTTGGAAAAACATAATAAAGATTTGCGTGATAAGAAAGCCAAGAAAGAATCTAAAGAAACTGAGGCGGGTGAAAGAGATGTTGGCGGCGGTGAGTATTCTCGATATGTAAAGAGAATGACACCGGGTGAAAAGAATAAGGCCACAAAGGTTGGCAAACGACAGATCCCAATTGATAAAGAAACACAAATGAAACAGCATTTGGCTACAAGAATTGATGATGAGTATGAGCCAACAAAAGAAGATGTAGCATACAAAATACTAAAGAAACTTAGGAGTGATCGGCTGGCAGTTGAGCGAGCTCGTAGAGAAAAGGCTGCCCGGCGACAGGCTAAGCATGAAGAAGTTGATGTTGAGGAAGGTATAGGTGGAGATAAAGATCCTCAAAATCCAAGCAAAGTGATAAAAAAGCCTATTGATATTTCTGGATTCAAAGGTCCTATAAAAAAGATACCTTCACGGAAAAGAGATAAGAAAGATCCAGCCAGAGCTCAGGGCACTATTAAACTTTCTCGTCCGGTGGGTAGAGATGGTGCTAGTCAGGCTTTACCGGCACACGAAGATAATGATAAGAAACCTATAGGTCAAGCATTATCTACGAAGCCGCCTGCAGTGAGTGATGATGAGGTTGAGAAGTTTAAGAAGAAAAATCCAGATAAGGTTACGGTTCTTAAACCAAGTAAGAAAGGTATGCCTAAAAAGAATAAGGCTATTGCTCTAGCCCGTGGAGAAGAAGTGGAAGTAGAAAGTCTTATCGCACAGGCTGTGACTGAACTTTCTAAAAAGACATTAGGTTCTTATGTGAAGAAGGCATCTGTTGATAAGAGTAATGCTATGCTTGATTTGGGTATCTCACAAGGTCCTAAACAGACACGGGCTGATGTTATCAAGCACGCTGGTAAGGCATTCAAACGACAGAAGGGTATTGATAAGGCTGCTGATAAATTATCAAAAGAAGAAGTAGAGGTTGATGAAGGTAGTTTGAACCCACAACAAAAAGCTGCCAGAGAAAAATCTAGAGGTCGTTTTGGTATAGGTGATAGGA
>Ga0208128_1001028_pt1 | contig 10705 bp, 12 predicted proteins | sample ETNtaG_35_FD_185758 | JGI IMG/M metagenome (GOLD analysis project Ga0208128, IMG submission 185758) | Marine microbial and viral communities from oxygen minimum zone, Eastern Pacific Ocean - ETNP201306PF51B (SPAdes) (version 2) | ecosystem: Environmental > Aquatic > Marine > Oceanic ... | reverse complement strand
TCCACCTAGTTGGTGGACCAAAGAAGTTCCAGAAGTAATTAAGGACACCGGTGTAAGATACGAAATGTCGGCCGGGTTTCGAACTCCAACCAGCTATATTAAGTAAAATGCGGACTAGAAATTAACACGCATCAGCCGCCTATATTTGGCCTGCTTATGTTATGGGGAATAAATCATGAGGGCACCCAGGTAACTACAGGTCTTAATAGTTTGCCCTCTCCTATATAAAATATAAAAGCGTAATGATACAAATTGACAACCACTTGAGCCAACTGCAAAGTTCGGTTGTAGAGGCAGATGATAGTAAATGAAAAACGGATTAACAGACCCGCAAATCCAGTCCTACCAAGAGAGCGGGTTTGTGGTGATTCCTGACTTTTTAACCGATAGCGAATTGGCCGAATGGCGACAATGTACCGACGAGGCGGTGGCCGAACGGTTGGGTGGCTCGATCGACCAAATGACCAACCAAATGACCCCTGACGATTTCTACGCTCAGGTCTTTACCCAATGTTTGCGACTATCCGATACCCACCAAGGAATGCGACAGCTGGTCCATGACCCCAGAATCGGTCAAATGGCGACCTCTTTGGCCGATGAAGCCGGTATGCGTATTTGGCACGACCAAGCCCTGATTAAGCCTCCACACGGTAATCCAACTGCTTGGCATCTGGATGTTCCTTACTGGTCTTTCGACTCCAGAAATGCCATCTCTTTTTGGGTGGCCTTAGACGATGCGACCTTGGCCAACGGCTGTTTGTGGTATATACCCGGCTCGCATCGACAAGCCCGTTACGATAATGTGGGGATTGGTCAAAATTTAGGTGGGTTGTTCCAAATCTATCCAGAGTGGAAATCTATTCCACCCCAAGCGGGTCCCTGTCCGGCCGGCTCGATAGTTTGGCACAACGGTTTAACGGCTCATGCGGCCGGTGCCAATATGACTATCCATCCTCGCCGGGCTATGACCTGTGCTTTCATGCCTGATGGCTGTACCTTCAACGGCCAAAAGAACATTTTACCCCAAGACTATTTCGATTCGCTGGAGATTGGAGACCGACTCGACGACGAGCAACAAAACACGTTGGTTTGGCATCAGTCTTGGGCTGAGTAGTCGATGCTCCCACTACGGCATTTCGTATCCTCACATGAAGTTGTGTAAAGGACCTACAACGTTCAAAAAAGAGGGCTAATGACCTATTCCATAATCACCATCTGCTGGTTGATTTGGCTATAAGTTGCAGTTTGTATCTTATAGAAATAGATGCCCGAAGACACCTGTCTTCCTAATTCAGTTCGCCTATTCCAATAGGTGGCTTTCTGTTAATCATGACATCGGACAGACCATTTATAACCTAAGTCCAACTGACGAATCAGGCGACCATTGGCATCGTAGATACTAATTTTAACCATTACATCCTGACTCAGCTCAAACGGAATCCAAGTCTCTAGGTTAAACGGGTTGGGATAACAAGTTATTTGTACCGGCATGTGGTCATCTTGCCTCTTTGATTTTCATTGAACTGACACCGTGTGAAATAGTATCTAACAAACGAAAAACACTACAGTCAGAATAGAATCAAACAGTAAGACCAATGAATGAGCAGTGGGAAGAGCGCGTGTGAAGGGATACCCATTACCTATAAAAAAACATTTATAATACATGGGTGTATTTAATATTTACCACCAAATGACCCATTTACCAGGGACTGAAAAAGAGTAATTTCCTCTATGTTTAGGCAAGAGAATACAATCATACAAAGTTTTGAGAGCTTGCCTATATATCTTGAACAGATAACAACAAAGGAATTAGATTAGAAGTCATCCCAGCCTAAATAGAAGGAGTAACAAATAGTCAAATGTGACTTGGTGAGCGGTCGCGGAATGGGATTTCGGCCCGGCCGAAATTTTCATAACCATTCGAGAGCACAAGTCGTCGCTGTCTATGATATGGATCCAGACCTATTAGCCAAATTGGAAGATGAGTTTCAAGTCCCCGGCTACGCTACGATTGAGGAGATGTTAGAGAATAGTTCAGCTAGTTAGTTTTGCTGATTGTCAATGAGACACGGAGGATTCCACGACTGCGACAACTGTTGGCTGCGGGTAGAAATGTATTTACTGAAAAACCGCTTTGTGGTTTAGAAGGCCAACATCGGTTGAGGGAGGCTGATGCCGCCATTGCCGCTCCTGCCATTGCACAGTGGCGACACTCTAATCTGAAATTGGGTATCGACTTCAACTATCGCTATCTTCATCACTTCCGCAAACTTCGCAACGATGTTAAGGAAGGACGGCTAGGGGAAGTTAAAATCCTGCGAGCCAGAGCACACTTTAATTGCTGGTCGTATATTATCGACCTAATTTTATGGATACTAGGGCGCCCTCTATGGGTCAGCGTAATGGGAGATGTAACTAGTAGTGGTCCTTGGTCACGGATGATCCATATCCAATGGGAGAACGGGGTGCTCGGCTCATTAGATGGAACCAACTTATGGGGTTACGACGATCATCCGCTGCAAATTACAGTGGTAGGTGCGGAGCAATATGCAGAAGCTCGTGGCTTGGATGGATGGTATCGGCGTCGGCAGTCGAACAGCTCTGAGTTGGCTGAATTGTGGGAGGCAGAGGATGGCCAACCTGAAATGCCGGAATCGTTTGTCCGTATGGCAGATGGAGTCATCAAATCAATGCTGGCTGACCAACCATTTCCGGCGGATGGGGAGGCTGCCTGGAATGAATTGGTTTTTGAGGCGGCGGTGCATCAGTCAGCTGTTGGTGATGGCAAACAGGTTTGTCTGGATAAAGCAGAAACCGATGCATTCAAAGTCAATGAATAGAAATAATATCGTTAAACGGCTGAATATGAAGGGGATCAATAGATCCAATAAAGACATGATACAAGCTACTATTACTGGCCAACGGCAGGTCGATTTTGTAGAACTGCCAACACCAAGACCCAAAGCCGATTGGGTATTAGTCAAGGTTCATGCCTCCGCCGTCTGCACTGAGTATAAGTCCTATCTGAGCGGAAGGGAAACGCCGGTCATGGGACACGAAGGGGTAGGCGAAGTGGTCGAAATTGCTCAATCTGGACCAGTCAAGGAAGGTGATCGAGTAGTAATACTCCCACAGTATCCTTGCGCCAAATGTGACCTGTGTAGGGCTGGTGACTACGTTTACTGCCAAGACAATTATAATTTTAAGGACTTTAACGGCTCTATCAGTGGTAGCGGTACCTTTGCCCACTACACGTTGAAACCATCCTGGTTGTTACCCACTATTCCCGATGAGGTCAGTTATGCTCAGGCGACTATGGCCATTGATGGAATAGGTGCTTCCTTCGGTGGGTTTCAGGCCATTAATGTGAGTTCGTCCGATACCGTTCTGGTTACCGGTTTAGGGCCAGTGGGGTTAGGTGCCATCGTCAATACCAGGTTTCGCAATGCCCGGGTCATTGGTGTGGAACCTATGCCTTGGCGAGCGCAACGCGCTCGGGAAATGGGAGCGATAGCAGTCCTTGATCCGACCGATAATGCGGATATTTTGCCTCAAATCTTGGATCTGACTGATGGTAAAGGTGTCGACTGCGCCGTAGATTGCTCTGGCCAACCAAAGGCGGAAAGGTTATGCATTGACGCAACTCGACGTCGAGGACGAGTTGCCTTCGTGGGTGAAAGCGGAGAAGACTTGGCCATTCGTGTTAGCCCAGATATGATCCGTAAAGGTTTAACCCTGGTTGGTAGCTGGCTCTATAACCGGGCGGATTATACCAAAGTCATGCGGGTGATCCAACAATCCCCGTTAATTGATTTACTAATTAGCCATCAGATGCCGATGAACCGGATACAACAGGCGTTTGAAACATTGGCAAAGGGTGAAAGTGGAAAAATTGTTCTGGATCCGTGGCAATAGGTAAAACTAGCGATGAAAGAAGATCAACTCTTTCTATCAAATGCAAGCGTGTGAGTACAGAAAAACAGAAAATACTGAGACTGAAGTAACAGTGTTATGTTGCTACGCAAGCCTTGACGCCCGGGCAAAAGATAACTCTGTGTACGGGGTAATCAGGTGGGTATCAGCACCAATTGATACCCTTTTTCTCTTCTTCCACTCACACCCATAGCACATAAAAAAACATCCCTCTTCTAACCTGAATGATCCACCCTTTTCTCGTTAGTGCTTAATGGTTTCGTTGACTACGACTAGTCTCCTCCTAGCTGGGCTGCTACTCGCCCCGTGCACAGAATTGCCCCCTTACTTGACACTCATCAAGTTTCGTCTTAGAATGCATTTCCTAAAGTTATATTGGCGATAGTCCAATGCCGGCAAGCGATTCTGCCAATTTTTCAACTAATTCAGTAGAAGAAGATGAACTGATGAAATTTACTAGGGATGGAACTTTCAAACCCACGATCTTTTAGCTCTCTCCTTAATCGCGTTCCCCATCCTTATGGGGACATCTAAATCTGCCCAAGCAAAACTGATGGTCCACTGGAAACTTGATCAAGGGGCAGGAAAAGAAATTAAGGATAGCTCCGGCAATAAACACCACGGCGTCTTTAAGAAGGGAAACCCAGGGTGGGTGCCTGGGATTTCAGGTAGTGCGCTGAAGTTTGATGGCGATGACTACGTAGAGATCGATGCTTGGATTACCGAAACAGGCAGTGCGGATTTCAGCATTACTGCTTGGATTAAGACCGACTCAACTTCAGTTGCCTTTCTGGGCAAGAATAACGAAGGCTGAGCGCTAGACTTTCATGAAAAGCTGTTTTACGCAGCTGATGCCGCTACCTCAGAGGGAGGAATGACTGGGTCGGTCGAGCGGGTTGGTCATAGTTGTGACTGGATAAGGGGCGATGTCAAAGCACAAGGTAATGTGGCTGATGGTAAGTGGCATCACGTCGGCGTAACCTGGGAACTTTAAAAAAAACTAAAGGTCACATCTATATCGATGGGAAGGAAGGTGTGAAACACATGGGCTATAACGGTGGGGCTGATATCAAGGGTAACATTGACGAAATTCGAATTTACGACGAAGCGCTGACAGTGGCTAGGGTGTTGCAGGCCATGGAAGAAGGGCAATCCGTTGACTTAGCAGACAAGCTGACTCTGAGTTCGGGAAAAATTAAAACCCAATAGTCCGGGTTCGGTGATGGGGTATGGTTTGATAATCTTCTCCAACCAATTCACCAACGGCAACTAAGAAGAGGCTAATTCTAAAATAGTTCGGTTAATCTAAACCAAACTTCTGCGAAGCTTTATTATTGACCGGCTTGAATGAGATGTGCTTATAGGCATTAATCCCGTACGGGCAATCAGGAGGGTATCAGTGGCTGTTGGTACCCTTTTCTTCTAATAGTCTCTTTTCTAGATCTGGAATCTCAAAAACTACTATCTTACTTCCCTGTACTTCATCTATATTTAGAATCATCTTCTAAATCGTATGTTGTTATGCGTCTTAATGATGGAATGAGAGTTAAACTATATAGAGAAAATATATTATGTTGCATTCGATTCCAACCTGGGTCACAGAAAGTTTGGGTTCCTTTGTAGGATTTATCATTGTACTTTTATTTTTTATAGTCTCGTTGGCTCTTTTCTTTAGCGCTCGTATTGCTTATATTTTCAACATTGGAAATATGCGTTCCCGCAATAAGGGCAGTCCATCTGGCGATTCCAATATTGGTTGTCATGGTTTGTCCAGCACAGAAAGTAGTTCTGATGATGGCGGAGGATTTTTAGTGATTTAGGTAGTGGTGATTTTGGTGGCGCTTTTAATCGAACCAGTTTGGGATTGAAACCTTTGGTTGTTAACTGGAGTGTTTGTTGAAAATGGTGTCTGCGTCTTGTCTTGCTTGCCGACGACATTCGTCCTTGATATGAACAGCTATCACCGATAACGCGGTGATTAAGATTCCTAAATCATCCGTGAAGCCCAGCACCGGTGTTAAATCTGGAATCGAATCAATTGGATTGACTAAGTAGGCCAATGCAGTTGCTATGATTACTTTCTCTCATACCGGTGCATCGGAATTCAGAGTGTAATATAGCGTCAAGGCATTCTGAATAGTAATTTTTCCTGCTTTTTAGCTATTGAAAATATCTTTTTCTCGTTGATCATGATAAACTTACTAAGTTAGTGAATTATTGAATCTCAAATTCAACTGCAGATTACCCAGATTGTTATTGTGAGACTGCCTGACACAGACTGCCAATTTCTTGGTGAGAACAAATGTACACGTCGGTTGATATTTCTAGTATGGCTATACAATTGATCAACTTCTAATTACCTGCAGGCTAAATCTAATTAGTTCCAGCCTTACTTTAAAGCAGAATAAGCCATAATCTTGAATTTTCCGCCCATCTGGCTGTTACTCGGATTGATTTGACTCATCAATACTCCGATCATTTGTTCTTTTGGATCTACCCAAAACGAAGTATAAAAGTAACCCCCGCCGACAAAAGTACCAACCGAGTCTGGCCGATAGTGGCCTTGTTCATTGGTCACCACACTAACGCTAAGCCCGATGGCAGTGGTTGATTCTGATCCGTGACCGTAAACAGCACGGGAGATTAATGCGACCGTTTTTCGTCCTAAGATTCTTTTCCCATTCAGCTGCCCTTTATTAACCAGCATTTGTAAAAAAAGAGCATAGTCATATGTAGTTGAGATAATGCCGGCCCCCCCCAAGGCGATTTTATCAGCGTCTAATTTCCACCATTCTTTAAAGTTGTTGGGTGCTTGCTCTGCTATCACTTGTTCATCAAAAGGCTGCATTTTTCCATTTCGGGTTGTGTAAACCGAAACAATCCGATCCTGCTTGTCTTCAGAAATAGAAAACCCCGTATCAATCATTCCTAGTGGTTGAAAGATCTCTTCTTGCATGTAACGAGCAAACGGGCGACCGTCAATCACTTCGATCACTCGGCCCAAAACATCCATATTCATACCGTAGGTGTAGCTATCTCCGGGCTGATGGGCCAGTGGAACGCCAGCTAAACGACGAATATTTTCAGCTAAGTCGATCCTACCGTCCGGAAAAGCATCTGTAATTCTAGCCTCCATATAACCGGCTCTCCCCTTATCGGTAAAGATTGGATAAACAATTCCAGAAGTATGAGTAAACAGATGTTTCATCCGAATTTTTTTTCTGGCCGGTTCTGTTTGAAAGGTTTGCTTTTCTGCGTCCCAGGAGACAAAGACTTCTGGCTGGTCAAACTCGGGTAAGATAGAGCCTAACGGAGTTTCCATATGATAATGTCCTTGTTCATAGAGTTGGAGAGCCGCAACTGTTGTAATCAGTTTCGACATCGAGGCGATACGGAACATGGCAGCCTTATCCATTGGTTTTTGGCTGTCGATATCGGCAGATCCAAACGATTTGAAGTAACCAATTCGACCATTCTTGACCAAGATAGCCACTGCCCCAGGCACTTCCTGTTGGTCTATACATTCCTGAATCATGGAATCAATCCGATCGAGTCGATTCGGGATAAACCCGGCTACCTCTGGTTCGGCTAAATCTAGAGCGTTGGCTGAAAAGGGAATGAAGATCAACAATAATAGAATGAATTTAGGCATCTGTGTAAAACTCCTCCAGATCGGACCAATAAGATAATCTGCAATTTAAATCAATCTTGGCAGCGGCCAGAACTACAATATCTAAATTTGAAAACGGAATCCGTCTATGTTTGTTTTCAAATCGGAATTATATTTACGAGCATAAAAAAGCCGAGGAAAACTCGGCAGGGATGGACTGTGGCTTTGTTTTTGGCAAAGCTGACCTCCATTCTCTCACTGTTAGCCCATTCCGTCAAGGTCGAAACCTATTTTTGGGGTTTCGATTTTCGTCAATCCAATCTTTATACTCTCTACCAACTAATTGTCTGGCCAGTTCGACTTTTCTCTTTGTTGGGCGAACATTTAGTCATAGAACTCGGAGGTTGAAAAAACACTCGCCCGGCTGCATAACCTTCATTAGGATAAATTTTGAGTTTGGCTTTCTTTCCTCCTGCTTCTCGAATGGCCATAATCATCCGTTCCGATCGTTCGGCTGGTACTACTTTATCTTTGGCTCCAGCAAACGCATAGACTGGAACTGTGGTTAGTTTGGCTACCCATTTGGCTAGATCTGGTGTTACGTCTTTCGGACCTCTTGGTCCGATTCCGCCAACCACAGGTGCAATAGCGGCAAAGTGTTCCGGATTATGAGCGGCCCATGCCCAGGTTCCATAGCCTCCCATACTGTTACCTGCCAGATAAATCCTGGAGGAATAAGTTGAGATCTTCGACTAACCACCTTTCTCTACATTGTGGCGGAATGATGATGCACGGGCCTTTATTAAACTTTAGCAGGCCTTGCCAGACCCTCATCGATTGACCTTTGATTTTTCCTATCTGATCCCCCACTCTACCAGCCTCGTGGAGATATATGAGTAAAGGCATCTTCTGACCAGAGCCTTGGGTTGACGCAAACACCAAGTACTCCGGGTTCAAAGACGGGGTCTTGGGCTAGAGCTTTTGGTTCAAGGTATATAACCGTCGGCAGATCTTTCCGAGCCGCGGTCGAACAAGCCAAAATAAACAGAAATAAAGCGAAAGTCTTGATAATAATTTCCTTTCTATCTTACACTAGCAGTGTTCAGACCCGCAGCTTAGCTGGCCATTTTAGACTACCTGTTAAATTTAAATGTCGCCTAGCATGTTACTTAATATTAACATAGTTGATCTTTTTTCCGAACTTTTCGATTGACGCTGTGTCTCATCTAACGTAGACCAAGTAAAAATTAAAAAACCGCTATTGAGGTACTCAACTATGTTACGTAAATTGAACTTATTCCTAACCATGTTGGCCGTGATTATAACAATTTCCCTCTTAGCTCAGGCTAGAGGTCGGGACGGACACCGACATGGTAAAAACACAAAAGCTAAGCAACGTCAAATTAAAAAGGGTAAAGGTAAGCTGCATTCTCAACTAACAGCTGAACAGCAGGAGGCCATTAAAAGTAAAGTCAGCCAAATGAAAGAAGCAGAAGCCACGTCTGAGGTAATCAAACAAACGGCCGACCAAATGATACTGGACTTTGGTGTTAATCCTACCCAACGAAAAGATAAAGGAAGAAGAAAAGGCCGAAACCTATTTGATCAGTTAACAGACGAGCAAAAGTCGCAAATAGAGGCTAAAGTTAAAGAGATCCGCGAAGCTGGCGCTGGCCGCCGAGAGATACGAAAGCAGATGGCTACCATATTAGAAGAATTTGGCTTGGAAGCACCCCAGAAGAAGAAAGGTGGCAAGCGAGGCTTCAGGGGTAAAGGGAAACGACACTATACCACATCATAAGCGTCAACAGCTGAAATAGAAAACCAACTCATAATCAGCCCACAGCCGCTGTTCTTTAGAATGGCGGCTTTGTTTTATTACTTACCAAATGAATCAAACTCAGAATCAGTAACTGTCTCTGTTTATGGCTGAGGATTATATTTTCCATCCGGCAACTTCGTCGGAAAGGCATACTTAGGATCTGCTAACAGTTGGTAAAGAATGGGATCTCCTGCCTTGACCTTAGCGGCTGTGTTTAATCTCCATTCCTGGGAGATATTATCCAGTCGACCCGGAAAATTCTGAGCGCCTAAGATCGAGGTTATGCCCCAGTAGATGTATTCGGTGATTTGACAGCCATAATCACAACTTCTTTCGTCGTAGGTAAACCAAGCCTCATCTGGATATTTCCTGGGCACTCTTCGAAAGTATCCACCCCTGGCCTGGTTCATGGCTAAGGCAATGGCCGTGCCTGGTTTTTCACCAAAAATGTTCGGGTAGGCATTCGCATATCCGGCCGAGGTAATCAAGTGAAGAATCTCCTCGTAGGCCACATCAAACACACCACGGCTGGCGCCTTTGGGGTGTGTATCCTCAGCATGGAGTCCCAAAATGGTCATGCTATCCCATACCTTCTCCGGAATGTAGCGATGCAGATCAATCTTCTCAGTCTCCCGCTTAGTGGCCGACATGACCACTGCACCTTTACTCCTGTGTATTGCCTTGAGAACCTGTTGATTATCGGGTTGACCATCGTTGTCGTTATCCAAGTATTGAGCTAGAAGACCCGCCGCGTGTAGTATCTTGGAATCTGGTGTTTTGGTAGTCGCAAAAATAGAAATGCCAAAAATTTCAACCTGTTTGGTGAACAAGCGATCGAACCCTTGGGGAGCATTATTAGTAGGCTTGACCTCAAAAAGGGGTTGAGCCATTAGTCTATATAAACCAAAGAAAAGGAACAGGCCGATATGTAATAGTGATTTCATGGTGTAATTTATTCATCTCGGATAGAGTAAAGCCATCTTAGCAAATGTTACCGACCAAGTCTACAAAAACGATGGCATTTAAATTCGTCTAGTTAGTGGTTGATAATGCCAAATATGAACATAACTGAATTTTTCCATCACGAAAGTTCTGTTCTCCTACGAGGTAATCAAGCGGGTATCAGCCCTCCTAGCTGGTACCCTTTGCCCTTCTCTTCCTCGTTATACAGAATCACACATAGGAACAAACAGGCTAATCTAGACCAACCACGCCCTTTTTGATATCGGTTCGCAGGGCTATGACTGACGCTAGTCTCTTCTTAGTTTAACACCTATCTCCCTTGTGCAAAGGATTACTCACTTGGTTGACAATTATTAAATTTTGCCTTAAGGTACATT
>Ga0208128_1001027_pt1 | contig 10706 bp, 7 predicted proteins | sample ETNtaG_35_FD_185758 | JGI IMG/M metagenome (GOLD analysis project Ga0208128, IMG submission 185758) | Marine microbial and viral communities from oxygen minimum zone, Eastern Pacific Ocean - ETNP201306PF51B (SPAdes) (version 2) | ecosystem: Environmental > Aquatic > Marine > Oceanic ... | reverse complement strand
CCCCTACTGGTGCCCATTGGCTACAATTGATTTGTGAGACTCGGAAGAGTGGTGACCAGCCAGCCTGGTGGGACCAGGCTACCATTATTGGCCATTTTTTACGGCCCCGGCAGATCGAAATCCTGGTTAACCAGGTCGGCTACGATCTGGAAGCTCCGAAATGTTTCACTGTCCAGACTAACTTTCTACCGATTAACGACAATGCGGTCAGTGGCCAGTTGGTTGATCTATCCGGTACTCCAGTTTACCTCGTGCTCCTGGAGTATCGCGGCCGGATAAAAGGCGCATTTGGCAACGACTGGGGGCGGGAATATTGGCGTGGCGATTTCACCAGTTTCGATACCCCCGGACACTATCGATTGAAGGTCGGCATAGACGGTCAGACGGCAGTTTCTCACCCTTTTCGCTTGGAGCCTAACCTGCTCTGGGATCAGACTCACCGCCCAGCCTACCGGTTCTTCTACCACCAGCGTTGTGGCATGGAGATTCCCGGCTTCCACGCTGCCTGTCACTTGGACGACGCTGTTACTCCCGACGGCCGACAACTAGCTCTGGCTGGTGGCTGGCACGACGCTGGCGACTACAACACCTACGTCAATGCCCCTTATGTCTTTGGCCTGTTACGCGCCTATACCAGTGCTCGTTCCCATTTCGAGCAATCGGCCAAGGATAATGATCCGCCGGACGGTCTGCTAGGGGAGATTCTGTGGGGTGCCGACCGCATCCGTCGCTTAATAGCGCCCGATGGTGCAGGCCACGGTTCAATTACCTCCGGTTACGGTTTCTGGGGGCCACCCGAGTTGGAGACCGACAATCTGCCCAGCACCGGCGACGAACGCCCGGTCATCAATTACGGCGGTGACCACAACGACGGTGACACCTCCGAGCATACCGCGGCTATGGCCCGGATCTCCCGTTATCTACCCGACCCGGACATCTGGATTGAAACGGCAGAACGGGGACTAAAGTGGGCTGTTCAAAAGGGTAAGAGCAGCCCCCGCCAGTTCAGCGCCGCCGTCGACCTTTACGTACTGACCCAAAAGCAGACCTACGCTGACCTAGCCAACAATGGTTACCTCAAACTCCGGACGGCATGGTTGAAGCAATCGAATCGATGGAGGCATACGATCGCTTGTTCAACTCGGATCACACGGAGCTATTGCAGTCGGCGCTAACTGATAAGGCTGACCGGTTGCTAGCAGTAGCAGATAACCCTTTCGGCATTTGTACCTTTGGACCGGTGGAGAATCCCAATTTTTTCGGTACCCCGGTCCAACCGGCTAACAGCTTGGGTACCAACAGCCACCTACTACAGGCGGCCATTACTATGGGGCACGCCTACCGTTACCGCCCTGATCCTCGTTACCTAGCCTTTATCTACGACCAGTTCAACTGGATCCTAGGCAACAATCCTCTCAATATTAGCCTGATGGAAGGACAGGGCAGTGCCTTCCCGCCCACCTATCACCACCGCTATCTGTTCGGCGGGGTGGATCGAGGGGCGGTACCGGGCAGCATCGTCAACGGTATCATCTGGCAGGGACCGGGAGACGACCGGCCCTGGTTTGACATGTCCGAGGTAGACATTCCCGCCAGTTCCACTAACGAGTGTTGGCTACCCCATAACACTAACTACCTGCGCGCCCTGGCCGTCCTGAAAATGATCCAGTTCTCCTCTCAGACGGATACCGGTCCGACCGGGGGAGAAGAGGTTGACCGAACACCTTAAACCCGGACCCACATACCGCTAAGCAAAAAGAGAATCATGATTATGATCTCCTTTAATGGAACTATAAATGGATATTGTTCGGCCTTTATTCCTTTTTCCAAAAGACACCCTGTCGAAGAAGGACTCGAGATCAATACGGCACGTGACCGGCCAAGAGGAAAGTGGTTAAATGGAACCGGAACCGATTTCCAATATAACCGGCAAATCGATATCATGTATACATTGAAGAACACGAACACTGCTTGTTGTTGAATGAAGAGTAGTTTATCGAACAGGTTTTCCGGAATCCTGATAGCCGGGGTAGTCTGCTCATTGCAGGACATCAACTATGCCTTGCCTATTAAAAACTCAATCACCAGGCCAACGGTCAAATGCCGGCACAAAATTAGCACCGGGACAGCGGCTCTCACTACGGTTCCTAGGTAAAACACCTATAGATTTCCTACTGCCCTCAGTATCTTTTTGTAGCCATTGATTCCTCGGCTAATAACGAAAGCCGTAGTTATGGTCGCGCATTCCGGTCGATCAACCATCGTTCGGATGACAATCCCAAATACAGGAAGTTAAAAGTGAATCCAGCTACATTGGCCAAGGCGATTTTTACCTCCATTTCAAATAAGTAGGTAAGGTAACATTGGTTGACAAAACCAAAATTAGATAGGCTGACGACAGTCATCAGCCTCTAAATATCAGGTTAAAGACAATCTGTTTGTAACCATTAGGTAGGAGTAAGCAGGTAACGATGCAGAACAATTTTTTGCGATATTTACAACAGCTATACGCTGAAAATTCACGTCGAATGCGATTTCAAGGCGCAATTCAAACTTTTGAATCGTGGAAGGCAGAGGCTCGCTCAAAGGTCATTGAATTACTTCAGATCGCAGACCTACCCACCTATACAACTGAACAGGATTTCAATCCAGAGTTAGAAACCGTAGCAGAAGAGGAGTTTCCCAATTACCGGTTGACAAAGGTAATGTACCAAACGTTGCCGCATCTCACAGTTTCAGCTTATCTGTTGAGACCTAAAGGAAACGACCAACCCCGACCAGCGATTCTTTGCCCACCTGGACATGGGAAAGGAATTAATCAGGTAATGGGAGAAGAAGAAAGCGGCTATCATCTTTATCCTAGAAAACTGGCTGAGGCCGGATATGTGGCTTTTGTGCCGGAACATATCAGCTTTGGTGAACGGGCTAATCCAGAGCCGTATCACGGTTGTCGCTTCGATCATGAAGCTCTCAACCTGCTCGGTAGTACTGTCATTGGTTATCGAATGTGGGAATTACAGCGAGCGCTCGATATCTTGACCACGTTACCGGCCGTAGATTCGAATCGAATCGGCTGTGCCGGGTTGAGCCTAGGGGGTGAAATGACCCTCTACCTGGCGGCTTGTGATGAACGGATTAAAGTTGCTTGTATCGCCTGTTTTTTAACCTCTTTTGAGGGCACCTTTTTGAAAGAACCCCACTGCATTTGCGGCTACGTCCCACAGATGGCAAAATACTTTGAGCATGCTGATATTGCCACGCTGATTTCGCCTCGTCCCTTGATGATTCAAGCAGGAGAGAAAGATCCCAGTTTTCTGGTTTCGGATGCCACTGAGGCTTACAATCAACTCGACGATCACTACCGGGCACTCGGTATCGATAATCGAGTGACACTGGATGTTTTTGCGGGTGAGCACGAATTCGATGTTGAACCGGCTATCGATTGGTTCAACCAATGGCTATGACCCTAATTCCAATGATATTAGAGGAGATATTATGAAAAATATCATCGTTTTGTTGACTGATACGTTCCGCTACGATAATTTAGGCAACCGGGCTGAACGACCTGTTCGTACGCCGGAAATTGACGCGTTCGCCGCCAAACGTGCTACCTCGGTGGAAAAGTTCTATATGAACAGTTTTCCTACCATCCCGCATCGGACAGACTTCGCTACCGGTGTCCTGGGTTGGCCTCATTATGGCTGGCAACCGATTGATGTCAGTGGTCCAAATCATGTTGCAAAGATGCTGAACCGACAGGGGTATACAACCCAATTAATCTGCGATTGCCCCCACTTATTCAACGCCCGGTTTCAACACGGGTTCGATGCTGCTTTTCAGCATCGCGGACAAGAAGGTGACCTCCCACTTTTGCACCTGAATGACCCAATCCAAGAAATTGTTCCGTTAGAAAAGACAAGACCTGGCCCTAGTTTTAACGGTCACACCTTGCCTAATAAGCACCGGTGGACTAACCGATACTACGAATTGGAGTCCGAGACCTTTGCCGCTAAGACCGGTATGACCACAGTTCGTTTCTTGGAAGAGAATGCCAGTCACAACCCCTTCTTCCTCTGGGTTGACTTTTTCGATCCACATGAACCGTGGGATCCTCCAGAGTACATGGTTCGACGCTACGACCCCGATTACGATGGCGTACCGATGTTGCATCCTAATTATGGCCCATCATCAGTTTACACAGAAGCTGAACTCTATAACCTATGGGCGCACTATGCGGCGGAATCTGAGCTGGTTGACCGTTACATTGGACGAGTCTTGCAAAAAATAGATGATCTGCAACTTTGGGAAGACAGCATTGTGGTGGTGATGGCTGACCACGGCATGTCGATTGGCGAACACGGTCGAACGGGTAAATCCAATATCTCCCCCGAAGACAAACGCTTTTGGCCGATCTACCCCGAGATTGGCCACGTGCCGTTCCTGATCGCTGGTGGAGGTATACCCAAACAGCAAAGCCTGGACCTAATCGCTCAACCGATTGATCTGCTACCCACGATTTGCGATCTGGCTAACGTTGAAATTGTAACTGAAAAAAAGACGGACGGAATCTCCTTTGCCGATCAGATTCGCAACAGTACAAATAAACACCGTGATTTTGCAGTTAGCGGTTGTCACATTAGCGCTACAGGCGCAAGACCACAGCGGGCGACTACACCTTTCTTGATCACCTATCGGTGGGGCTACGCCCCTATCGGTGAGGATGGATCACCTGAACTTTACGATTTAACTGTAGACCCGCTAGCCAAACATAATATTGCTGCTGACAATCTAGATATTGTTGCTGAATTACATCAGCTTTTCACCAACCATTTGACTGACCACCAGGCACCAGACGATTTTCTGGCTCTTTGGCAACGATCGGCTGATGGTGGGACTGGTCGCGGCAGCTGGGCCGTTGACTATGCCGATCAGTAAATACCTACGGGCTTACGTTCGTAGCGCTTTGAATTCGAAATCATCTCATATGGTACTTTGGTTCTTTGTGCTAGAATGTCGTTGACTATCTCCGTTTACAGGATATTAGCGATATTTTAACGACTATAGGAGGCAAGGCGAAAAATGAACCTCTGCTGTAAACCGATTGAAAATTGCTACTGGGTGAATAAAAACCTTTTAGCTAGTGAATATCCGGGCCATGTCAAGGTTGCTGAAGCCCGGTTGCGTCTGCGTCGTTTCCTGGCTGAGGGCCTCGACTATTTCATGGATCTAACCCAGGTGAAGGAACTTGAACCTTATAACCTGCTGCTGGAAGAGGAAGCCGGAGGGTTGGGGCTAAGCCCGGTTTATATTCGGAAGCCGATTGTAGATTACTCGACCCCTACCAAATCGGAGATGGTCGAAATCCTGGATTTAATCGACTCCGCTATTGCTGGGCAAAGACAAGTGGTGATACACTGTTGGGGTGGTGTCGGTAGAACCGGAACAGTAGTTGGCTGTTATTTGGTGAGACAAGGCCTTTCGGGGGAGGATGCACTGCAGATGTTGCGAGAACACTGGAAAACAGTCAGTCGCGAAAAACGGTGGCACCATCCCAATACACCGGAGTCACCGGCTCAACATCAGATGGTACTCGACTGGCAAGAACCTTAGAAGGGGAGGAATAAAATGGCAACTCGACCCAATCCCAATGTGCTTCTAATCAGCACCGATCATTGGCCAGCGGCTCTACTGGGCGTAGCTGGGCATCCGGTAGTCCAAACACCTACCTTAGATAGCTTAGCCAGAAGCGGTACCCGTTACACCAATGCTTACGCCGAATGCCCGGTCTGTATTCCGGCTCGCCGGACATTGATGACGGGCACCATGCCAAAAACGCACGACGATCGAGTTTTCAAAGAGAAATTGGTTATGCCGGAACTCCCAACTTTAGCCCAAACTTTTCGTAATGCGGGCTATCAGGCGACTGCAGTGGGGAAACTCCACGTGTATCCTCAAAGGAATCGGATCGGTTTCGACGATGTGATTCTGGATGAGGAGGGGCGAACCCAGTATGGTGTCATCGACGATTATGAAATCTTTCTCGCCGATCAAGGGGCTGCTGGACAACAATTCTACCACGGAATGAGCAATAATGAATACGGTTGGCGGCCCTGGCATCTGCCGGAAGGGACACATGCCACCAATTGGGCGACACAACAAATGGCACGCACCATCAAGCGTCGCGACCCGGATCGTCCTGCCTTCTGGTTCGTTTCTTACCGCCATCCTCATCCCCCCCTCGTCCCACTACAAATCTATCTCGATTTCTACCACCAACTGGAAATCGATGATCCACAGATTGGCCGGTGGACAGATGAAGAGAACTGTTTTGCCATCTGCGGCAATATTGCCCGGGGCGCACACTTTCAACAACAAGCCTCGTCAGCAGATCAGATTCGCTTGGTGAGACGGGCATTTTATGCCCTATGTACGCATATTGACCATCAACTTCGAGTGCTGATCGGAACCCTGCGGGAAGAAGGCTTACTCAGCAACACCGTCATCTGCTTCACCTCAGATCATGGTGATATGTTAGGTAACCACGGCATGTGGGCCAAGCGGCTGTTTTACGAGTATTCGGCCAATATCCCGATGATTCTAGTAGGAACAGATGGTGACGATCAGGTGGGTATCAACCGGGTCGACCATCGATTGGTGGGCTGGTGTGACGTAATGCCGACACTGCTGGATTTAGCCCAAGTCGAGGTCCCAGCAACGGTGGAAGGTCTCTCAATGGTCGGTGGTCAAGAGCGAGACTGGTTTTATGGAGAGGTGGGTGAGGATGCTTTTTCCACCCGAATGATCCACGATAGACGTTACAAGCTGATCTACTATCCGGTGGGCAACCAGCGACAGCTATTCGATCTGGAACAAGACCCGAACGAATTGGTTGATCTATCGACTTCGCCCTCGCATCAACAGAAACTTGAAGACTTGACCCAAATTCTGATCTCACAACTCTATGGTGCGGATCTGGAATGGATGGTCGATGGAGAACTAAAAGGGCTACCAGATCGAGATTTTGTAGCCGGAGCCAATAAAGGTCTGACCAGTCAGCGGGGTGATCATTTCCCTCCACCACCTCGAACCAATATGCGCCAAATCCAGTGGTTCTCGGACGATAAAAAAAGGGTCCCGTGACCGCTATTGTTAGTTAAAGCTCAGATTTAAGCGTTGATAATAACGGCAAATTGATGGTAGCCCGAATGACAATCAGGTTGGAGCTGATACCAACTACGAGAACCAGAATCAGCGTAATTACTAGAGAAAACAGAGGGATCGGGTTACCCATCGACAGCAGGTGAGGAGCAACTGCCAGTAGGGCGGACACGGTTCCAATTCCTAAACCGACCAGGATCAAAAAGCTATTCTCGATTAGCAGCATGACCGATAAGGTCAACTGGCGGAATCCGAAGGCACGTAACATCGCCAGTTCCTGTTTTCGTTCGATGGTATTTCTCACCAGCACAATTCCCAAGCCCAGTGAGCCTAACATCAACCCCAGCCCACCAATGACTTGAAACACCGACATATAGGTGTGCTCCACCAGATGGAAATCTCTTAATTTCTTGACTGTCGAGACGACGTCCAATCCATAGTTGCGGAACTGCTCTTCTAATTGAGTGGCAATATCCGGTTGGCTCGACCGAATCAGAAACCAGCGGTATCCAGCCTGGCCGGGAAAGTGCCGGCTCAAGTTGTCGGCTGACATGATCAACTCACTCTGAAAAATGCTGCCTTTTAGCAAGCCGGCAATTCGCAGTTTGATGGTCCGTCCCAATTCGTTCTGAATCTCTAAATCTTGACTTAGTCCTAGATGCAAGATCCACATTACCGAGTTGTAGTCGCCAAAAACTGGGACCACATCATCACCCAAATCTTGCTTTAAGAGTTGCCAAGGGTTATCAAACTGATGCTCAACCGTTTGTTGGAACTGGAATCCGTCTCGCTGAATCAGGTCGTCTGAGAACCCAAGTAGCCGTGGTTGCTGCGGTTGAAATAGATTGAGGCAACTGGTATCATCACCCGGTAGGAGCCGGCAGGGAAAGACGGCTTGATCCAGACCAACGGCTGAATTGAGATGTTCAATATCATTTAGAATCGGAATATCGGTTTCTGCGATATGAGTAAAGCCACCGGTTCCCGTCTGCCGTTTGTGCTGGTGTGAACGGCCTCCTAGGTTGGGCGTTGTATGACGGTTGGCCCCAACCGCTACGATGACAAAACTAGCACAAGCCACCAGGGCTACACAGAGCAGGCTTCGGCCCGGACGGCGTCTAGTGTTTCTAATACCGGTTTCAACCTGACTGTCGAAGCGTTGGCGAGGCCGATTGTGAAGCCAGGCTGAAAAAAAGAGCAGTCCAGACAATAACAGTAGTGTCCCGGCCAGGTAAAATAGAGTTGGTGACAGTCGCGTTAAGCTGGCGTAAAGCGTGATGAAAGCAGCAAGAGCTAAACACATGGCGGCAATCGTACTTTTCAGGAATTGCGGGTTATTCCGGTTGGATCGAGAGATAGGCTCTGTTTGGAGTTGGCGACGAAGTAGAGGGATGATAGCGGTTTGATGAAGTCGCCAAACGGTCCATCCAATAGTCAGCGGTGCCATAATCAAGCTAATCGCTAACCCCAAAAACAGACTCGTCGGCGAAACGTGAAGCGTAAGGGCAGTAGTCCCAACGGCGCCAATCCACCAGGTTCGTAACCCATACATCATTAGACTGGCATAGCCAACTGCCATGGTTAGACCAAGTAGAGTTCCCACTACCGACAAAATCAGCCCTTCTAAAGATAGACGAATCTGTACCTGTTTGACTGAAAATCCGGTTGCCCTGAGCAGACCGATCTCGTTGAGCCGTATTTCGACTCCCAGACGAAACAGAAGGCCAATTATCAAGATAGCGGAGATAATCAAAAAGAGGCTCAGGCCGATGAACAAACCGCTGAAATCGGTTGATCCTTTGGAGGCAGATAATCCAGCTGACTTGACGTTCTGGATCTGAAATCCGAGTTGCCGTGGCGTTAGGCGGTCTAAAACCGCCTGCTCTAGCCCCTCCTGGATCTGGCGAATAGATCGATCTAAACCAGAAATCCGAAGTGCAGTCAGGTTACCGAACCGGTTGGCCCACAATTCTTGGCCGGCCTGCAACGAAACTACCGCCTTGGGCGTGGTCTGGTAGAGATCCCAGTACTGCTCGTCCACCGAGCGAATCTGGCTATAATCAACAGGGAAGGGCACATCCCAATCCGACATATTCCCGGCAGTTTGGATGCCAGGCAGTTTAGGGGTTAGTTGTTGGTCGATGGTATTCATCTCGACGACACCCACCAATCGAAATCGAGCCGTCTTGGTCTGAAGGTTTTCCTCGGCGTCGGGAACAAAAAATTGGATTGTCACCTCGGTTTGGCTCGTCTGAGTTAAGCCGAGATCGTTGAATGCCCAACGGTTGAGCAGAATCGGTGGGAACAAGTTAGCCTGATCTGTGTGGCTGGCAATAGCGTGTGCGTCTAGATCCATGGCGGTGATGGTCGAGTAGGGGATATGCTGACCGTTAACCGTGATGCGATTGGCCAGATAGGTGAAAATCGGTTGCCATTGTAAATCCAACGCGGTGGCTGCTGATTGTAGGGCAGAAGCCAGATCCGTTGGTAACAGAAAGTCCCGACTCTCAACGATAAGATGTTCACTCTTTGAGGACTGACCGTTGTTATGTCTAAAAACAAGACCGAGGTCTGAGAAGCGGAGCCTCTGTTTAAGCCGAGCAACAAGATCTGCTGACTCTGATCCGGGGACGGAGAGTAAAACTGTATTAACCTGTTTCTCCCGATCTATAACCTGCTGTAGAGATTCAAGATCAAGATAGGCGTTGGCCGGAAAATGCCGGCTGGATTGTAGACCAAATCGACCGATCCCTTGATCGGCAATAACTTGAGTAACCGTCAAACGCAACGACTGAACCAGATCTTCGTACTCTCGCCGTCCCAGGATAAACTCGCGGTGAATATTGGTGGGGCGTTCGAAAGAGAGAACAATTGTATCCCCAACTTCGACTTGCAGTTCTTGCTGAAGGGTTCGGTTAAGCATCACAGAAGGGAAAAGTTGCTTGCCTGTTTTCTGTAGATGATCGGCTGATGTTTCTCCTTGATCGGGATCTAGGGAAAGTGAGGATTGGATTTGCCAAAATCGACCAAATTCGGTCGGCAGACCATAAATATTAACTTTGGAGCGTCTGGCTTTGGTCTGAGGTTGGACCGCTGTTCCGGTCAAAGAGATGATTGGCATCGACCCGTATGGTGAATCTGTCCTTGTTGCTTCAGACTCAACGATCTCGTCAGCTAGAGATTGTCGAAAGAAGCCGGTCGCTGTTAAGGTATAATCGACCGGCCCGAGCCGATCCAAGGTGAGGCTCCTCAAACTGCCACGAACCGAATCACCAACCAGCAAGGCGCCAGTTAGTACCGCAGTAGCAACTGAAACAGCCAACAAAACCGCTAAATTCATGCGCCAGAAATGAAATAGGCTACGAAATATCATGAGATATGAGAGTCACAAGAATTAGCGTCGAAAAGTATAGATGAAAATGCCATACGTCGGATTTTATCAACAAAGTTAAAAAAAAGTCAAAGGATTCCAGTGTGGCGATTTGAAAATAAAGACAATGAAAAAATCGCCTGTGACCTTTTACATACGCTCTTCGGCGAATTCACAG
>Ga0208128_1001026_pt1 | contig 10709 bp, 9 predicted proteins | sample ETNtaG_35_FD_185758 | JGI IMG/M metagenome (GOLD analysis project Ga0208128, IMG submission 185758) | Marine microbial and viral communities from oxygen minimum zone, Eastern Pacific Ocean - ETNP201306PF51B (SPAdes) (version 2) | ecosystem: Environmental > Aquatic > Marine > Oceanic ... | reverse complement strand
CTCCCGGCACCGCCTGCCGGTAGGCCAGTGACTTGCAGGCCAGCGCGACCGCCTCGCTCTCCCGCAGGCGGGGAAAAATGCGGGACTCATCAATGATGGTGGCCATCATCCTGGCCCCCTGCACTTCGACCTGCAGCGAAAGCAGCGACATCAGACTCCCCGCTCCAAGGGCCGCAGCGGCCAGCGCAAGTCCCAGGCTGGCCGGGATCTTGGCCACCACCACGGCAAAAATAAGCACCACCAGGGTGAAGATGGGAAAGGCAAAGCTGAACTTCACCGCCCACTGGCGCCACTTGAGCAGATCCGGGTTGCTGGTCGCCACCAGGGCGTGCCCACACAGGAGCGCTACCTCACCCAGGGCTACCACATTCTTCGCTCCTGCCAGACGCTTGGTGAGCACAAGCTTGACTGGTTCACCCACCTTGACCTCCGTCCGACGCTTCTCGACCACCTCCACCTCGCCGGAGATCCCTGCCTTGGAGAGGAGAAGTTCAGCCAGTTCCCGCCCGGTCCGCGAAGTCTCCGCATTGCCCGCCGAGCGCACCCCGCGATCACAGAAAAACTTCCGGACCACCACCGAGAGAATGATGGGAAGAAGTGAGATCAGCAGGATCAGCTTCGTCACGAACGGACTCTACCCCAAATTCCAGGGAACCAACACCAAATAGCCCGGAGTCTCCATGCTACCTCCACTCGTGCCTCGGATAGCGCCCTGCGAGATCCTTCTTCATCCGGGGGTAACCACTCTCCCAGAAACTCTCGAGGTCCTGGGTCACCTGCCAGGGACGCTGATTCGGGGCGAGAACCTGCACCTGCACCGGACGACCGGAAATGGCGGGTGTCTCCCTGACACCATAGAGTTGCTGCACCCTGAGGGCGATGGAAGGATCCTTCCCCGTCTCATATACCACCTTCGCCCCCACTCCGTTGGCCAGTTCAATCCGTTCCGGGGCGTAACTCTCAAGGGCCGCGGACTGGGGGGCGGAGAGCCAGTCCCGGAGAACGGGCCAGATCTCGCGGTCCTTCACCTCCCGGTAGGAGCGCGCCTTCCGGCACACCTGTGTGACAATCAGCTTCTTCTCCTCGTCCCCGATGGAATTGATTTCCAGCTCGGGCATGGACTCCGCCACGAAGGCCACCCGCGCGATCCAGCGCTCCACCTTGACGTCCCATCGCTTGAGTTGGAGGGAACCGTCCACGATGTGATCCGCCAACAGGGCCGCCGCTTCCTCCTCCCTCACTTCTCCCCCTTCCTTCTCCTCAATCACGAGGTCATGGAACATCACCCGGCGGCGAGTCACCACCCGCCGCGCCACTTCGTCAAAGACCGCTCCCGCTTCCTCCCGGAATCCGGTCGGGAACAGCTCGCGCAACCACTCCTCCTCCACTCGAACTGCATGCCTGAGATGCACCGTCATCTCCCGTCCCTGAACCTCCGTCATCCCGGTGGCCACCAACACCATCGCCTCCCGCGCCACGCTCCCCTCGTCCAGTTTTCCACGTCTCCCCCCCGCCACCCGGCAGGCCAGCGATCCCCTGCTTGTCCGCACTGCCACGTGGTCTCCATAGGCTGCCAGCACTGCCCGGCTCAGGGGCACACGCAGTTCCTCCATCGCCACCTGACCGGAACGGATCGATGGCCGGCCCGCCAAACCACACAATTGCTTCCAGGCCTGCAGGGTTTCCCTCGCCTGCCGGGCGTGAATGGCAAGTCCCCCGCAGCGAACGGGATCGAAACGCATGCTCTCCGCAGCCTCGCAGGCCCGCCACTCGGCCTCGAAATCAGACCGGTCACCGTCCCCCTGGAAATGCCCCCGCTGGGCACGGGTGACCTTCCTGGTAAAGACGCCTTCGCCCTGGAGAACTGCCGCCGCAAAACAGGCCTCCGCCACACAGCCCTCCCCCTCCGCCGCTTTCAGGAGGCGTGCTGCGCGGGGATGCAACGGATAGCGCGCCATCGATGCTCCCACTTCCGTGATTGCTCCCTCCCCGTCCACCGCCCCCAGCATTTCCAGCAGACGTTCCGCCCGTCGGAGGGAGTCCTCCTCCGGGGCATCCAGCCAGCGAAACTCCCGCACCTCTCCCGCGCCCCCGGCCTTCAGATAGAGAACCGCCTCCGTCAGGTCGACCCGGTGCACTTCGGGGTGCTCGAACTCCGGACGCCGGGCGTGATCCCGTTCACTCCATAACCTCAGGCACCGACCCGGACCGGTCCTCCCTGCGCGCCCGGCCCGCTGCTGAGCCGCCGCCTGCGAAATCTTCCGGATGGTCAGGGTATCGATCCCGCGCCGGACATCGTAGGAGGCAATCCGTGCCAGTCCCGAATCAATCACCGCAACCACCCCGTCAATCGTGATGGAAGTCTCCGCCACGTTGGTTGCCACGATGATCCGGGGCGTCTCCCCAGGATCAACCGCTTCCCCTTGCGCGGCCGGAGAGAGCGCGGAATACAGTGGTTTCACCTCCCAGCCCTGCGCCCAGCTGCTTCGCTCCAGCAGTTCCACCGTCCTGCGGATCTCATAAGCCCCCGGAAGAAAGACCAGCATCCTCTCACCACCACTTCCCCCGGATCCCTTCCCCTCGTTGCGGACGAGAATCTCCTCCCGGCAGGCCTTCCCCACCTGCTCCCAGACCGGCACACTTTCCATCGCTCCGTGCCTCCCCCGCCTGGGAGGTGGAGGAGGCTGATGAGAAATCTCCACCGGATACATTCGTCCCCCTGCCTCCAGTATTTCGCAGGGCTGCAGGTAATCCGCCAGTCCCGCTGTTTCCAGGGTGGCAGACATGACGAGAACCCGGAGTTCGGGCCGTCCACCTTCCTGCAAGTCGAGAACACGGGCCAGGGAGAGATCGGAAGCCAGTCTTCGCTCATGAAATTCGTCGAAGAGCACCGCATCCACTCCTTCCAGTTCCGGATCATCGCGCAACCAGCGCTGCAACACCCCGTCCGTGACATAGACGATCCTCGTCCGGTCGCCATAGCGCGTGTCGAAACGCACCGCATAGCCCACCTCCTCTCCCAGATTCACTCCGAGTGAGCGAGCCACGAACCCGGCCAGCAGACGCGCTGCGATCCGGCGGGGCTGAACCACCACGATCGTTCCCTCCACCTGCGAGGTCTGCAGAATCATGACGGGCACCCCGGTCGACTTTCCCGATCCCGTGGGTGCCCGCAAAAGAATCCGCCCACCTTGCCGCAGGCACTCCTCCAACTCCTCCCGGATCTCGAAAACAGGTAGAACCACTGCCCCTTTCTTAGTCCTCCGGGCCTGACATCCAAATCCTAATTCTTTCCGACAAATCCTTGTAATTACGTCAGAATCGGCCCGTATCAATCCTGCTCCTGCTCTCCCGGCAACCTCCGGTCCGGACCCGCGTTATTTCTTTGCACCTCACCCCAAACCAAATTAAGTTACACTCATGACAAACACCTTGGCGTTCATCGGCGGCCTTGGCGGTCCGGAGATCGCGGTCATCTTCATAATCGTCCTCCTTCTCTTCGGAGCCAAGAAAATCCCCGAGCTTGCTCGGGGACTTGGAAAGAGCATGGGCGAGTTCAAACGTGCCCGGAACGACTTCGAAGACGAAATCAGGATGGCCGAAATGGAGGTTTCCACGGAAACCGACGAAAAAAAGGTCACGCCCGAGGAAGCCAAGCACAAGGAAGAAGCTTCGGCCTCCGAGGATTCCTGATGCATCGTCTCCTCACAGAATCCTTTTTCTTCCGCGCCCCGCAGCATGCCGGGGCGTTTCTTTTTCTCTGCTTCTTCCTCCTCCTGTCCAGTTGCGGAGAGAGACAGGAGACCCCCGATTGGGAGCAGACCGCAAAGACGGCCCCGGAAGAACCAGAACTATCTATCACTCCTGATCCGGAATCCACTCCTGATCCGGAACCCACCCCTGATCCGGAACCGGAATCAACCCCGCCCGACGGGAAGAACGACCAACCGAGCACCCAGCTCCGCTTTCTCTCCTACAACGTCCGGAACTATCTCACCATGTCCAGTTTCATCGACGGTGAACGCAAGGACCGGCGCAAACCCGCCCGGGAGGTGGAGAGCCTCGTCAGGATTGTAGTGGAGGCCCAACCCGATGTCCTTGGCATCTGCGAAATTGGAACGGCGGAAGACCTCGCTGAACTGAAGGGAAAACTCTCCGAGGCGGGACTCGCCCTCGAATACTCCGAGTATGCCGGAGGAGCCGATGACACCCGCCACCTCGCCCTCCTCTCCCGCTATCCCATCGTGGCCGTCAATTCGCAGGGAGCTGACGGCTCTCTGGTCTACCAGTCGGTTGACGCCGACAACAACCCCAAGGAATTCGCCATGCAGCGGGGAATCCTCGACGCCACCATAGAGGCCGGTACCCGCAGAATCCGCTTCCTTGGGGTGCACCTGAAGTCCAAACGCGAAACTCCGGAGGGTCACCAGGATCTCATGCGCCGCCACGAAGCCTACCTCCTGCGCAAACATGCCGACCGCATCCTGCAGGAGACGCCCGAGGCCCTCCTCTGCGTTTATGGCGATCTCAATGACACACGCCGGGAGAGCCCCGTCCGCTCCATCCAGGGACCCACCCAGTCAACACGTTACCTCGAACCGCTCTCTCACAAGGATTCTCGCGGCGAAGTGTGGACCCACTACTGGGATTATCAACACCTCTACTCCCGCTTCGACTACGTCCTCGCCAGCCGATCCCTCCGCCCACTCTTCAACCAGAAGGCCAGCCGCATCATCGATGACCCCCAATGGTCCGTCGCATCCGACCACCGTGCCCTGCTGAGCATCTTCGACCTGAAAAAGTAAGTTTTTCCTAGGCGCCATCTCTGGCCAGATCCGCCTCGATCGCTTCGATCACATCTTCCTCCGGGTGAAAATCCGTGGCGTGATAAGAGCTGCGCACCAGTGGACCACTGGCGACATGGCGGAACCCCTTCTCCAGGGCCGCCACCCGCAGTTTCTCAAAGCGTTCGGGCGTAATGTAGTCCACCACCGGCAGGTGCATCGCACTGGGCCGCAGGTATTGCCCCATGGTCAGAACCGTCACTCCGTGCTCCAGCAGATCGTCCATGGCCTGGAACACTTCCTCCTCCCGCTCTCCAAGTCCGAGCATGAGACCGCTCTTACTTGCCACCTTTCCATCCACCATCTTCTTGGCCTTCTTCAGGACGGTGAGCGAGCGCTGGTACTGTGCCCGGCTGCGAACCAAGGGCGTGAGACGCTCCACGGTTTCGATGTTATGATTAAATATATGGGGGCGGGCCTCCATCACCAGTTCAAGAGCCCAGTCCCTGTCATTGAAGTCAGACACAAGAACCTCGATGATGATCTTCGGGTTCAAGGCACGCACCGCCTTGATGGTCCGTTGAAAATGTTCCGCTCCCCCGTCCTTCAGGTCGTCCCGGGCCACCGCGGTGATCACGATATGATTGAGGTTCATGCGCTTCGTGGCCTCGGCTACCCGCTCCGGTTCATCCTCCTCGAGGGCCTCTGGCCTGGCGGTCTTCACCGCACAGAATCCACAGGCGCGGGTGCATCTCTCTCCCGCGATCATAAAGGTAGCCGTACCCTGCCCCCAGCACTCCCAGCGATTGGGACACTGAGCCTCCTCACAGACGGTGACCAGTTTCAGGTCCGTAATGAGCGACTTGGTCGACCAGAAGGCCGGATCATGCGGGAGTCGCACCCGAATCCAGTCCGGCTTCTGCTCCCGGTGCAATCCGGGATCCATCAACATCTTTGGCCCGCGATCAACGCCACACCCACTCATTTCTCCAAAACGCTATGTCCCCATCCCGAAATGCAAAATCATAATTTCGAGATTCTGAATTCCTGTAATTTTACTCACCTGGCAGGATTTTCAGGACTTTCCCCACCATGATCCTGTCCGGATTTGTAATCTCGTTGACCCTGATGATAGCCGCCACCTCCACCTTGTGGAGACGGGCAATCTCGGAAATGGTGTCGCCCGGCTGCACAATATACTCCATAAAATCATCCGGTGAACCGGACCCAGCTTCCGAATCGGGCTCGGGAGCAGACTCGGGAGCAGGCTCGGGAGCAGGCTCGGGAGCAGGCTCGGGAGCAGACTCGGGAGCAGACTCGGGAGCAGGCTCGGGAGCAGACTCGGGAGCAGACTCGGGAGCAGACTCGGAAGCAGACTCGGGAGCAGACTCGGAAGCAGACTCGGGAGCAGACTCGGGAGCAGACTCGGGAGCAGACTCGGAAGCAGACTCGGAAGCAGACTCAGAAGCAGATTCGGGGGCGGAGTCAGGCGTGGATACTTGAATTTCGCCAATCCTACGCCGCAATCCTGCATGCGCCGCAGCCGGATCTGCGGCCTGGAGTTCTGCCATGAGCTTCTGGCGTTCCGCTTCCGGGAGCCCCTCAATCAGGGCGAAAATTTCAGACGATTCCACTTCGTGCTCCTGGAGCAACGTCGCGAAGGATCGGAGGATGAGTTGATATTGAGAATCGTTCCCGGTCGATAAGGTTTCTCCATTCGTATCTCCTTCCTGATTCAGCTTCTTCTCCAGTGCCCCCAACCGCGCCAGCAGCGTCGCCAACTGACTCTCCTCGGACTGCCCCGTGGAGTCCAGATCGTTCACCACCACCGCACGCAGATTCATATGCTCGTCGCGCAACTTTCTGAGTGCGAAAGCCACTGCAATCAGGGAGATCAGGACTACCAGACCAATCAGGGTGGCGAGCACCCGGAAACCACCACCCACCGCCGGCTTCTCCTTCGGTGTATTACGAAACATTCCGTGACTGCTCTTCCCTGCCATCAACTGCCATCAAGCATGTAACCAAAACCAACACGCGGGTCGAGAATTCATGCCGCCCTTTTTACATTCTCTTGCTGCACGTTACTCAACCGGGATCTTGATGACCTGACCCTCCCTGATCCTGTTCGGATTAGTGATCCCATTGGCCCGCGCCAGATCCTGAGTGCTCACCTTGTATTCTTTAGCAATTCGGGAAAGCGAATCCCCTGGCTGGATCCTGTGTTCCTTGAATTTTTTGGCTGGCCCATCGGTTGCACCCTTAGATTCAGGCTCAGGCGCGGACACGGGCTCAGGCGCGGACACGGGCTCAGGGGCCGGCGCAGGCTCAGGGGCCGGCACGGGCTCAGGCGCGGACACGGGCTCAGGGGCCGGCGCAGGCTCAGGAGTCGGCGCGGGCACAAATTCACCAGATAAGCCCTCCTCTCCGGTCGAGGATCGGCTCCTACCATCCAGAGCCTCCAGAGCTGCCAGAAGAGCCTCCCGCTCCTCCACGTTGCGAGAGGCCAGGAAGCCCATGAACTCCAGTTCGGCTGGCTTGTGCTGATGCCATATCCCGCTCAGGGTCCCCTTCACACTGTGAATTTCCTCCCCGGTCTCCTGCTTGAGGGCCGCCAGTCCAGCGCTCAGGACAGCAATTTCCTCGGACTCCTCCTCCTCAAGGGACCTTAGTTCGTCTTTCAGGTCTTCAAGGGACATCGCAATCCAGCCAACTGCCAGCAGGACCACCACCCCCATCACTCCAGCTACCAACCGGAACTTTCCTCCGTCCGCTGCCGGTTCGGCGTCCCTAAACAACTCTTGTCTCTTCTCCTCCGTCATCCCGTCGCCATTTCCCTTTTAGACAAAGGTTCACGTCTTTGTCTAGTGAGGCCTTGGGGAAGTTCTCTCCGAGCCGATCCCAGACCGATTCGCTCTCAGCGCCTTCCTTCAAAGGCACGCGATACTGTGAGCGCATCCGCGTGTTCCAGGTCCCCCCCTGCTGGCAGCCCCTGGGCCAACCGGGTCATCGAACAATCCCGATCCCCGAGCAGACCGCCCAGATAATTCGCCGTGGCCTCCCCCTCCACATCCGCGCTCAGCGCCAAAATAATCTCCACCTGCGGCAAACGTTCCACCCGCTTCAGAAACGATGCGATCCGCAGGTCATCCGGACCGACATTATCGAGGGGCGAGAGCTTGCCTCCCAGGCAGTGATAGAACCCCTTGAAGGCACCAGAGCGCTCAATGGGAAGGACATCCGTGGCCTGTTCAACAACACAGAGCTGGCCCGTATCGCGTCCGTGAGATGAACAGATCGGACATCCCTCCACGGTGGCGAAAAACCCGCACTCGGGACAGGAGGTGACCTGGCTGACCGCCCTCTGGATCGATTCCGCCAGCGCATTGGGCTGAGCCTTGGCACTCTGTAACAGCCACAGGGCCATCCTCTCCGCGCTCCGCGGTCCCACGCCCGGAAGACGCCTGAGTTCCTCAATCAGATCGCTGACTGGTTGTGGGTAGTCGGCCCGGGCCATGAAGGAGAATAGCGCCTCCAGGCCCGGTTGTCAGCACAGTCCGCCCGTCAGAAGTATTCTCCTCTCCTCAACCTGTCCTGCGCCCCTGCTCCTTGGAGATCGAAATAACCTTTCCGTCACCCGGCAAACCCACGATTTCACAGGGCATGGGATGGTGGCACGCCCACAGGGTAGCGCAAAAGGCACTCCACCCTGCACAGAGGAGCGCAACCACGGGACTCCAGAAAACACCCCAGAGCGCAACCACGGGGGAGGCGGCGGCCACCAGCACCAGGAAGGTTGCCGCCAGAAGCAACCGACGGGACAGACCAGGCACCTCCAGAAGCAGGAAGGTCAACCCGTAGATCAGGACCAGAAGCACCAGGACCGCCCACCACGGTTGACCACTTACCTCCAGAAGGAACCCAGCTTCCTGATAGCGCACCAGAAGTGCCTTCTCTGCATCCAGCAAAAGCCCGGAAACGCGCAGCACAAGGCCGATCGCCATAGCGAAACTGCCCACCACGGCCGCCACCGTGAGGGGGTGGTGGTGGGCCGAGTAATGGTCTTTTGGGGTATCAGCCATCGTGGGAATCGCTGTCACCCGGGGCATCTTCCGTTCCGGCAGCATCACCACGATAACTCCTGACCACCAGTTCACTCAAGTACTTGTCCGGATCCTTCACGGCCTCCGGGCCCAGTTCAAAGCACGCTCGGCCCGTGTTTTTCTGGATCAACTTGAGGCCAAACTGCACGTCTCGAAACCGCTGGCGGCACAACTGAAGAAGGCTTCTCCCCTGACTGGCGGCTTCTTCCGTCAGTTGGGCAAGGGCCTCAGCGGTCAGAACCAGTTCCACCCCGTGCTCCTCCCGGAAGTCGCGACAAAACACCTCCAGTTCATGGGCAGCCTTCTCCACGTCCACCTGGCGACCCAGTTCACGATACTGCTCAAGTAGTTCCTCCCGGCCGTCGATCAGCTTGTCCGTGATCGTGAGTTCGGAGACTGAAGTTCCTGGTAACTCAAACTTGAAGTCCCGCAAAAGACATTCGCACACCGTCATGAGGGCCCGGGCGCCGGTATTCTCCTTTTCCGCCAGGTCCGCAATCCGCCCGATTGCGCTGTCTTCAAAACGAGCTCGGATCCCGTAGGCCTCGAACTCACGCTCATACTGCCGCAGGAGACTGCCCTCCGAAAACTTCATGATGTTCTTGAGATCCGCAGCACTCAGTTTCTCGCATACCACCCGGACCGGCAGCCGTCCGATGAATTCCGCTTCAAACCCGAAATCAATGAAATCCTGGGTCTCCACCTGGTTGAAGAGTTCCCCGTCCATGGGACGTTCCACCGGATCTGCCCCGAAACCGATCTGCCCTTCACTGAGACGCTTACGCACCACCTTCTCCAACCCGGAAAATGCTCCGCTCACGATGAAGAGAATATGACGGGTATTGACCGTGTCCTTGGCTGACCCACCACCCCGCTGCATGTTCATCATCGATTTCATCTGGCTGCGGATGTCCATCGGGTTGGTGAGCGGCACCTCGGTCTCTTCCATCAGTTTGAGCAGGGTCGTCTGCACCCCCCGCCCACTGACATCCCGGCCGATCATTTCGCTACGGGTGGCCAGCTTGTCGATCTCATCAATGTAGATGATCCCGAACTCAGCCAGTTCGACATCCCCCTCGGCCTTCTGCACCAGGTCGCGCACCAGATCATCCACATCCCCACCCACATATCCGGTCTCCGAGAACTTGGTGGCATCAGCCTTCACGAAGGGAACCCCGATCAACTCGGCAATGTGCTTGATCAGATAGGTCTTTCCCACTCCGGTGGGCCCCACCACGATCACGTTCTGCTTCTGTAACTCGATCCCTTCCGGCAGTTTCCCGTGCTCGTTCTCCAGACTGCGGAGGTATTTGGCGTGATTGTAATGGTCGCACACTGCAATCGAGAGCGCCTTCTTAGCCTCATCCTGCCGGATCACGAAGCGATCAAGGTGCGCCTTGATGTCACGGGGAATGTAATTGAACTCAAACACGCTGTCAGCGGACCGCTCATCAGAAACCTCCGGTTCATCATCCTCCACCTCCTGATTCATCCCTGGCATGGTCCACTGGACGTTGCCCATCTTTCCAAAGAGCTCCTGCAGACCACGCTGTAACTCCTCCGGAGTCGGCCCCGTCCCCGGACCTTTCTTGTCATCATCAGACATCGGGGCGGAACATCGTCCCAAAATCGGTCTTGTCAATAATTGCCGGTGGCACAGACCACCTGCTTCCCCTTACCCCCCGAAATTCTCCAGAATCTGGTCCCACCGCTCCCGGAAATCGGAACGCAACTCGATCAACTCCCCTGCCATTCCACGAGCCTCGTCCTTCAGGTCGCTGAGCCAGGCGAACGCCACAGCCTGCAGCAACCGGTCTCCCTT
>Ga0208128_1001020_pt1 | contig 10758 bp, 6 predicted proteins | sample ETNtaG_35_FD_185758 | JGI IMG/M metagenome (GOLD analysis project Ga0208128, IMG submission 185758) | Marine microbial and viral communities from oxygen minimum zone, Eastern Pacific Ocean - ETNP201306PF51B (SPAdes) (version 2) | ecosystem: Environmental > Aquatic > Marine > Oceanic ... | reverse complement strand
ACTTAGGTTGTTATGGTGATCCTTTTGTCGAGACACCTCATCTGGATCAGCTAGCAGCAGAAGGCGTTCGTTTTACCAATGCCTACACGACGCAAGCTGTTTGTAGTCCCGCTCGAGCCAGCATTCTGACTGGGCTTTATCCGCATCAGAATGGCCAAATTGGTCTGGCTACCCACAAATACACCATGTTTCCTGACCAATTGACTGAGGAATCGATTCCAAACATACCGAGTCTCTTGAAGGCCAATGGTTACCGCACCGGTTTGATTGGAAAACTACACGTGAATCCAGAATCAGCATTTCCCTTCGATTCCCGGTGGAATGACCCCGATTTTATCAGCTTTACCAACAGGAATATGCAGAAGATCTCTCAAGTGGCCGAAACGTTCATCACAGCATCAGACGCACCTTTTTTCCTGATGGTCAGCTATCCTGACGCGCACCTACCGTTTCACCGTCAGCAATTGGGTCTACCAGAGAATCCTTACCAAGCAGCAGACGTAGAGACGCTACCGTTCGTAGGAATTGATACCCCTCGCCTGCGAGCACAAACAGCAGATTACTATAGCTGCATCAGTCGATTGGATTCAGGTATTGGTCTGCTATTAGATCGCCTACAACACTCGGGAAAAGCTGACAAGACGATCGTCATCTTCACAACTGACCACGGGGCACAATTTTCCAGGGGGAAAACAGCCATCTATGAAGGTGGGTTGAAAATCCCGTTTATCTTGCGCGGGCCAACCATTGGAAGTGAAGGATTAATCAGAGAAGAGTTAGTTTCACTAGTCGATATACTACCTACAGTGATGGACGTCGCAGGGATAGATCGTCCTGATTCGGTCGAGGGTCAGTCGTTGATTCCATTGATTCAGGAATCTTCGGCCGGTTGGCGAGAATACCTGTTTGCCGAGTGGTGCAGTGCACACCCACCTATCTATTTCCCACAGCGTTCGGTTAGAGACAAGAAATTCAAGGTGATCCTGAATCTGTTACAAGATCGACCGAGCCCAAGTGCTATCGGTTATGCTGGTATATCACGTTTTGGCGCTTGGGAACCAGGTGCTAGTGCAGCCGAAATTGCCTCCGCTGAAGACCAAATTCATCAGGCCTACAAAACCTACCAAAACCCACCTGTCGAGGAGTTGTACGATTTGGAAAACGATCCCTGGGAGTTTAATAATTTAGCAGGCGTACTGGAATACACAGGAGTGCAAGAGCGATTAAGAAGACAATTGAGACACTGGCAAGAAAGCACCGGGGATGGGCTACTGGAACCTGACATCCTCAACCGCCTGACCGAAGAACACGATGCAATTGTGGCTGAATACTATCAGGAGACTGCATGGGGAAAGTCACGGTCTTATGAATGGCATTATACTGAATATCTGAATCAGTGCTAAGGGGTGGTTAGGAAAGAATATGCGTTTGGTCTCCTGCGGCCGGAGATTCGCAATTCTTCCATCTGTGAGGTCAAGACACCGACATCTTCCGGAGGTTGAAAAGGCAGATGAGCAAACTCGGGTTGATCGAGCCTGTAAACATCATCATGATATTCCGATTTAGCGAGACCAATAAGGTCGGGAATATCTGCTCCGGAATTGCCACTTTGAACGTTTACGGTGAACGAAGAAACTGGGGATACCGTCTTCGATCGACGGTGGGTCGACTATCACTTCTATCGAAAAACCCAACGCTTTGTTGGCTGCACCATGAACTCCTGTTCTCTATTTTTCAGCACAAAGTGCGAGGCAGTGTACGATAATTGCTTGAAATCGTGTTGAAAGCTGGTGGTATCCTCTTCTTCAAACAATCTATCCCAAGCAGGGATTAGCCATGACCTGTTACGACTTGACTGATGAAGAGTTGGCCTTGATGGAACTGTTACCTCCTCAACGGCCAAGCAAAGCAGGTAATCCCTGCCGCCGCCACCGCGGCTGCTCTGTGGCATCTTAAGCACGGGCCCTCCCTGGCCTGACCTACGAGACCGCCGACGATCGATTTCGTGGCTAGAAAAAGAAGGGGTTGTAGCAACAACTGCTGGAGGCTTTGCAAGCCCAAGCCCACCACATGGATCAGATCGATTTTACTTTCGCGGCTCTCGACGGCCGCATGGCTCGAGCGCCTAAAGCCGCCGGGGCCAAAAAACGTAACCGGCATTTGGCTGAGTGGTGAAGAAAGCCCCCAAAGACCGGGACTGCGAGCGATGATTTTACTGGGATTCATTCGTATCTGGCTTAAAAACCTATTGTCGTACACGCCCTAGACTACGAAGCCTAGGTTAGCCCACGTACCAAGCTGGAGGTAGACGCCGACCAACTGCCAACCGGAGAATCCAGTGATCGAACCAGAGAGAGGATACCATGCTGATGATCCTGACGCATGATTTGATAGTGATCGGCAGCAGTGGGGGCAGATCACCTAAATTTTGTTGCTGTTGGCGCCATAATTCAAGGGGTTGTAGTTTAAGCTGATCATAATTTTCAGTCTTAAAACACGATTTAGAGAAGGGATTTGGATGCCACTTCTTCTCGGACTTTACAGAGCAGGTTACCACCAAATCACTAGATGAAGGGCTGAGCGGTAATTTGGCGGCCAGAATTAGTCAGCCGTAAAACCTGATTCTCAATTTGCACCAGGCCTTGTTTTTGCGCCTGATTTACAATTTTGTAGGTGAAACCAACATTCCAACACAAGTAATGGTGGAGTTGGTGCAAATGGCATTGATCCGATTTACCCGGCGGAAGTATGGGATTTATGCTTTCGCTCTTTGCCGTTGAGATCTTCACATGTTTTGCATTTTTCTTATCTTTAGGCAGGATGCCTTCGCCTTCGTGATTAGCTAGATGGGTCAGCAATATCCTTTGAGCAAATAGCCATTTCTGCCTAAAGCGTCGGTAGAAAATGGCCAGCAGGCCACGTTGTGGTGCCAACAGAAATGTTAATAGGAAGCAGAAACCGGCCATTGTTGCCATGGCTCCGGCGATTGAGGCATCAAATTTGATAGCTATACCATAACCGCTAACTGCGCTAACAATCCCAACCAAGAAACTGACGACCAGCATGGAAAATAATTGATCGGTTAAGAGATAGGCAGTTGCAGGTGGTACGATCATTAGGGCCACGACCAGAATCGCTCCAACCGCGTCGAACGCTCCAACCGCGATGATGGAAGTCAGCGACATTAAGCCGTAATGAAGCAGTCCAGGCGAAAACCCCAGAGCGATCGACAACCCGGGGTCAAAAGTTGAAATTTTCAATTCCTTATAGAAAATACCAATGACTGATAGGGTTATGATCAAAATCGTTCCCATAACTACTAAGCTGTAGGGTAAGCTCAGGCCAAAGAGCGTAACACGGTCAAAAGGGGCCAGCGCAATCTCACCCAGCAAAACCACATCTTGGTCAAGATGAACATTGCCGGCATATCTGGTAATAAGAATAACAGCTAAACTAAACAAGGCCGGAAAAACAATACCAATCGCTGCGTCTTCTTTGACCAACTGTGTTCGGTTCAATAATTCCACCAAACTAACGGTCAACACACCTGTTGCTGACGCCAGGATCAACAGCAAGGGCGAATCTATACGGCCAGTGAGGAAAAAGCCGATTACAATCCCCAAGAGAACAGAATGGCTAATAGCATCACTCATTAGCGACATTTGCCGTAAAACCAGAAAAACACCGGGTAAGGCACAGCTAGCAGCGACAACAATGGCGATCAACAGAACTTCTGTTTGCGGTGCCACTATACTATAATCTCAAGAACAGGCAATATACCCTACACACCTGCGGCCTGTAGTTCGATGATACACCTGGCGTTCATATCGTCACGGGCAAGTTAATCCGGCCCCCGCTCTAATACTTGCGCCAGATTATTCCCCGTTTGGGGGCAAAAACCAGCGAGAATACGACGATGATACTGACACATATCACGATCACGGGACCTGTTGGAATACCACTGGTCGTACTGCTTATAACGGCGCCAGTGACACCGGCCGTCGCACCGAAGATAGCCGCTAACCCTACCATTACCGATAGATGATCGGTCCATTGACGCGCCGCTGTGGCCGGTGCTACAATCATCGCACTCATCAACACTACTCCAACTGCCTGCAACCCAACGACGATAGCCAGAACAATCAGCGTCATCATCAGCAAATCGATAATTTTCATCGGAAATCCCAGTGTTTCTCCAAAGGCTGGATCGAAAGTGAGCAATTTAAACTCCTTCCAAAACAGTAACATCACTCCAATAGTGATACCACTAATCACAGCGATAGTTTGAATGTCTCGTTTCAACAGCGCCGCTGCTTGGCCAAAAAGAAACTTATCCAGACCACTCTGATTGGCATTAGGCATTTTTTGGATTAAAGTCAGCATAAAGACACCAAGTCCAAAAAAAACTGCCAGCACGATGCCCAGTGCTGCGTCGTCTTTTAGGCGGGTATTTCGGACAATTGCAGTCACGATTATAGTTCCCAACCAGCCAGCCAGTGAGGCCCCAACGATTAGCACCAGTGGAGTTTTGCTGTTGGTAAGCAAAAACGCCAAGCAGATACCGGGCAGGGCCGCGTGAGAAATGGTATCGCCCAATAGGCTCTGCTTGCGAAGAACGGCGTAACTACCTAACGCACCACTAACCATCCCCAAAGTTGCAGTGCCGATCGCCACGGTGCGCAGCGTATAATCAAAGAAAAGGTTATAAATAACTGAGCCCATAGCAAGCATAGTCTCTCTTATGAATACAATGCCTATTGTGCCGTGCTTTCAGAGGATGGGTACCACCCTTTCGGCTATTTTAATCACCCTTCTTCCAACCGATTGATCAAATAGAAAATGAGTAGTTGACCTTGATCAGCTATATTCATTTGCCAACACTTGGCTCGGTGGAACATCAGCAGAGGAAGACAATATCCCAACGTGACCACCATAAGTTCGATGCAGGTTGTCCTCGTTGAAAACTGCTTCTATTGGACCACTATCGATTTGGTGAACATTAAGCAGCATGACCCAATCGAAATAGGACGTCACCGTGTGCAAGTCGTGGTGAACCACGATTACCGTTTTCCCTTGCTGCCGTAGAGACTGTAGTAAGGTCACAATCGCTCGTTCGGTAGTGGCATCAACTCCCTGGAACGGCTCATCCATCAAGTAAAGTTGCGCGTTCTGGATCAGAGCGCGAGCCAGAAAAACTCGCTGTTGTTGCCCTCCGGACAGTTGGCTGATTTGTCGATCTTTCAATTCGAGAATACCAACTTTATTCATTGCTTCTCGCGCCAACTGTTTTTCACGACGTCCGGGCCGTCGAATCCAGCCCAATTGGCCATACAGCCCCATCATAACTACGTCCTGAACGGTGGTGGGAAAATCCCAATCCACCTCTCCTCGTTGGGGAACATAACTGACTAGGTGCCGTTGTTGGCGGTAGGGTTTACCGTAAATCCAAGCCTGACCCGAAGCTGATGGAATTAATTCCAGGATGGCTTTAATCAGGGTGGTTTTACCCGCTCCATTTGGTCCCACGATGGCCATGAGAACACCAGCGGGAACAGCCAAATCAATATCCCACAAGACAGGTGTTTCTTGATAGGCTACCGTTAGATTAGTAACTTCAATAGCCAGTGGATTTGAAGTCGCCACTATGAACTTCCTCTAGCTAACCCGTGGAGAATGGTGTCGATGTTATGTCGAACCATGCCTACATAGGTACCCTCATCGGTTTCCGGATTTCCCATGGCGTCTGAAAACAGTTCCCCTCCAATTTTCACCTCGAATCCACGCGCTTTTACCGCAGCCTGAACGGCTTCAATACTTTGGGTCGGCACGGAAGACTCAACAAAAATAGCGGGGATCCGTCGCTCAGCGATGAACTGCGCCAATTGTCGCACATCGGCTGTTCCTGCTTCCGACACCGTGCTGATACCCTGAAGCCCTTTAACTTCAAAGCCATAGGCACGACCAAAATAACCAAAAGCGTCGTGAGCAGTAACCAGAACTCGTCGATTTTCTGGGATAAGGCCAGCTTTCTCTTTGACATAAACGTCAAGTTCTGTTAACCGGCGCAGGTACTGTTCGGCTTTCTGTTGGAAAATTTTTTCTTTCGATGGTCGGCCTTGAATCAACGCGTCGCGAATGCTTGCAGCTACCGACATCCAGAGAGTTACATCAAACCAGACGTGCGGATCATAGGCCCCCGCAAATTCGGGCGGTGCCATCAATTTGGACCGTTCGACCTGGTCAGTGACACAGATAACGCGTTGAGGATGTTGATCAGATAGACGTTCCAGTACCCCCGCCATGCCCGCTTCTAGGTGTAAACCGTTATAAAGAATCAGGTCGGCGCTTGACAACCGGTTGATGTCTCCAGCGCTCGCTTTATAGAGATGAGGATCAACGCCAACTCCCATCAAGGCCTTGACCTCCACCTGATCTCCCCCGATGTTTTTAGCCAGGTCAGCAATCATACCTGTAGTAGCTACCACCCACAACGGTTTAACCTCCCCTTGTATCCCTGTCAGTGGGGTATCTTGGTGGTGGTTTACATTGGTAGATTCAGGATCACTACAACCGAAAAAAAAGAATGGGACACAAAACAGGATAGCGAACAGAACCGAGGTGATAAGGCCATTAAAGAGTATGAGAAAACCGACACGGCCTCCATCTAAGTTAACCTTCTGATTCATCATTTTACCCCCTTTTAGTTACCTTTATAAGGCCTATATTCAACGAAACAAGCGCTCATTTAAAGACGAATCCACGTGTGATATTGCAGGACGACTTCTGCTCTATACGGTCAGATTTTAAGCGGTCGGACTTTTGTCCAACGACAAAAGTTTGACAAGAATCCGAGTGGTGATTTTCTGTCCAACCACCAACTCACTGGAGATGTAATTACCCAAATCAATGCGTATGGTCATCAATTCATCGAAGGGTGTAACCGAGGTAACCTGCACTTCAGTCCGCGGATAGAGGTGCGCCTCCCCCAGATAGCGGAGTATCTCCGCGTCTTCATCGCAGACCTCAATGATAACGGCCTTATCCCCTGTTGACAATTCCGAAAGTGTGCAGACATCACGATCAGAAATTTTTCCGTCCCGGTCAGGTATCGGAGCACCGTGAGGGTCGGACTTCGGATAACCCAAAAACGCGTCGATTCGGTCTTCCAAATCTTCGGATAAAACATGTTCCCACTTTTCGGCTTCGTCATGTACCTTATCCCAAGGCACCCCCAAGGCTTCAGTCAGATACAACTCGACCAGTCGATGGTGGCGTATAACTTCAAGCGCAATTTTCTCACCGGGAGCAGTAAGTTCCACTCCTTGATAAGGGCGGTGCCGTACCAAGTTGGAGGCGGCCATTTTTTTTATCATTCCGGTTGCCGCAGATGGACTGACCTGTAGATAGCTTGCTAAGACTGAGGTTAGTACAGTAGAATCTCGAACCTGTAATTTGTAAATGGCTTTCAAGTAATCCTCGATGGCTTGAGAGTTCAATTTATTTCCTGCAAAAAAATAATTTCACTAAGGTTGAGTGTGGAATTTAACTGCGGTTAAACTTTACATTAGGCGCACGACATTGTCAAGCCTCTTTGCGATTTGACATAAAAAGGCAGACGCTCTTCTATCGTGACAGTAACGGTGTCATGGCCATAAGCGTGGCAAATAGTATAGTGTAGGTGGCTCAAGTCCGTTTTTCGTCCTAGCCAAATAATTCTGCCACTGGTTATTGAGCATCATCTGTCTGAAAGCTGCTATATTATTGAAACCTTGTTGGCTCGAGTTCTGTACTCTCCGTTTCTGTTGGCGACAAACTAACAGATCTAATGTCTTTTTTACCGAGGCTGATCCAACATAATACCTGGCTCGCTGAAAATGGTGATAGTCAATAGTGGTGGCCTGGTTGTTGCTGATGAACTGGTACCGGGCCTGCAAATTTCTATCTGCTAGTTGAGTTGGCCAATCAGACTGTGGTCGTCCTAATTGTAGCGCGAAAACCTTCATTGATTGTAACGTCTAGCTCGATTGTCCGCGCCATAACTGTTCTATCCACTGTCGGTTCAAGTCTCGCCTCTCTTGATCACTTAATCTATCTGATGGCAGCCTTCTGGTTGTTGGTCAGACTCGTCGTTTTAGATGCCACCAATCCAGAATTAAGCTGGCTTTTGGATATTGAGTTTGAGCCAGGTGCCTACAATTGTCACAGCACAAGCTAAGGCCAAGTATGACAAAGTGAAATGGGAAGCCTGATCGGAGGCAACGGAAGTGTCGGTTGGATCTCTCGCTGATCAACCCAAGCCAGCCAAGATCGGACTGGCCTACCATCCATTTATTTAGCCAACCTACATCGGTATCGGCGGCTGATTCATTAATGCACAGCCAGCCAACAGGTTTTTGGAAGCCAAATCAGCAATTATCTTTACCAACGGCGGATGACGGTTAGCCAAGTGCGAAATGTGTTGCGGAATAAGCGATATGTTAGCGGCTACCGGTTTGTTTCAGAAGAGGAATCAGAAAATACTTCCCCTGTACTAGAAAAATGGGGATGGTACTGATCAAAGCCGGTTAATCTGCTCGCCGATGGCGCCAAGTAGATTAGACAACTAGTCCAAAGGTAGTATTCAATCGTAACGCTGATTCTAGATTGGTGACATCTAAAAAACGGCTTTGACGGCGTGGACTGCTGTGTGAAAACAGCCGTGGTTAGGGAGGATAAACTGATAATTGGCTCTAGTGAAGGAAAGTTTGAGACGCATTGCAATCCTATATCAGCTTAGGCCAACAAATGGGTTGGCAACGCCGGCAGGTAAAAGCCGTACCTAGGAAAAGCAGTCCGTCGTCGCCCTATCTGTACATGCAAAACAACCTAGATCCAATCGTTGATTAACACAGCTATCGAAAAAGGCTGTTTCATCAGTAGCGTTTTGATGGGAAAGACAATTGGTCTGCTAGTTTACCACCACAGAAATGGAGTGGGAAAAATGGGAGTCGGACTGGGACAGACTGGCTTCAATATTGGCGGGAAATGATCCTCAATGGCCAATGGAATGGTTACTGGCAAAACTGCTCGATGTTTTATCCCCATCCAGGCACCTTATACTCGTCCTTGTTCCATCCTGGATACTGTTCTGCCAAAGCCTCCAATGTTTGCCGCGTATAGTAAGGGTGACCGGCTGGTGGAAAGCGGAAGAATTCTCTTTCCTTGGCCGTCAGTGAGCCAATAAATTGGCAGAAGTGTGGGTTACGGCCGACACTGGTATAGTGTAGTACCCCCTCCCAGAAATGTTCGGCTCGTCCATAGGCAAATTTCCACACATATCTTTGCCCGTGATCGCTCAGATAATCACCGGCTGAATGCCAATTGTAATTGGTGAAAATGGCTACTGACCCACCTGGTGCTACGAATTTTTCCGCTCGACTCATATCTTGACCGTCCGAGGTTTTTAACAGGTAAGTCGGCGCTTGATCTTCTTCCACGTCTTCCAGGTAAAACCAAAAATTGATTTGGCTGTGGTATCGGTCTGATTTGCTGGGAGGCAACAGAGAGTTATTACCATTATCAATGTGTGGCTTCCCTGAGTAGCCCTTGAATCCGGGATAGCGAACCAAAGCTAGACCCGGTCGGTAATGAATCTTTTCGGTGCCCAGCCATTTTTGAGCAAAACGAATTCCCTCCGGGTTGAGGATGGCTCGATTGAGACACTGTTCCTCATAAGGGAAATAGGTGTCATCGCTGGTTTTGGTTTTGTCTTCCACTTCTGACCAAGGAGGCAAAATGCGACGGATTGCTGTTGCCATCTCCGCCCTTTGTAGCTCGGGCAGAAAATTATGAACAATGATATAGCTATCTCTTTCCAACTGCTCGAAGTGAGCCTGAGTTAAAACGGTTGACATTAGTTCCTCCTGTATCAATTGGCTATGGCCGGCCAACATTAGTAAGAATCGGTCGCCTCTCTGAGTAACCCAAGTCCAGCAAGGACGATAAAAAACTTAATGAGAACCATGAAAATGGAACCACCACTTACTATTCAATATGAGTAATTTTGTATTCAGAAAACAAGATTGAGGGAAATCCATAGGAAGTGCTCTTGGGTGAATTGAAGTAAGTGCAAAGCCAGTGGCAAATTTAGCCGCGACCTTCTCATGGCAGAATTAAAGGCTGGCAAGCAATAATAAATAATAGAGTTGATTATAACTGCTCAAGCAGCTAAGGACACTATTGATCGATCTCAATTGCAGAGCCTGAATCGCTCGAATTCATATTTTTTTCGCACTCCCTTCTCATTAAATGTAGAGTATAAAGAGCCATGCCCTTTAAAGTGAAAACCGACCTCTCCTATTTTTCCTCGTTGAACCCCAAGTTGACCTTCATGTACTCCTTTTTAGTGCCATTGTTGTTCAGCCACTGCTAGCGAGACTTGGAAAAGTGATGTGGTAGCTGTGAATGGCGGTTTCGTCAAAGACCACGCCGGTGTGGTTTAGGGGCATTTTTAGCTTTGTGGGGTTCTGACCTGTCGAGACCTTTTGGTCTTTGGCGCAGTAGCTGTCCTTTTCATAGAGCCGCACTACTTTGGGCCTTACTTTGGGGGGACGGGCAAACTGGAGGTTCCCTTCGCATCCGTCAAAGTGCGAGCTACAGTTCCCGCGATAGATACTTGCACCCCTCTAGCGGAGCATCAGTTCTTTTATTGATCACGACACCCTGGATCGTGGCAGCGAAACTATTCAAAGAACCCAATAAAAAGAAAAGGCTCAACAA
>Ga0208128_1001018_pt1 | contig 10764 bp, 7 predicted proteins | sample ETNtaG_35_FD_185758 | JGI IMG/M metagenome (GOLD analysis project Ga0208128, IMG submission 185758) | Marine microbial and viral communities from oxygen minimum zone, Eastern Pacific Ocean - ETNP201306PF51B (SPAdes) (version 2) | ecosystem: Environmental > Aquatic > Marine > Oceanic ... | reverse complement strand
ACCCTGCCCGTGCATAGCCTTGAACTCGGCACAGCGGGCAGGCGTCGGCACTGCCTTGCCCGGATTAAGCAAACCAGCGGGATCGAACACCGACTTGAAGGCATGGAATTGAGCTAATTCATCTTCATTGAACTGGACACACATCTGGCCGATCTTCTCGAGGCCAACCCCGTGCTCGCCAGTGATGGTGCCGCCAACTTCTACGCACAGCGCGAGGATCTCCCCACCGAGCTGCTCGGTGCGCTCAAACTCCCCGGGGTTACCCGCATCGTAGAGAATCAGCGGGTGCAGGTTGCCGTCGCCAGCGTGAAATACATTGGCTACCCGCAGTCCATACTGCTCTGACAGACTGGCAACGCCCTTAAGAACTTTGCCGATCTGTTTACGCGGAATAGTGCCATCGATGCAATAGTAGTCCGGCGAAATCCGGCCCACCGCCGGAAAAGCGTTTTTGCGCCCCGACCAAAAACGCAACCGCTCGGCCTCGTCCCGGGCCACGCGTACCTCGTTAGCGCCCCGCTCGCGCAACACTGCCGAAACTGCCTCAACCTGCTGCTCAACTTCGGCTACGGTGCCGTCCACCTCGCACAGCAGGATAGCCGCCGCCTCGCGAGGGTAGCCGGCCTGGGCAAAGTCCTCAGCTGCCCTGATCGCGGGGTTGTCCATCATCTCCAGTCCCGCCGGGATGATGCCTGCGGCAATCACTTGGGCCACCGCGTCGGCAGCCGCCTCGATGGTGTCAAAAGCCGCCAGCAGCGCCTTGGCTGTCTCCGGCTGAGGCAGCAACCGCAGCGTAACCTCGGTGACCACACCAAGCATGCCCTCCGAACCCGTAATGGCCGCGAGTAGATCGTATCCCGGTGCGTCAAACCCCTCGCTGCCCACGCGGATGCTCTCACCACTCATCAACAAAACTTCAGCAGCAAGGACGTTATGCACTGTAAGGCCATACTTGAGACAGTGGACGCCGCCAGCATTCTCGGCAACGTTACCGCCGATGGTGCAAGCAATCTCGGAGGAAGGGTCTGGGGCGTAGTAAAGACCATAGGCTGCGACCGCCTCGCTCACTGCGAGATTGCGCACCCCGGGTTGGACACGGGCCGTGCAACTGACCGGGTCCACTGCCAGTATGCGGTTGAAGCGAGTCATACTGAGCAGCAGGCCTTGACTATGCGGCGTGGCGCCCCCGGAAAGACCGGTGCCTGCGCCGCGCGCTACCACTGGCACCCGGTGACGCTGGCATAGCGCCAGTATCGCCTGCACTTGCGTGACTTGGTCCGGTAGCACGACCACCCGGGGCAATTCCCGATAGCCGCAGAGGCCATCACATTCATAAGGCCGCAGTTCTTCCTCAGCCGTCAATACCGCCTTAGCCGGCAGTATCTGCCGCAGTTCATGCAGAAAGCTGTCTGGGTTTTCCCGCTTCATGCCTTGGCTCCGATACCATGGCTGCCTTTCAGGCAGGCAAACAATCAGTATGTCACAACGGCCAGTGCCTAACCGAACACCGTAAATGGCTGGTCAGACCCTCGAAACAGCGGTGACGAGATACTAGCTAAGCAGCCCTCAGACCGCGACTAAGCCGAGAAAGTTTTGCAGCAATTGCCTCGCGTTGCGGGCAAATAATGGGAAATACGGCTCCGCGTCTGCTTGCAAACGCCCCAGCGAGCCCGGGCCTTGAAGCTGATCCAGCGCCTCCCCGTAGGCCGGCACTGCACCCCACTCGGGAATCGTGCTGTTCTGTAATTCCACGTGAAACTGCACACCATAGGCATTGCTGCCCACCCGCATGGCCTGCCAGCGACAAAGGGGGGAACTTGCCAGCAACACGGCACCGGCGGGCGGCTGGCTGACCTCCACCGAATGCCATTGCAGACAGCGGATATCCGGCTCGATGCCGGCAAACAGCGGGTCACGCTGCCCGGCCTCGGTTAGGTGCACGTCCAAGATCCCGATCTCGGGGCTTGCCTGCATGGCACACTGCCCGTCAAGCGCAGCGGCCAGCAATTGGTGGCCCAGGCAAAAGCCGAGGTAAGGCCGCTGCAGTTCCTTGACCCAGCGCCGAATGGCAGTTTTCTCGGGCACCAGCCAGGGGCAATCAGCCTCGTCCCACACGTCCATCGGCCCACCCATCACCCACAGCGCATCAAAACCCTCGAGCTGCGGTATCGGCTCGCCGGCGTCCAGTTCTACCGCCTGCCAGACCACGCCGGACTCGGTCAGTAGCTCCCGGAAAATGCCGGGATGCTCACAGGGGATGTGCTGCAGGACTAGAACCTTCATCCATGCACTCCTGTTATCCGCCGCAGCACTGTTAATTACTTAGCAGTTAAGCGTGTGGTCGCGCTCCCACTGGCTGATCGAGGCGCAGAAACTGCGCCACTCCTGGTGCTTCAACTTGGCATAACTGTCGACCAACTCACCCCCCAGGCCAGCGCGCAGGACCTTGTTCTTCTCAAACAGGCGGATCGCATCCAGCAGGTTGGAGGGTAACCGGCGAACACCACGGACCTTGTGACCGTCGGTGTACATGTTGATGTCCAGGCGTTTGCCCGGGTCACGCTTATTCTCGATGCCGTCGAGTCCCGCCGCCAGCACCCCGGCCTGCAGCAGGTAGGGGTTGACTGCACCATCCATCAGCCGTAACTCAAAACGACCTGCGTCCGGCACCCGCACCATATGGGTGCGGTTGTTACCGCCGTAAGTAATGGCATTAGGCGACCAGGTTGCACCGGAGACGGTTACTTGCGCATCAATGCGCTTGTAGCTGTTTACCGTGGGATTGAACACCGCTGCCAGCGCATCGGCACTATGCAGCACACCACCCAGGAAGCGGTAAGCCAGCTGCGACAAACCCAGCTCGTCACGGCCGTTGTGAAATAGGTTCTTCTTGCCGGCCTTGTCCCACAATGACACGTGGGCATGGCAACCGTTACCGGTCAGATTGGTGAACGGTTTAGGCATAAAGGTAGCGCGTAAGCCGTGTTTTTCAGCGATGGCCTTAACCATGTATTTGAAGAAAACGTGACGGTCTGCGGTCACCAGCGCATTGTCGAAATCCCAATTCATCTCGAACTGGCCATTCGCATCCTCATGGTCATTCTGGTACGGCCCCCAGCCCAGTTCGATCATGCAGTCACAGATTTCGCTGATAACGTCATAGCGCCGCATCAGGGCCGACTGGTCGTAACACGGTTTCTCCTGGGTGTCATCGGGGTCCGAGATTCCCATCCCGTCAGGGCTGATCAGGAAATACTCGCATTCCACGCCGGTTTGCATCCAGTAGCCTTTTTTGCGCGCGCGGGCGAGTTGCCGCTGCAAGGCAACGCGGGGTGAGGCCTCGACCTTCTTGCCATCCATCACCAGGTCACCGGCAAGCCAGGCAACTTCCGGTTTCCAGGGTAACTGGATCAGGCTAGCGGGATCGGGAATAGAGAACATATCCGGGTGCGCGGGGGTCATATCCAGCCAGGCGGCAAAACCGGCAAAGCCAGCACCTTCTTTTTGCATGTCGCCGATGGCCCGTGCCGGAACCAACTTTGATCGCAAAACCCCAAACAGGTCGACGAAACTGATCAGGAAATACTTGATGCCCTTGTCTTTGGCGACTCGGGAAAGATTAACTGCCATGACAGATACCTCCGGGTAGTTGTCTTGTAACTGGGTTCTTCAACTATGGTAACCGCGGCACGGGTAATACAGGTCCTGCCAGTCAGCCACTGGCTTTCGCCTCGACGATGAATGAGAGAAAGCGTAGCGGCAAGCGTACTAATTCTTCCGGTCCATGCGGCGCATCGGCATCGAAATACAAGGAGTCACCCTCAGTCATGGCGTAGGTTCTGGCACCATGCCGGTAAGTCATCTCCCCCTTAAGCAGGTAGATGAACTCTACACCGTCATGCTGAAACAGGGGAAAAACCTCCGATGCCTCCGAGATAACAATCAGGTACGGCTCAACCAGACGCTGGCGGTGACTCACCGAATGCCCCAGCAGCCGGTACTGGTGTCCGGCCCGGGTGCCACGCCGGTCGATCACCAGGCCTTCCCCGGCACGCACAAACGAAGCCTCCCGACTCTGCTCGTACTTTCTGAACAATGCCGTAACGGGAACATTGAGCGCCGCAGCCACTGCCTGCAGCGTGGTCAGAGACGACGAGGTCTGGCCGTTCTCGATTTTAGACAGCATGCCCGGTGACAGGCCCGCCTGGCGCGCCAACACTGCGATGGTCATGCCGAGTTGGACCCTGAAGACCCGTACCTGCTGACCAATAGCGCTCTCCAGTCCTCGGTCACGTTTTTCTTCGACCACCCTCGCGATGACCTTACCCTCCGCCTGCCGGCCTAGGAGAGAATCGTTCATGCAGCCAGACCATTCCCGCCCCTGGCTGGCCGGTGCCCGACTAAAGGAATACCGGTCAATGTGCTAGTAGCAATAGTTACGGCCCGCAAGTCTTCGGGTTCGAGGTTATGCAGTTGAGTCTTGCCAGTGCAGCGCGCCATCATCGAGGCCTCGCCGGCATTAGCTTTTAATAGCGCGCCCAAGGCAGCCGCTCTTTCATCGGCCGTGTGATCCAGCGGGAAGCTGATACCTTGAGCTGACAAGGTGCCACCCAGAGCCAGCGCTGCCGCTACCCCGTAAACCACCGCGCTTGCCCCCAGCGCAATCAGACGCGCCGCGTCAGTGCCCGAGCGCACGCCACCGGCATAAACCAGTGTCACGGCTTCTTCTTTGCGGCGTTGGCGAAAAGCATTGACTGTCTTTTTCAGCAATTCAAAACGAGGTCGGTTGTTGAGCTCGGCTGCAATCGAGCTCAAGCCACCTGTGCCATCGAGCACCAGCAAATCCAGTTCTTCTGCAAGTGCCAGGTCAACGGCCGCATCGATCACCTGCGGCTCGCTTATCGAGATGCCGCGCAATTGGCCCGGAGTAATTGCCGGTAACCCCTCTGAACATACCGTCTCCCAGGGAGCAACAATACCTGCTGCTGACGAATCGACAACTGCATCTGCAGTCAGCAACTGCAGCCAACAGGACGCCTCGCCCGGGGCAACCGTGCTCAGACAGGCAACACCGGCCGCTGTGATTGCAACTTGCGCCGCCGCTCGAACCTCCGCGGGTGCCTGGTCAAGGCCACCAATTAGAAAAGGCAACTCCAGCTTAACCCCGCCACCCAAGCTCATGTCTATGCGACAAGCCTCACGGTATGGGTCGATCACCAACCGTGACAGATTCGCTGGCAAGAACACCAGGTCGTCCAGCGACGGCCAGCGTTCTTGCGGGTAGGGGTTGTCGCGCCTTTGCAACCGACGCTGCAACATGGCCTGGTGCTTGGCTAAATCCTGCGGCTCGGTGCGGCCCATGGAAAAAAGATCCTCCCGGTGACGCACAGCGTAATCGGCAGAACCAGTCTCGGCATCGCAACGGTAGCAGCGCGCCGCCTCGCGCAGGGCCGCAGCCTCGTCATAAGTATCCTCGATCTCGGGGAAGGCATCGGGCTTTTTGCCCAGGCCGTGAAAATCCGGTTCCTGCACTGGCAGCTGCTCCCATAATGGATCTTGTGCCACCGGCACACTGCGGCTGCGGTATGGAGTGCGATAGGGAGCTGGCTGATCGATGCCATCGAGAAAAGCCCTGATGTAGTAGGCCGCCCTCTGACCATGGTGCATGGCCATCACGATAGTGGAACCGCCAAAAGCACCATCACCCGCTGCGAAAACCGCCGGGTCGCCTGTGCGCATATTGGCAAAATCAGCCCGCACCCGCCCGGAATCCATCAAGCCCAATGTGTCGAGCTCGGCACATTCACCCTTCTGACCGACCGCAGCGATTGCCATGCCGCACGCTATGTCGTGCTCGCTGCCCGCTACTGTCATCGGCGAGCGCCTGCCGTCAGCGCCCCGTGCACCGGCCTCGGTGCGCACGCATTGCAGCGCAAGGCCAGTCCCGGCCGTTCTGACCCCAATTGGAAGAGTGTTGTAAATGAACTCAATGCCCTCTTGGGCGGCCTGATGCAATTCTATTTTCCGCGCTGGAATATCCTCCGGGCCGCGGCGGTACACTACTTTGACGCTCTGACAACTCGGCAACCGTTTAGCCGCCCGGCAGGCATCCATGGCCACATCGCCGCCGCCAACCACAACCACGGTTTCTGGCAAGCGTGGACGCTCACCGCTGTTGATACGCCGTAAAAAACTGACGCCATCGACCACTTGCCCGTGATCCTCGCCAGGAATTCCCATCGGCTTACCCCACCATGCGCCAATAGTCAGCAACACTGCACTGTGCCTGGCTTTTAGTTCCTGCAGAGTCAGATCACGGCCAAGCGCAGTATTGAGATGCAGCGTCAAGCCCGGGCATTTTTGCTGGAGGCGCTTAATGTCCTGCTCAATAATGCCAGCTGGCAAGCGGAACTCGGGGATGCCCCAGGCCATCATCCCACCGGGGCGATCGGTCATCTCGTAGACGTCAACGGCAAAACCCGCCGTACACAGGTCGTTGGCCGCGCTCAAGCCGGCCGGTCCCGCGCCCACGATAGCCACTGTTTCGCTGCGGCTAACGGGGACTGGCTCAGCAACATGCTCTGTACCCAGTTGCTCCATAACGAAACGCTTGAGGTTGCGAATCTGCAAGGCCCCATCGCTACCCTGGCGACGACAGGCCGGCTCACAGGGCGCATCGCAGACACGGCCACAAATGGAACTGAATGGGTTGCTAGCCGTGATCGCCTCGAAGGCCTGCGGGTACTTTTTCTCCCAGATGTAGGCGATATAAGACGGTGCATCAGTGCCAACCGGGCAGGCAACCTGGCACGGCGCCGGCACATAATGCCGATTGCCGGTGTCGTCTTTGAAGATCGGCGGCACTGCCGGCATCCGGATACGCTCTAGGTTGTATACGCTCATGTCGCCATCCTGGCAGCAGCGGCCGCACCGGTGGAGGACGTTGCAGCCGGCGCCAAGGCTAACCCAGTGATGGCAGCCGCTTCCGGGGTAAGCGCTACCAGTTCGTCGCGGTTAAGGTCGCCGACATCATCGTAGCCCAGCGCCTGGGTAAGGGCCGCGATCTGCCAGCGCACGCTTTCCAGAAAGCGATGAATGTTGTGGGCTTCAATGTCCACGTGGTAGCGCTGCTCGTGCGCAGGATCCTGGGTAGCGATACCGGTCACACACTGGCCGACGTGACACTGCATGCAGGCAATACAGCCACCCGCGATAATGATCGAGGTCCCGAAAGCAACAGCATCAGCGCCCAGGCACAGTGCCTTGACGGCATCGATACCGTCACGTAACCCGCCCATCAGCACCAGTTGGGTACGGCTGCGGGCATCGATTTCGGCCAGCGCCTCTAGCGCCTCAACGATGGCTGCCAGCGTCGGAATACCGACGTTGTCAATCACTTCAGCACTGCCGGCACCGGTAGAACCTTGCATACCATCCAGTTCGATGAAATCGAATCCGTCCTTGACGGCAATTTTGATGTCATCACGGATACGGCCAGCACCGAGTTTGACGCTAACCGGCACCCGGTAGCCGGTCGCCTCTCTGAACTCCTCAACCTTGATGACGAGATCGTCGGCACCGAGTATGTCGGGGTGGCGCGAAGGTGAGCGCAGATCAATGCCTGCCGGAATGCCTCGAATTGCGGCAAGCTCAGGTGTCACTTTCTTTGCCATCAACTGGCCGCCCAGCCCCGGCTTGGCGCCCTGCGAGATATAGATCTCGAGTGCATCGGCCCGGCGCATGTCGTGGATGTTCCAGCCCAGGCGCCCACCCAGACACTGGAAAATCAACTGTCCGGCGGCATCGCGCTGGGCATCGCTCATGCCGCCCTCACCAGTATTCTCGGCAATCCCCGATAAGGCCGAGGCCATGGCAATGGCCTGCTTGGTCGAGCGACTGATCGCACCGTAACTCATTGGCGCAATCATTACCGGCATACTGAGCTGTAAGGGCTCGGCGCCATTAATGCCGCCAATCTCAGTGCGCATACGCACCTTGTTGGTCACCTCAAGGTCTTGCCCGGCACGCGACAGATCTTTGCGAAAGGCGAGATCGGACAAATGCGGCAGCGCTCGCGCCGCGCCGTAGCCACGAATACGATAGCGCCCGCTTTGCGACTTGACTGCTATGTCCTCCTGTACTTTGGGATTCCAGTAAGGAGAATTGCCCGAAAATGCTGTGAAAGGAATACTGCGTATCTGCTGCTCAGCGGTGCCGTAACGCAACTTTTTGCCGGCGTTGACGATCTTCGAGAACCCCCCGCGGTGCGGCAACTGGTAGCGCTCAAGGAATTCGTGAATCTCGTCGATCTCAGTCTGAGTGATATCTGTCAACGTCGCGTCTGAGCCCAGGTCCTGGATCTTGCCGGCGACAAAAATTTCACCACCGGACATGTCCTCGCCTACGCGCTCGCCCGACTCGCCGAGGATGATGATGCGGCCGCCATACATCATGTAACCGGCCATAAAATTAGCGTTGCCGGCGCAACACAGCGTACCGGCCTTCATCACTTGCCCGGCCCGCGAGCCCATATTGCCCTTGACGACGATTTCGGCGCCGCGGATGGCCACCCCAGGAATAGCGCCGGCATTACCACCGACCACCACCGAGCCGCTGTACATGTTGTCACCCAAGCCCCAGCCAACATTGTGGCTGACCTCGAACCGGGCCTGATCGGTGAGCCCGGCACAGAAGTAGCCGGCCGAGCCGTGCACCGTCACCCGGATCGGGGCGGTCAAGCCCACGCCGATATGATGGCGCGCATCGGGGTTCAATATCTCGACGTCCTCTAAAGCGGCGCCCAGTTCGCGCAGCTGTTCGTTGGCCGCCCGAACGCTTAACTCAGCGAGGTCGAGCGAGACCATGTAGCGTAGGTGCCGGGAGCTGGCTCGCGGGTATCCAGAGCACGACCCGGGAACAGGCGGTTAAGGGAGACTTCCTCGGAGGCGACTGCGACCAAATTTTCGTCCTGGTACAAAATCATTGGTTTAGCAGCCAGGCGATCCTTGGCGTAGCCGATTTCGTCTTTGGTCGACACCAGAAACGAAAAAGTGCCATCCAGATCATCGATAGAACTCGCCAGGCAATCCTGCAGGGTAATACCCTGGGCCAACTTGTCGGCCAGGTAGACGGCGATCAGTTCGCTGTCATTGTCGGTGGTGAACTCAAAGCCGCGCTGCTGCAGGCGCCGGCGCATTTTCCAGTAGTTGGTAATCTGGCCGTTATGAACTATAGCCACATCGGCGAAACCGGTGGCCCAAAACGGGTGTGAGGCGTCTGGCCTGACCTCGCTTTCGGTCGCCAGGCGCACATGGCCCAGGCCGTGGGTGCCGCGAAAACTGCGCACGTTGTAGCGCTGGTCCAACTCGAGGGCACTGCCGACGTCTTTGACAATCTCCAGGCTGACACCAATGGAGATCACCCGAGCCGTGTGCTCCATCTCGTAAGACAGATGCTGCACATCGCCGTCATAGGCAATCGTCACCTGGTAGTTGTGGCCAATCTGTGCTTCTTCCTCGATTTGCGCATCGAGTGCAGTCAAGCGCTCGCGGATGGCAGCGACAGCCGCGGCACCATCACCGTTGCCGCCAAGAAAAAATCGCAACTTGAGCCGGCCGCTTTCTGCGGGTGAATAAAGTGCAAAGCCAGTCGAGTCCGGCCCCCGATGCTGGCAGCCATCGAGCATGCGAATTAGCGCATCACCGGTCTCGAATGCGGCGTGCTCGCCCCGATACATGATGCCTGCAATTCCGCACATGACGCTCGCCCTCCTCCCGAGGTAATCGAATGAATGAGCCTAGCGACAAAATGGGCAAAGTTCAACCACCGTAAACATAGTTTCTTCACATGAATCTTTATTGGAGTCGCTATTGGACCGCCCTGCCACCAGCAAGGACATCATCGTGGCTGCAGGCCGTTGTGCCAACACACAGGGGTGTTTATTCTTCTAATAGATCGAGAACTAAAGTAAATAGAGGAGACAATTATGGAGCGCCCACCCATCCCATACGATTTTCTACCTGGCGTAACGCCCTTCGAGGTTGTCAGCAACGACGTGGCCGACGGCGAAATGCTGCTGCTACCTCAGGTTTCGGGCATATTCGGCGCCGGTGGCGACGATGTATCCCCGCACTTGTCCTGGGCGGGCGCGCCGGCGGAAACCCGGAGTTACGTCGTAACCTGCTTCGACCCCGACGCCCCAACTGGCAGTGGTTTCTGGCACTGGCTTGTCTACGACATTCCGGTTCAGGTGACTGAACTGGCCTCTGGTACTGGCTCGCAGGACGGCACTAGGTTACCCGCCGGGGCGAAACAACTGAAGAACGACGCTGGGCTTTACGGCTACCTCGGCGCAGCGCCACCTGCCGGCCATGGCCCACACCGCTACGTGTTTGCCGTGCATGCGCTTAGCGTTGATTCCTTGCCCATCGACGAGCAAACCTCAGCCGCCGTCTGCGGTTTCAATATGTTCGGCACCACGCTCGGCCGGGCGCTAATTACCCCGATCTATGAGCAAAACTGATTCCTTGACCTATACCTCACCTGAGTTGGTTACCAGTACCAGCGTCCAGATCAACCGAGCGGGTGACAACCCCCGGGATAATTGAATTTTTCGTTCCCCGGATGGACACCACCGCCACCGAGCCAGTATTGCCGCGTTAGCCTATCGGCAACTACGAAAGCACTGGGAGCAATCCGTCAGAGCGGCACGATTCCAAGCAGCATCAGCAGCAACACCGCGCCGATGATTACAATCGCCAGCCA
>Ga0208128_1001016_pt1 | contig 10766 bp, 8 predicted proteins | sample ETNtaG_35_FD_185758 | JGI IMG/M metagenome (GOLD analysis project Ga0208128, IMG submission 185758) | Marine microbial and viral communities from oxygen minimum zone, Eastern Pacific Ocean - ETNP201306PF51B (SPAdes) (version 2) | ecosystem: Environmental > Aquatic > Marine > Oceanic ... | reverse complement strand
CTTTTTGAAAGTATGCAAACAGATACAAAAGGTGAATTTGGTGGCCTTGGTATTGAAGTTAGTATGGAGGCAGGAGTGGTGAAGGTAATTTCTCCAATTGACGACACTCCAGCTTCTAAAGCGGGAATCAAAGCAGGAGATTACATCATAAAAATTAACGATGTGCAGGTACAGGGCAAAACATTAATGGAAGCTGTTAAACTTATGAGGGGACCCGTTGGTTCTTCAATTGACTTAACAATAAGACGAAGGGGTGAAAAAAAAATAATAAACAAAACCATTATAAGAAAGATGATTCAAATTAAGTCCGTAGAAGCCAAGATAATAAAAAATAATATTGGTTACTTAAGATTAAAATCATTTAACAGCAACAGTAGTAAGCAATTAGTAGAAAAAATAAAAAATTTTGAAAAGAGTAAAAAATTAACCGGATATATTCTTGATTTAAGAAACAATCCCGGAGGATTATTAACTCAAGCAATAAACGTTACTGATTTCTTTTTAAACGACGGAGAAATTGTTTCAACAAAAGGCAGAAAAGCTAGCGAAAATAGACGTTTTTTTGCAAAAAAAGGAGATAAAGTAAAAGGAAAGCCGCTTATCATTTTAATAAATAATGGTTCTGCTTCTGCATCAGAAATAGTTGCAGGTGCTTTAAAAGATCACAAAAGAGCGATACTTTTAGGTGAAAATACATACGGCAAAGGATCTGTCCAATCGATCATACCTTTGAGTGATGGAGGGGGTATGAGGCTTACAATTTCTAAATACTATTTGCCATCTGGACAATCAATTTCAGAAATAGGCGTCTCACCTGATATTTTAGTAGAGGAAGAATCTGAAGATTTTAAAATTAATTCAGTCTCTGATAATCAATTAAATTACGCTATAAAACTTTTAACAATTTAAATGAAACAAAATGAACTTCCGCTTAGATTGGGCGTTGGCATAATAGTATTAAATAAAGAAAATAAAGTTTTTGTAGGTAAAAGAAGAGACAATCCAACAAATAAATGGCAAATGCCTCAGGGAGGAGTGGATCGTGGTGAAAACTTAATTAATGCTATGAAAAGAGAATTAAAAGAAGAAACCAGTATTAGAAGTATTGAAATTTTAAAAGAACTAGAAGGATGGACTGAATATGAGTTGCCCGATTATCTCCTGGGAAAAATTTGGAGGGGAAAATATAGAGGCCAAAAACAAAAATGGTTTATAGTAAAATTTTTAGGTAAAGATGAGGAAATTAACCTTAAAACAACCCATCCAGAATTTATAGAATGGCAATGGCTAGATATTGAAAATTTGCCTAGTGTAATTGTTCATTTTAAAAAGAAAGTTTATGAAAAACTTCTACCAGTGATTAAGTCTTTTATAAATTAATTCTGGATAAAGCATCTACTTTGTGAGAAATAACATAATTTGTTTTGTCATCTAAGCCACTTTTGTTGTTTAGCTGATTTTTACAATCATCAATCATTTTAGATATTTGATCTCTTGAAAGTTCTTTTACGTCTAAAATCGTTGACGATAATATAATTAAGTTATTATTTGAAAATTCCACTGCACCTTCCTCAACAAAATATTCTGCTTTTTTAGAGCCAAAAATTTTAATAATTCCAGGCCTTAAAATAGCAATGAGTGATATATGGTCTTTTAAAATCGTCATATCTCCTTCAAAGGACGGAATAGTTACCGAAGTTGTCTGGTCTTTTAGTAAAATTTTTTCTGGTAAAATTATTTCTAAGTTAAAATTTTCTGACATTAAGTTGCCGCCTCTTTCGCCATTTTTTCTGCTTTTGCCACAACTTCTTCTATTGTTCCAACCATATAAAATGCCGCTTCTGGAAGATGATCATATTCTCCTTTGCAAATTGCATCAAAACTTTTTATGGTGGAATCTAGACTGACTAATTTCCCTGGTGAACCAGTAAATACTTCGGCTACAAAAAAAGGTTGTGATAGAAATCTTTGTATTTTTCTTGCCCTTGCTACTGTTAGTTTATCCTCCTCGGAAAGTTCGTCCATACCAAGAATGGCTATTATATCTTGAAGAGATTTATAAGTTTGTAATATTTTTTGAACCTCTCTGGCAACTCCGTAGTGTTCTTCACCAACAATCCTTGGATCTAGAATTCTTGAAGTTGAATCAAGCGGATCTACCGCAGGATAAATTCCAAGTTCAGCAATTTGCCTAGAAAGAACTGTAGTTGCATCTAAATGTGAAAATGATGTGGCTGGAGATGGATCTGTTAAATCATCGGCTGGGACATATATTGCTTGTACCGACGTAATCGAACCTTTGCTAGTAGTAGTTATTCTTTCTTGTAAATTTCCCATATCGGTGGCCAATGTTGGTTGGTAACCCACGGCTGAAGGTATTCTTCCCAAAAGAGCTGAAACTTCAGATCCGGCCTGTGTAAATCTAAAAATATTATCCATAAAGAATAAAACATCTTGACCTTCTTTATCTCTAAAATATTCCGCAACAGTCAATCCTGTTAAACCAACTCTAGCTCTTGCTCCTGGCGGTTCGTTCATTTGTCCATATATAAGAGCTGCTTTTGATCCTTTGCCTTCAAGTTTAATAACTCCGGATTCAATCATTTCATGATACAAATCATTTCCTTCGCGAGTTCTCTCGCCCACACCTGCAAAAACAGAAAAGCCGCCATGAGCTTTGGCTATATTGTTTATTAATTCCATAATAATAACTGTTTTTCCAACTCCCGCACCTCCAAACAATCCTATTTTTCCACCCTTTGAATATGGCGCTAGAAGATCTATCACTTTTATTCCTGTTTCCAATATTTCTGTTTCAGTGGACTGATCTGTAAATTTAGGAGCATCTCTGTGTATTGGCCATTTCTCTTTTGTTTTTAACTCTCCTCTTTGATCAATCGGTTCACCAATAACATTTATTATTCTGCCAAGTGTCTCGGGTCCCACTGGAACACTAATAGGTGCGCCAGTATTTTTGACTTGATCACCTCTTTTTAAACCTTCGGTGCTATCCATGGCTATGGTTCTCACTCTATTTTCTCCCAAATGTTGAGCAACTTCTAAAATTAATTTATTTCCGCCGTTATCAACTTCTAGTGCAGTTAAAATTTCAGGTAAATCATCTTCGAATTGCACGTCAATAACTGCACCAATAACTTGAATAATTTTTCCCATTTTTTGCATCTTATAAACTTTCTGCTCCTGAAATTATTTCAATTAATTCTTTTGTGATAGCAGCTTGTCTGCTCCTATTATAATGTATAGTTAATTTTTCAACCAAATCACCTGCATTTCTTGTCGCGCTATCCATTGCGGTCATCCTTGAACCTTGTTCGCTTGCCGAATTTTCTAAAAAAGCTTTATGAATCTGAGTAGAAATATTTTTTGGTAGCAAATCATCTAAAATTTCGTCTTCCTCTGGTTCAAACTCATAGGATGTTGGTAAATCTTTGCTCGAAAGATCATTTTTCATAGCCGGAATTACCTGTTGTTTCTGTGGTATTTGAGAAATAACATTTTTAAACTTATTGAAAAATATCACACATTTATCAAATTCCTTATTTTTGAATAGTTTTACTATTTCTTGTCCGATTGCCTCTGCATCTCGAAAAGATAATTTTTTTTTATCTTTAAAATTAATTTTTTTTATAATGTAGCGACCATAATTTCTTTTAAGCTGATCAAAACCTTTTGTACCAACTGTAATGATTTTTAAATTTTTAGATTTTTTAATAATTTCATTAAAATAGTTTTTGGCCAATTTACATATATTCGTATTAAAGCTCCCGCAAAGGCCTCTGTCAGCTGTCATTACAACGCATAAGTGAGTCTTATCTTCTCCGGTTCCCGCCAAAAGTTTTGAAACATTTGAGGGATCACTAATTGCTTTGCTTAAATTCTGGATAATAACATCCATTTTATCACTGTAGGACCTGCCTTGTTCAGCCATTTTTTGAGCTCTACGAAGTTTAGCTGCAGCTACCATTTTCATGGCTTTAGTAATTTTTTGGGTGGATTTTACACTAGAGATTCTTCTTCTTAGATCATCAAGACTAGGCATTATTTTTTTTCAGAAAAATTTTTTTTATAATTTGTTATAATCTCAGACAAAGTTTTATCAGTATCTTCTTCTATTTTTCCACTTTTTTGAATCGATTCTAATATTTCTGGTTTTTCATTTTTTATTAGTTCTAGAAGACCTTTTTCAAAAGAACGAATTTGATTGATATCAATATTATCCAAGTATCCTTTGACTCCTGTATAAACCGATACAACTTGTTCAGCTACTGTCATAGGACTATACTGATCTTGTTTCAGAAGTTCGGTAAGTTTTGATCCTCTATTTAAAAGTTTTTGCGTCGATACATCTAAGTCTGATCCAAATTGAGCGAAAGCAGCCATTTCACGGTATTGGGCCAACTCAAGTTTAATTGAACCAGCTACTTTTTTCATTGCTTTAATCTGTGCGGCTGAGCCAACTCTAGAAACTGAAAGTCCAACGTTTACCGCTGGCCTTATTCCTTGGTTAAAAAGTTCTGTTTCTAAAAAAATTTGACCGTCTGTAATTGAGATCACATTTGTTGGTATATACGCTGATACATCGCCAGCTTGCGTTTCTATAATCGGTAGGGCCGTAAGAGAGCCTCCTCCATTGTCTTCATTAAGCTTAGCTGCACGTTCAAGTAATCTACTATGCAAATAAAAAACGTCACCAGGATATGCTTCTCTTCCTGGAGGTCTTCTTAATAAAAGTGACATTTGTCTGTAAGCGACTGCCTGTTTTGATAAATCGTCATAAATTATTAAAGCATGCATGCCATTATCTCTGAAGAACTCACCGAAAGTACAGCCCGTATAAGGTGCTAAAAATTGCAAAGGTGCTGGATCGGAAGCAGTTGCTGCTACAACTATAGTATAATCCATAGCCCCAGCATCTTGTAGAGTTTTAACAATTTGAGCAACTGTTGATCTTTTTTGACCTATAGCAACATAAATACAATACAATTTCTTTTTTTCATCATCAGATTCATTTATTTTTTTTTGATTTATTATTGTGTCAATAGCCACCGCTGTCTTTCCTGTTTGTCTATCGCCAATTATTAATTCTCGTTGACCCCTCCCAATAGGAATTAAGCTGTCAATGGCTTTAAGTCCGGTCTGCATAGGTTCGTTTACTGATTTTCTTGGAATTATTCCTGGAGCCTTGACTTCAACTCTTTTTCTTTTGATACCTTTTTTAAGATTTTCTTTACCATCTATAGGATTACCTAGAGCATCAACCACTCTACCCAGTAATTCTTTGCCAACAGGAACATCTACAATTGAACCGGTACGTTTTACAGTATCACCTTCTTTAATTGCTCTATCATCACCAAAAATTACAATTCCAACATTGTCGCTTTCCAAATTCAATGCCATGCCTTTTGAACCATCTTTAAATTCAACCATTTCCCCGGCTTGTACGTTGTCCAAACCGTGTACTCTAGCAATACCATCGCCGACAGATAGAACCTTGCCAATTTCAGAAACCTCCGTTTTTTCTCCGAAGCCTTTAATTTGTTCTTTGAGTATTTTAGTTATTTCAGAAGGATTTATATCCATGCTAAGCTTCAATCATTAATTTTTTATATTTTTTCAATTTATTTTTAACAGAAGTGTCTATCATTAAACTTCCAATCTGGATAATAATTCCACCAAGTAAACTTTCATCTATTTTATAATTTAGCTTAATTGGATGCTTAACGCTTTCTGAAATTTGTTTTTCTAAATCAGAAAGTATTTTGCTATCGATTTTTTTTGAAGATATCAAATTTGCTTTTATTTCACCTCGTTTAAGAGAAATTAGCTTTAAAAACTTTTGAATGATTTTATCTAAAAAAAATATTCTTTTTTTTATCACCAATATTGAAAAAAAGTTTTTTATGATTTTATTAAAATTCATAAGGCTTGTAATTTTTTCAAATACTTTTTGCTGACTTGATGTTGAATATGTTGGGTTTTTTACAAAACTTTTTAAATCTTCATTTGACTCATAAATTTTCATAAAATTATTCATACTTAATTCAAACTCATTAATTTGGTTTTGATCCTTGGAGAGATTATAAAGTGCTAAAGCATATCTCTCTGATATTTCGGTTGAAAAAGATTTGTTTTTGCTCAAAGTTTATCCCTATGCGATTTGATTAAAGAATTTATCAAGTTTCGTATCATAGGAATTTAATGTGATCAAGTGCGATTGGAACGCATATTAACTAAAGTTCAGTGGGTCCACATCAACTGTAAGTTTTATTTTTTTTGAAATATTTAAGTTTTTCAAGATTCTGCTGATTTTCTTTTGAACGAGAACATTGCTTTGAGACCTTAGCAATAATCTTGTTCTGTATTTATTTTTTATTTTAAAGATCGGCGATGTAACTGGGCCCATAACTTCAATATCTTTCAATAATAGTAGATTTTTCTTAATTTTTTGCGCCTCCAAAAAGCTTTCTTTCTCATTATTTGACTCAACTATAAAAGCTATTAATCGAGAAAATGGAGGGAGTTTTTTTTCTTTTCTTAAACAACTTTCTTCTTCAAGAAACTTTTCCGGATTATTTTCAAGTATATCACTTAAAGTTTTGTCTGATGGATTAAAAGTTTGATAAATTATGAGAGACTTCTTGCTAAACCTTCCTGCCCTACCACTAAGTTGATTATAGAGCTGTATATTTTTTTCTGTAGATCTAAGATCAAATCCCATACCAGAAAAATCAGCATCTACAACTACTATGCAGTTTAAATTTGGAAAATTAAAACCTTTAGAAATTAATTGTGTACCGACAAGAATGTTCACTTTATTATTTTCTATATCTTTTAAAAGGTTAATGGTTTCCTTTTTTTTATTAAGAAAATCACTTGATAAAATTTTTATCACTTTATCAGGAAAAATTTGTCTTAATTCTGCAAAGATTTTTTCTACACCAGGTCCGTACATTTGAAATTCACAATTGAAATCTGTCTTTTGACATTTTTGTTTTATGCTACTTTTATGTCCACAATGATGACACATGGCTTTATTTAACTGTTTATGAAATGTTAAAAAAACTGAACAATTAGGACAAACAAGCTTAAGGCCACATTTTTTACAAATTAAAAAAGGCGCATAACCTCTTCTGTTTAAAAAAAAAAGTACCTGCTGCTTACTATCTAAATACTTTCTCGCTAAATTTAAAGTTTTTATATCTAGCCAAATATTTTTATTTTTTTTGTTCAAATTTAAATTAACTATTTCTGCACTGGGAAGTAAAAAATTTTTATATCTTTTTTTTAATTTTGTTGAATTATATTTTTTATTTTTTACATTATTATAGGTTTCTAAAGATGGTATAGATGTCGCTAATATTATTGGAATATCTTCTATTGAAGCACGAGAAATTGCCATATCTCTAGCATTGTACCTTAGGCCTTCGTCTTGTTTGTAAGAAGAGTCATGTTCTTCATCAACAACAATTAAACCTAATTTTTTAAAAGGTAAAAACAAAGAGGATCTTGCACCAACTACTAATTTAATTTTATTGTTAACAATATTTTGCCAAATTATTTTTTTATTTTTTTTTGTTATTTTTGAATGCCAAATAGAAGGTTTAAATCCAAAATAATCTTCAAATCTTTGTTCAAACTGGTTTGTAAGAAATATTTCTGGTAACAATACTAGAGATTGTTTTCCTTGCATTAAATTTTGTTTTATTTTTTCAAAATAGACAATCGTCTTTCCAGAGCCTGTAACTCCTTGAAGAAGGGTTACATTAAACTTGTTACCAAAACCATTGATATCATCCAAACATCTTTTCTGTTCTGGGTTTAAGTTGAATTTATTTTTTTTCTTTATTTTAGTATCGTCAATAAAATTTGAATTTTTTGAAAAGAAAGATTCATCACCTAAACACATTTTTAAAACCATTCCCTTGGGCACTAAATTATAAAGTGAAAACCAGTTGATAAATTTTATTAAATTTTCGTTTAAAGAAATTGATTTTTTTTCTAAAACATTTTTTAATTTAAATATTTTATTAGTCTTTTCCTGTTTGTCCCAAATTACCCCAATTTCTTTTTTTCTGCCAAAAGGTACTAAGACTATTGAGCCTGGTTTTAATTTGTCAAATTTTCCAGATAAATAAGTATGAGGATAATCAAAAATTCTTGGAATAAGAACTGGTACTTTCATTAATTAATAAAAATATAATATGTTTTAAAAATGAATAGGTCTTTTATCAATTGCTAAGGCGGCTTCCTTTATTGCTTCAGTATGAGTTGGATGAGCATGACATGTTCTAGCGATATCTTCTGAACTAGCCCCAAATTCCATTGCCAAAACCATTTCGGCAATCATGTCTCCACAATGCGGACCTATTATATGTGCTCCTAAAACTTTATCTGTTTTTGAATCAGCTAAAATTTTTACAAATCCATCTGCTTCATTATTAACTTTTGCCCTTGAATTGGCGAGGAATGGAAATTTTCCAATTTTATAATTTATGTTTAACCTCTTTAGCTGCTCTTCAGTTTTTCCTACTGACGCAACTTCTGGAGCTGTATATATAACACTCGGGATCACACTATAATTCACGTGTCCTGCTTGACCGACAAGTATTTCTGCAACGGCAATACCTTCTTCTTCTGCCTTGTGAGCTAACATTGGGCCTTTGATTACATCCCCTATAGCAAATATATTCTGCACAGAAGTTTGGAATTTTTCATTAACTTCTATTCTTCCTTTGTCGTCTTTATTGATACCAATCTTTGATAAATTAAGACCTTCCGTATAGGGTTTTCTACCCACTGAAACCAAAACTTTATCACATTCTATTCTTTCTTTGACTTTAGTTTTGTTATTTACAAAATCTACTATAACTTTTTTATTTTTTTCAGTACTTGCGCCAGTTACCTTGCTATCTAATTTAAATTTTATTCCTTGCTTTGTTAAAATTTTTTGAAATTCTCTAGATATCTCTCTATCCATACCGGGTATAATATGATCTAAATATTCAATTACTGTAACTTGCGAGCCTAGTCTTGCCCATACCGAGCCCATTTCAAGACCAATGTATCCACCTCCTATTACTATTAAATTATTTGGAATTTTTTCTAAAGAAAGCGCTCCTGTAGACGAAATTACATTTTTTTCATCAATTTCAACACCTGGCAAAGAAGTTGGTAAAGAGCCAGTGGCAATAACAATATTTTTCGACTTGTAAGTAGTTTTTTTTTCGTTTTCATAAACAACAATATCATTCTTTGAAAAAAGAACTCCTTTTCCTTTAATATACGAAATCTTATTTTTCTTGAATAAAAACTCAATTCCTTTTGTTAAAACTTGAACTGATTTATTCTTATTCGCCATCATTTTTTTCAAGTTTAATTTAATATCTTTTGTCTCTATACCCAGATTGTCAAAATTATTTTTTGCCTTATGGTAAAGTTCAGATAAATTCAGAAGGCTTTTGGATGGTATACAACCTACATTCAAACAAGTTCCTCCCAGGGTTCCTCTTGATTCGATGCAGCCTGTTTTTAATCCAAGTTGAGCTGCTCGTATAGCACATACATAACCTCCTGGTCCTCCACCTATAACTAAGAGATCAAAATTTTTTTCCATTTTTAAACATTTGAAAAAAGCCTTTTCGGCTCTTCTAGAGAATCTTTAATACTTTTTAAAAATGAAACGGCTTCCTTGCCATCTATAATTCTATGATCGTATGATAGGGCTAAATACATCATGGGACGAATCACTATAGCTCCATTCTTAACCACTGGACGCTCCATTATATTATGCATGCCTAATACTCCTGACTGTGGTGGATTTAATATTGGAGTAGAAAGCATTGATCCATAAATTCCTCCATTAGTAATAGTAAAAGTTCCTCCTTGTAAGTCATCTATGGTAATTTTTCCCTCTCTTGCTTTTTCACCAAGAGAAGTAATGCTTTTTTCGATATCAGCAAAAGACATTTCATCAGAATCTCTTAATACAGGAACCACCAGCCCCCTATCGGTGCCAACTGCAAAACTAATATTATAGTAATTCTTGTAAATTATTTCGTCATTTTGTATTTCTGCATTAACAGCAGGAAAATTTTTTAATGCAACAATACATGATTTTACAAAAAATGACATGAAGCCTAATTTGGTTGAATACTTCTTTTGAAATTCTTCTCCATAATTATTTCTCGCTTGAATGACCTCAAACATATCAACTTCATTAAATGTGGTTAACATGGCTGCATTGTCTTGGGCTTCCTTAAGTCTTTTGGCTATAGTCATTCTTAGTCTGGTCATTTTTATTCTTTCCTCAGGCCCGTGTGTTATTTTTCTTTTGTTTAGAGCAGGTTTAGAATCCATAAGATCGAGTAGATCTCCCTTTAAAACTAATCCGTGTTTTCCACTTCCTTTTACTCGGCCAAGATTAATATTTTTTTCCTGTGCTAATTTCCTTGCAGAGGGAGATACTGCCCTTTTTGTTTCAGAAGCTTGGACAATATTTTTTTTATATTCATCATTTAAAACAAGGATCGATTCTTTTTGTTCTTCTTTCTTAGCTTCCTGTTTAGGAACTTCTGTTTTTGGTTCTTCTTCTTGTAAAAGCAATGGTTGCAATCCATTGGTAGTAGATTTCTTTTTTTTATTACTTTTTTTGAATTCGGTTACTGGCTCTTCATAAAGAGGGATCTCTTTTTCTTTTTTTATTGGAGGTGTATATTTTTTTTCGCCGGCTGACTCTGAAGAGATTG
>Ga0208128_1001015_pt1 | contig 10773 bp, 13 predicted proteins | sample ETNtaG_35_FD_185758 | JGI IMG/M metagenome (GOLD analysis project Ga0208128, IMG submission 185758) | Marine microbial and viral communities from oxygen minimum zone, Eastern Pacific Ocean - ETNP201306PF51B (SPAdes) (version 2) | ecosystem: Environmental > Aquatic > Marine > Oceanic ... | reverse complement strand
GTGGAGTCCAACAGGCCAAAAATTCCAGCCACCTGATCCGGGAAAAAGTCATGATTATGATGAAAAACAGCGTAAAGCGGCATAAAATGGGAAATAGTAACAGAGAGAGCAACTCGAACAGGCTGATAATAATCAACCTGAAAATAGCTTGTTCACTCTAAACTCGAGTTAAAAACGTTTCAAAAAAAACTACCTGACCTGATTTTTTCGAGAATTACCGAACAAATAATCAGTTGCACTGTCTAAATAAAGCAGAACAACAATTTTGGAGGACAATCAAGTGTTAAAGCAAATTTCAACCGTAATAGTGATATTATTCGCTGCTATTATAGTAACCACATTACCCGCTATGGCAGAGACCGATAAACCAGATGCGGTCACGAAAGAGCAGCAAGTAGAAGAGAGGAAAAAAACAGAGCCAAAAGAAATTGGCAAAAAAAGGGGACAGCGATCGCATTCTTGGCGTGGTGACGTTCGACGCAAAGGTCGTCAGATGAAACGTGGTAACTATCGCAAAGGCCGAAGGAATCACGGTCGAGAGGCTAATTATCGGCAAGGCGGTCACCGATCGCATCATCGTCGAAGACAACGAATGTCAGAAGATCGTCGATTCAGAGGAGGAGGCCCTCAGATGATGAAGGGTGGATTTGGTAGGGCGCTACCGCCTCAGTTGGCCAAATTACTGACAGAAGAACAACGCCAAGAGATCCGTCAAGCAGTCGAAAATTTACGCCAACAGCACCGCCAGTAAATGAAGGCAACCATCCAAGAATTGATCAAAGGGTATGGTGTCGAGTCGCCCTCACCTGAGCAGAAAAAACAACCAGCGGACAAGTAATCTACCATACAGCGAAAGACTTTATCTCCGGATGTCAGTCTAACGAGCCTGGTCGCGATTTTGGCGACCAGGCTTTCTTTATGTAGATCTGGTTTAGATTAACGAACGGGTAAAAATTCAGCGCATGGTTCTCAAAAAGTTTCGAACAACCATTGACAGTGAAGTTCCTTTAGTTTAGGATGTTTTCCGATCTAATCCAGTGTTGTCACCATTACCCAAAACGGCTGCTTCCCAACTTCGTAGTCTTGCAGCGCATGTAATTCACCGGTTGCCGCATCTACGCGGTAGGAGGTCATAATGTTGGCGGACTCACCAGCGCAGTACAAATATTCACCTGTCGGATCAATGTTGAATGATCGGGGGCTAGCTGGAACCGAAAAGTAACCGAATGGCCTGAGTGTTCCATCGGTGTCGATATTAAAGCCCGCAATGCTGTCATGGCCACGGTTAGAGGCATAAACCCACTTTCCATTTGGATGAACTTCCACGTGGGCGGTGGCCCCGCCCTCTGTATAGTTCGGCGGTAATGTCGAGATGTTCTGGAAGATCTCAAGTGTTCCGGTCCCAGCATCGTAACGGTGAGCGGTTACTGTATTACCCTGCTCGTTAACGATGTAGGCAACATCCCCTTGGGGACGAAAACAGATATGGCGTGGGCCGGTTTGATCATCGGGGGGCGGAAGTTCAGCGGGGTCGTTGGGACTAAGTAGACCGGACTTACAGTCGAAGTGAAACTGGCTGGTCTTATTGATCGGACAAACATGCGGCACGAAGACGAAACGATCCTCATCTACGGCATGAATGGCGTGAGCTTTTTCGCCGGTATCGATATACTGTACCTGTTCCTCAATTGTGCCGTCATCGCCCAATCGGTGTACGGTAACCCCACCGCCACCATAGTAAGCGGTGAGCAAAAAGCGACCTGCACAATCCGTGATTAGATGAGCCGGAATATTGATGCCGGTATCTATTTTATTGATCAACGTCAACTGGCCGAGATTTGTGTCGAGCCGAAAACCGGCTAATGTCGTCGACTCCACATGAGCTACCAGCATCACCTTTCCAGACGGATGCAGATAGAGAGCCCCGGAGGGGCCATGAGCGTTGCTAGTCGATCGCAACTCTAGTGCGCCTGAATTAAGATCCAAGTCGTAGCATTTGATCTGTTGATCCCCGGTTAGCGAAACAAAGACAACACAGCGATTACCGTTGGTTTTCTTCATACTATTGTATTGTGCTCCTTTTTAGCGTAATTTTCTTGATTTACTGAAGACCGATACCCGGCTCCTCTTTCTCCTGATCTTTGAGATGTTGTGCTGAGTTTAGTACTTATGAAAAGCATAAAACCGACCAAGAACCGTTAGTGTTCCATTCTGCTTGGATAGTGCTGAAGGACCAAGAACCCTGTGCGTTTCATCAGTTGAGAGCCCGGCGTAACACTCTACGAAATTCAGCTACCAGGTTGCGGAAAAATGCCTTTCATGAATGTTAGTATGTACTCTTGTATATACCTATTTGGTTCCGGCCAAGATCTACCGCAAATCACTTTTCTTCGTTCGGCTTTAGCTTCTCCGGCACCTAATATCTGGAGAGTACTTGTAGGCTTCAAGGTAAAATCAGTCGGAACACTACTAGTAACAGTTTCCAATTATACCGTAACATCTGTAGAAGGATCCTACACCATCGATATAAAACTGGCGTCGACTAACTGTTTCTTCGACTACTCCGCAAGGTTGGCATTGGAATTCTCCTCCTGATTATCCCAGATATATTCCTGTTCATCAGTTCCACGGGTTGCTTCCTTCCTATTCTGTCTCGGTGGATAAACGAAAAGATAGATCCGTTTCTGCGCTAATCCAATCACAAATGGCAACGGTATTGCGCCAGATGACACCAACAACAGGAGAACTAAAGGGTTGTTGAACCTCAAGGTTGCTTGATGGAACGGTGTCGGACTAATTTGTCGCAGCAATAAAAATTGGAGAGAGTGACTTGGCGCTGGGCTGCGTTCTTGTTGCCCTTGGAGAGCCGGTCGCCCAGCAATTGTTCCCATTAGAAACAAACCAACTGGAACAAAAACGTAATCATTTCGACAGGATGGTGGTTGAAAACCGACGTCACCTGTCCAGAACCCGTGATTAAGGCAAAACTACTTGCTATAGGATCTCGATGCTTTCGCCCTGTTGATCCGAGGACTGTGCCATGGCTAGATCTAGTTCACGGTCGGTTCTAGCGTTGAAAAGGCCATATTCCGGTGCGGAGGCGTTTCGAACCGATTTTTCAATACTGGCTAAGCCATCTGCCAGCGGGATTTGAGCATCGGTTAGCGGATAGGTTCGGTACGGATTTTCCCACACTATTTCTGGATCGGAGTCAACCACATAGGCTTCGACGACTTCGACCTCTTCAATCGTGGTTGTCCGTCGTTTGACGCTGATAGGCTGAACTTGACCCGAACCGTTACTGATGGCAACATCAATACCGGCGCACATTCCCTTGCGTCCGTAGATTTCCGTGGTCGATTTAGTTCGTTGCCAACGGATAGGTGATTGGTAAGCGGCAGAGGTGAAATCGTAAACGGCTCGCGCACCACCTCGAAACTCAATTACCCCGTGCTGCCACTGTTCAGATCGAAGTTCGCTACCGGAGAGTAAGTTATGCGCCTCAACCGCATAATCCCGTTGTAGCCCCCAAACACGGGTTGGTGGCACGCCAAACCCGATATAGCTCCGCAGGAGACTAACGGCGTGGTAACCGTGCCCAACAAAACGAGAGTAAGCGAAATTGATCTCTCCAATCAGGTCTTCTTGTATGAGCCTTTGTTTAATTCGCTCGTGAGGACGCCGAAAATAGGGTTCAGAGACCTCAATCATAACCCGATGTAGTTGCGATAGTCGGTCCAAGCGATCAATCGAAGGTAGGTCAATACCAATTGGAGTTTCGGTTAGCAGATGGACATCGTGTTCCAAAACTTTAACGGCTCCGTCGTGAACAGCCATCGGCTCGGTTGCCACAATACCGAAGTCGATCTGTTCATCTGCAAATAGCTGGTCGCCATTGGTGTATGCGGCGGCATCATTCGCTTCAGCCAGAGCGGTTGCCGCCCCTTGATCGGCGTCGCAAACAGCAACCAACCGAAATCGATCTGCCATCACCTTCAAGACTTGAACATACTCCTGGGCTCGTCTTCTAGCCCCCATTAATGCAACTCTGAGTTGGTCCATCCGTTTGCCTCCTAAATTGGATTTTAGCACACGCCCCGGTGTGGTGCAAGGGAAAACAGGGGCAAACCCACTCACTAGTGAGCGTTGCATTTACCTGAGGAGTGGGTTACAATGACATCCAGAGTAAGCGCCTTGAAGCACAACACCTTAGGAGATCATAATGGCCACGGTTTCCACTCACAATAAAGGGTCAATCTATCCCTCAGAATTGAAACAATTTCGTGATGCCCAAACAGAAACTCCAATTTGGCAGATGACTGCCGATAGCTCGATCAATCACAACCTCTACTTTTTAACCTCTTCCTTTACGCCAGACCAACGAAGCTTAATTTTCACCTCTTATAGATCTGGCCGAGCTAACTTTTATCAGGTTGAATTCCCCGACGGAAAAATCCGGCAACTGACCGATGAAGAAGATGTTCATGGCTACTCAGGCATCATCTCTGGTGAGGGAACAAGACTTTTTTATACAGCCGGAGATAGTGTCAAGTCGATTGTTATCGAAACTTTGGAAGAATCTGTTTTAGCCAAGTTCGATGGTGGCGGATTGGGAGAGTGCAGTCTTAGTTGCGATGGCCGATGGCTAGTAACAGCCATGAAAAGAGATGACAAATCACATATTACGATCACGGCAACCGATGGATCAGGTGGCCAAGTGATCTTTACATCTGAAAATCAGACCATCATTCACCCACAATTCCACCCCAAAATCCTGGACCTAATCGCTTATTCTGGTGATCCGGCTCCAAGAATGTGGACGATCAAGCGCGACGGTTCCGAGAATCGACTCCTATACCAGCACGACAATAACGAGTTTCTGGTTCACGAAACCTTTTTAGGTCAGCAAAAGGAGTTAATCGTTAGTCACTGGCATCATACACTTCGCCGTATATCGCTCCAAACCTTAGAGATGAAAACAATCGCCGACTTCAACGCTTGGCATATTTGCAGCAATCGCGTTGGGACAAAAGTGCTCTGCGATACCGTTCATCCAGATATTGGATTACGGTTAGTTGATGTAGGAACGGGCAAACATCAGGCAATCTGCTACCCTCAAAGTTCATCTGGTGGCAGCCAATGGAAGAAAGATCGATATGCAGTCGCAGAAGATTGGGCTAAAGCTGCACAATCAGAAGATCGCTCTAAAGCCCTTAGTTGGATGGAGATGAAGGTTGATACCGTTTACGGGCCACAGTGGACACATCCACACCCCTCTTTTAGCCCGGATGAGAAGATGGTAGTCTATACCTCCGACATCTCTGGCTCAGCACAACTCTATGTTGCGGCCATACCCCCTCAACTGTTAGGCCCGTCAGATTCCACAAGCGCAACATAACTATCATAGCGAAACTGCTGAATTTCTCCTTTTTGCAGGGCTTGTAGAATTCGACAACCAGGTTCGGTTAAGTGGCGGCAATTTCGGAACTTGCACTGGCCAAAATGCTGTTTCATTTCTGGGAAATAGAGGGTTAAATCCTGATCGTCAATTCCCCATAGCCCAACCTCCCGGACACCAGGTGTATCGGCTACCACGCCCCCAATAGCTAGGTCGAACAGCTCAACAAAGGTAGTGATGTGGCGGCCTTTATTAACCTGCTGGCTGATTTCGCCCACCCGAAGTCCCAAATCGGGCTGAACCGTGTTGAGTAAACTGGATTTGCCAACTCCAGAAGCTCCAACCACCACACTGAACTTATCAGTTAATGCTTCTCGCAATTGTTCGATGCTCTCTGGTTGGTGGATACTGGTAAAAAGGGTTTTGTAGCCGAGAGGATGGTAGGTCTGAGGGATCGTTTGAGTTAGCTTGTTTAGTTGCTTGGGACGTAATAGATCTGTTTTGTTGATACAAACCAACGCATCCAGTTGACCATAATCGGCTAAAATCAAGAACCGGTCGATGAAACGGTAATTTAAGTTAGGTTGCTTGGCTGAAGCAACAATAATTACCTGCTCCGCATTAGCAACGATGATCTGTTCGATAACACCACTTGGGTTTGGATGACGACGTGCGAGTTTGGTCTGCCGGGGCAGTAGGTCTTCAATCACACCTTGCTGATCGTTAATCGGAGAAACTCTTACCCGATCTCCAACTGCAATTGGGTCTGCGTAAATTCGTTTACCTGTTTCAGACCTTAAGTTCCGTTTTAGACTGCCTCGTAACTGACAGACAAAAATTTTTGGTACTTGATGGGATTTGCAATCTCCAGCCGATGAATCAACCCGGATGTCATAAAAGTTATTTCTGGCGCGGATGACCTGGCCTTGTAGCGGATCACTCACGATTGCCTTAAATTTAGCCGATTTTTAATCCAGGTTGAGAAGGTATGTCTATTGGCCATATCGTCTTTGCCGCTGATTGTAGTCTCGAATCGCCCGTAAAAAGTCGATTTTTCGAAAGGCTGGCCAGAAAGTATCACAGAAGTAGTATTCAGAGTAGACACTCTGCCACATTAGAAATCCGCTCAATCGAATTTCTCCGCTAGTTCGAATAATTAGATCTGGATCCGGTAAGTCTGAAGTATATAGGTGTGATGCAATTGAGGTGACATTCAATTCCTCAACCAATGCATCTATACCTTTGCCGTTTACGGTTTCACTAATTAGATAATTTCGAAAGGCTTCGACCACTTCCTCTCGCCCACCATAGGCAACTGCAACATTGAGAATAAATTTATCGTAGTTTTGGGTAACCTCTTCCGCTTTTCGGATAGCCTCTTGCAGACTCTCAGGCAGCAGTTCTATTTTTCCCATTGAACGAATCCGCACCTGGTTGCGGTGTACTTTATCATCATTAACCATCTCCCGCATTTTTTTTTCAATTACGTTCAGAATGTCACGTACTTCCGAACCTTCTCTATTAAAATTATCGAGAGAAAAAATCCAGATGGAGACAATTTTAATGCCCAGTTCGTCGCACCAGCCAAGAAACTCCTCTAATTTATCGGCTCCATCGTAATGTCCTTCGATTACATTAGCGAGGCCTAGATTTCTGGCGTAACGACGATTTCCATCCAAAATCACGCCAATATGCTGTGGGATTTCCCAGTTGTCGACTTGTTGCTCAAGTCGATGGCGGTAAATCGAGTAAAACAGTGGACGAAACAGCTGTTTTATCAGCGACCAGATTTTCATCAAATCTCTCTCAAAGGTTAGCGATCGCCGAGAATCCTAACATACAGGCGGCTAAGGGTCAAACAAAGATCTGCTGAGCCCCATCGCTGTAAACCGAAATAGTGGATACGGATTGATGAGTCGACCTCAATACCTCCAGTACCAAAGACTGACACCGAAGATTGACTGCAGTCGCTGAGTATTCTAGGATCTGGTTCTGCCCAAGGAGTTCATTGATAGCCTCTTTTATCGTCGTATAATGGACTAGAGGCAGTCGTTGCAAGGCAAATGTTAGGGGTGAAAAGATTTCTTCGCCAAGGATTATGGTGACAGATAAATTGGTCAAATTACAATGCATCGTACCGAATTCACCAACCATAGTGATGTTTCGCTGGTCCTTACCCAACACATATTTCCCCACCAGTACTACCACTGGAACATTGGTTGTGGTGGTGAACCGCATTTCGGCGTAGGTTTCTCCAACCTGTTTCAATGGCAGGTTAAAGCGGGTGGCAACCATCTTCAGATATTGCTGACATCGGGCGATACGAACGCAGTCCGCGTTCTGAATCTGGCCGATCAGATTTTCGACAGCCATCAGCGGAGCGAGGGCGTGAATTGCTAAATCTTGTATCATGCCACCCCCCTGCTGTAGATCTATCAAATGCTGGCCTCGATGGTCCAAATGACCAAACATTTTTGACCCTTCCAGAATATTGACCTGAACGTATCTAGGTGGACCAATTAGTGATCTCAATTGCCCCCAGTAATCATTGCTAACAGAGGCGGAAAGACGTCCATAGCTGTTCGGTGAGTTGAAGACCGTCGATTTGACCATACCAGCCAAAAATAGAAATAGCAGGGTGTTCCAAGTCTGATACGACTCTACTAAAGCGAGTCTTTGCGGATAATGGTCGAGGATATTTTCCAAGATCTGCAACTCGTCTTGATTGATGGCATACGGCTTTTGTAGGATCACCCGAAAGCCGTGCTGGACAAGATCTTCAGCATCGGTGGCATGATAGAGATTCGCATGAGCTAGAATGACTATCGGGTTAAGCGGTTTCAGGTCCGCGATCAAATTTCTCAATGGAATCCCAGGCTCTCGCCGACGATGATCGACCTCGGCCAAAGCGACACAAGGTCGGCGTTCAACACTATCGATAGTCACTACTACATTCAGGAAGCCTTCCTTTTGTAGTTGAGCTAAAACTGGCGCCAGCGTTTTGGCGTAATAGTCGCCGGTTCCTACCACTACAATATTGTGCATCAATGATTTATTGTTTGCGCTACTAAGTGTTATCACCTAGGAGGCTGTCTGAGAATTAACAATAGTAAATGTTGCGATGAACCTCTTTGTGACAAGCTATGTGGAATTAGCTTCCAATAGAACGTGATAACTTACCATGCAACTTTTTATTTTTGTTGAATCGGAGGTAGCCGATCGGATTTTACAAGGCAAATGCTGTAAAGGTATCCGCTTTTGTAGTATGTTAGTCATTCTCCGTATCTAACCAGTGACAGGCACCAGTCCTCCACAATCAAGATACATCTGTTCTCTGTAAAGAGCCTCGACCATTTTGAAAATTATAAACTGTAGAAACAAGAGAGTATTCACCATCTTTTCTCATAACCGCATATAGAAAAACTGCGTAAAACGGTGTTCTCAATTTGCTCCCAAACAGTCTTTACGATGATTTCCCGTTTTCTGTTCAGAATCGAAAACCAGCTTTCAATTTGATTCCGTTAGGAACTATCATGAAAATCCATTGATACCCAGGATTACTCGCAATAACTCCGCCGATATATTTGACCAACCATCTCCGGTCAAAGGTGGGGGAATTTCCAGTCTAACAAGGTATGCTTACCAGTCAAGCATACCTTTAGCGGCTTGACGGGTCGATTCAACTAGCCGAGTCTTAAGTCATGATTCCCACTCTTTTCTCAAGATGCCATAACTTATGGTATCTTCATATTTGTCCCATTTAATGACGTGTTGCCTGAAAATCCCCTCCCTCTTCATTCCTATTTTCTCCATCACTTTTCCTGAGGCTGGATTACGAGTGATATGAGTGGCAGTAATCTTATGCAGGTCTAGTTTATAGAAACCATATTTCAGCATAGATTCAGCGGCTTCCGTACAATAACCTTGATTCCAATGTCCTTTGGCTACCCAGTAACCTAATTCAGCCCTATTGAATCCCTTATTGATAATTAAGCCAATTGCTCCGATCAATTTTTGTGTGGCCTTCAAGATAATTGCGTAGTCTACTGATTCTCCTGTTTCAAATTTAGGCTGATGGCTTGATATCCATTCCTCGGCCATTCCACCTTTGTACGGATGAGGAATATTCAAGGTTGTGTCTGCAATAGCCCGATCTCCAGCCAATTCTTTTACTCGTGATCCGTCAGATAATTCAAATGGTCGCAGCAGGAGTCTCTCTGTTTCAATCTTTATCTTAATGGGGTTCCCTTTTCTCTCTACCATATAATTCGGCCGTACGGAGCCACGCCTTGATGTTTTCGAGTGGGGTCTCATGCATGATACTATTCGATGTGCCAAGAATGCAACCACCTTTCTCGTGATCGAACGTGTCGATCAGCCTGTGCGTACCCTGAACCACGTCCTCTACAGTTCCCTTCGGCAGTAGATATTGTACGTCTTCTATCCCTGCCAGGAATGTCAGTTTGTTCCTGTATTGCCCAGCAACGAAGCCCTGATCCATGACCACAGGCTAAAGGGCTAAATTAGGTGTAGTACATCCAGTTTCACAGAAACGGAATCGTCGAGCAGGTCTGTGACGGTACCGCAAGCGTGAAGCCGGAAATGCATCCCCAACGAATGACAGTGATCGATCATTTCTTCATACAGCAGTAAGTACGGGTCTAGGCATGTCTCTCGTGAGAAGATGAGGGCTCTTTGCGTGCCAAAGTCGTCCAATGTGAAGTACACGCTAGCTCCGACTCGGTCGTTACCCATTACATCCTTCAACGCCATTGAGTAGAAAGTCTTGACCGGCCTCGGCTCACCCACATTGTAACGCAGCAGATCACCGACACCGGCTATCGGCACGCAGACCTGCGGCTCGAACGCAAGAGAATTTTTAGAAAGGGAGCCTCAACATTTCCCGTAGTCTGGCGATCCCCAACCGAAACCGGATCGAAGGAGGCTGGAAATTTTTTAAGGAGAAGTTCTGTATGAAGAATATCACCAAAGGTTCAAGGAGTTCAAAGAGGCGTGTGAGATGATTTCTTTAGTTAGCCCAAGAAATATATTTCAGAATTGCGCTCTCCTGACGAAGAATTTTCAACTTATATTTCGTCTGAGAATGCTGAGTTTTAATTTTTCATGAGCATAATACTAACTGGAAAACTCGCGATCTCTTTTTATTTCCAACGTGAAATTCTCCAGGACAACTAACGCTGGTCTTTAGTCAATTGTTCCCACCGCTACATCAGTATCCATAACTTCCGCCAAACCAGGGACTGAAGCAATCCGTTTTGGATGTTCTCAATTCTGACCATCGTAACTGATGTATCCAGTGAACGCATCTCCATGTCTTGCCAACTTCAGCCAGACAGGAAAAGAATTTATACTTT
>Ga0208128_1001006_pt1 | contig 10825 bp, 8 predicted proteins | sample ETNtaG_35_FD_185758 | JGI IMG/M metagenome (GOLD analysis project Ga0208128, IMG submission 185758) | Marine microbial and viral communities from oxygen minimum zone, Eastern Pacific Ocean - ETNP201306PF51B (SPAdes) (version 2) | ecosystem: Environmental > Aquatic > Marine > Oceanic ... | reverse complement strand
GCTCAACTGAAAGCTATTGGTAGGAAATTGAGATCTGATGTTGACACCTTATTTCAGTCTATCTAAGATATGACTTTTTATATGGGTTTAGCTATAGCCGGTAATCGCATCCGTGAAATAGCGCGGTTCTTCGTAAACATCTCCCTCCCAGATCGCTTTATCGTTATAAAACTGGTGCGTATGTCCCTTCGGACGTGTGAACCAGTAACGGAATCCCTCCTATGGAGTCATGCTGTCACCCAGATGCCATTTGCCGCTAAGCCCACAATCATAACCAGTATCGGAAAGTATACGCGGCAGGTTGGCAAACTCCCGAATCGTGCAGTAGGCATCTGGCCCCATCTGCGAATCCGGCTTCTCCCCACCCAGATAGGAGTGGACGCCGTGTTGCGAAGGGATCAAGCCGGTGAAAAAAGTTGCCCGGCTCGGCGAACAGACTGAGTTCACACAATAGGCGTTGGCAAACCTAATCCCACCATCCGCTAGCTGATCAATATTCGGAGTCCGGATATCGGGATTCCCATGACAACCCAGAGTCCAAGCCCCTTGGTTATCCGTCATGATAAAGACAATATTTGGCATATCATCTGGCATATCTCGCTCCCTTTCGCACCTTAAAACACAACCCTCTCCTGTACCTGAGTAAGACCCCCTACTATGGTGAAGGAAGTTTTCTTTCATCTTTGAATAGTACAAGGGAATCCCCGGCAAACCCATCCAAACGATCTGTCGGAAACCCGCCCTATATTAGAGTACTCGTATCAGATAGAGTATAAGAAAAGCCGGCCGGGCAACTCGCTGATTATTCTGATGAAATGAAAATTCTGGCACGAGCGGATCAGGTGGTTAACGGCACTTCGATTATTGGCGTCTTTTATTCCAATTATGCCCAGAGGGTTGTCAGTCGCTCTGCTGTCCGTCCAGATAAATTTTCGAGCAGTTGTGCGGCAGAGGGATCTCCAGCCAGATGTGCCAGCATCAGCCGGCCCTCTTCTAGGCAGAGCGTATCCTGCTGCGGCAGTATTTCACGCAGAAGGAAAAGCGCATACTTGACGAGTCGAAAGGGGCCATAGGCCCGGACAGATTCACCGGGGATAGCCTCAACTGCGACCGAAAAGAAGTCTTTGATACTGGTTACTAGATCCGAGTGTTCCAAGGTAGGCGAAAAAACAATCGTATAGTACCAGCCAAATAGCGATCCAGTCTCGCAGCCGTGTGCGTCACTAACACCCACAATCGGTATTTCATTACCCTTAGCACGTTCCTCGTGGTAACGAGCCACCTGCAGAGTATTGGAATCGACCTCTTGGCGACCGTACCCGCCCAGCAGTTCATAGGCATCGAACGGCTGCGTCTCCAACAGATGAGAGGTTAAGGCACCGGCTGGTGAGTAGCGGTGCCCGGTAAACCAATAAGGATGGCAGAAAACGCCTAATCCTCCGCCTTGTCTAATTTTTTCAAAGGACCAACAACAAGAGGCATACTGGTAACGATTTACCCCGGCAGGAAGAGGACCGAGTTGCTGGTCGATTTGATCCACTTCGGCCTGGTATCTGTCTTTATCTTCAAATAGGTCGTTGACACTGAAACTGCTACCGAAATTGATTATGTGGACCGGATTGTCGGGAGGGTGGACCTCTTCACCGGGGTAAATGCGCAGATCTATCGGAATTCCAGCGTAGGCTTGCTGTGCCTCTAGGGAAGGTGCGTATTGCCGATGGTCGGTCAAAGCCATAAAGTCGAACCCGATCCGTCGACAGCATCCAGTTACATATCCAGGTGATTCTCGCCCGTCGGACATATGACTGTGCATGTGCACATCACCCTTGTAAGGTTTTCGGCCGAATAGATCAGGTTGAACCGAGTAGAGCCGAAATTCACCCACCGACCTTCGGTTGTCTCCCCAAACCTCTTCTACGAACAGCACATGCTCTTGCTCACCTTCAAAGTATTGTGACATTCGCAAGATACCATCGACCACTTTTAGTCTTTTTCTATGTTGCTCCGGCCAACCACTTTGCTGCGAAATTTCTTCTACCGGGTAATAGGTAACCTCGTATTGTCGGTCGGAGGCGAAATGGACGTGATCGAAGAGCGATCGAATTTCGACAACGGTTTCCTTATCTGCGGGTACTACTTTAGGCACCAATTCAAAAAAACGGTTTTCGGCTTTCATAATTATTTGGTAGTGATTACGTTTTACCTGATATGCTTCAAATTATAATTAAAAATAAACATTTCCAAAAACTCAATTGTGAAATATATATGATTTTGAAAATGATAATGTCTTTCTCCTAAAACGTTCCAGTCTTTGACGAAGTGCATCGTACCTACGCTCTAAATGTGACTGCTGTCCACCCCCGAAACTATTGACGTCTTTTGATGCATCTGCGTTGAAAACGCTCTCCAATATTTTACCAACTCTGGACCCATGGGGTCGACATTTAGCAAAATGAGAACCAGGCAATGGCTACACGCAGGCTGCAAAAACCCAACCCGTAAGGGTCAAGCTAAAGTGGGACGGGGTCAAGGGAGAAGCGGACAAGATCATTGGGCTGCCAAATCCTTCAGCCTCAATAAAGATCTCAGAAATATTAACTGGCTTGGTGTTACTTCACGAATGTATCCGATCTCAGATCGGATACATTCGCTCCTACAAGAAAAACGGTGGTTAGCTACGAAACTACCGGCCCAATTACTCGATCCATCGGAGGTCTGACCAAAGGTTAATTGGCTTTCTGTCCAGGTCGAAAAAACGGGCCGAACAGTATCGTGAGATGGCATCCATCGACTATCGACATAACTTTTGGTGGCATTGTCAGCACAATTTACGACCAGATATTGAGGACGGCTGCCGGTCAACTTTCCCACCTCGAATAATTGTGTTTTTCTGGATGCTGAACTCTCTATACCGAAGAGCAGTATCTCTTTTTGCTGGGCCAAGACGAAATTCCGGTCATGGATGCTAACAAGTCAGCAGGGAATCTCGCCATAAATTATGGTAAAGTACAGTGATATTTATTGAGAGGAGCACTGTTATGAGAGGCGACTTTGAAGCCTATTTGAACGATTCATTCCGCGACGAGAACGGGAAATTGGATTTGGATCAATTGTTAGCCCTTGAAGATGAAGCCGAAATGGATGTTGCGGTTATCATGCCCAACACACAACCGGAACCACCCAATGCCGAACTAGCTGAAGCCATAAAAGGCAACCCTCGTGCCCTCGGTTGCGCCCTTATTCACCCGACCGAAACCGACCCTGTCTCACAAGTAAATCAGGCCACTGACAGTTGGGGGATGAAAGGTATAAAATTAATGCCCACGGTCCACGGCTACAATGTGGATGATGAAATCGTCCGGCCGGTGGTCGAAGCGGCGCGAGATAACGGACTGATCGTCTCCATCCACTCAGGGCCGGCAAATTGCCATCCAACCCGAATCGGCAAGGTGGCAGGTTGGATTCCTGAAACGCCGGTAATAATGGATCACATGGGATTTCCAGACGATCTGGATGCCGGCATCGAAGCGGCAAAAGCTAACAAGAACATATATTTGGGTACCACTATCCTCCGGTTCCATCAACGTTGGGGAACAGACCCGGATCAAGTCATCCCCAACGAGATCCGGAAAGCGATCGATGATCTGGGACCTGAACAAATCGTATTCGGCTCCAACATGCCCGAATATCGACCGATTCAGGTAGTCAATGCCATTAGCCGTCTACAGTTGGGAGAAGAGGCGGAAAGCCTGATTTTCGGTGGTAACCTGGCACGAATCTATGACCTGGACGATTGACGTTGAGCCGTATCTAGGACACAATCACAGAATTGAAAGAAGCATACCGGTGACCGGAGAGTAGGCGGGGCGGTAGGGATCAAACGTCCGCTGTTGTTTAGCTTGCCGTGACCCGGCAACTGGAGAAATAACCTGACCCGCCCGGTCAAGATACCCGGTTGAGATATTACACGCAGCAGTCACCGACGGCTCCCGCCGCAGGGTTGCACGTTGCGTATCCGGTCTCTTAAAGAGCTGCTGATGACTCTGTGAGTTCTACTGCCACCAATGCGAATTGGGACAACGGCTAAATTCCCAACCAATAGTTTAGTTTGACTAGAAAGATATTCGATCCTGCATCCGAAAAAGTGTCAAGGATACTAGAGACGGCGCGGTTATCCAGATCTTCAGCGGCAGGCCGGTCTCGCTTTCCATTTCGGTTTTGCGACCAAACCACAAACAGGGTGCTTCCCGGCTGGAATTCCCACCGCAAGACAGCGTTTCCTCGCAGAGATCGACGGTGAAAGTCACGATTTTCACCCAAATCGAATAAACTGAACTCGTAGGTTTTGGGTGCAACTAAGGCTTTGAAATTCTCAAAGTCGCCGACCGCTAGATAGGGTTGTAAGTAAAGCTGAAAACTGAGGTTGGGCGCAAAACTGATCGAGGCTCGGGTAGTCAGGTCAATTGTTCGACTATCGAGTTCGCCATAGATAAATCGGTCTTGATCGGCTTGATCCTTGACGACGCCAACCCACTGGGCATAAGAGGTACGGTGTGAATAGCTCGGTTCAAGGCCAAAAACGACATTAGACCGTCCTTTAATTTCAATGTCAGATGAGAGCCGCCATCGGGAGGAAAAACCGTCGTCACTAATGGAGAAAGAGGGCCTTAACCCTACTGTCACCATTTTGTTTCGGTTGGTGTATAACCGACCGCTGAGATACCAACCAGCGGGATCGATCGTAGTCACCTCTCTGGAAACATCGTAGTCGGGTAAACTACGCCCCACCGAGATGTATCCATCCCACAAATTGCTTAGTTCACCTGACAACCAGAGTTCCTGATATCGACTGATCGGCATCATCTGGTAGTTCCAATTTCGACGAAACATCATGCCAATATACCCACTTCTCAACACCCACCAAGGGGTTTCTCGGATCAAGCGGAAATAGGTAGTGGAATCGACCCGCCCTTGCCCGCTCCGGCGTTGAAACCCAAGGTCGGTATAGTCGAAATCAGGATTAATAACAGCCAAATGTGTTTGTCCTCTCAGGATTCCCTTGTTTTTGTCGATCTCGATATGCCCCAGGAAGCCGCGTTTTTCAGTTTGGCTCAGTCCCATCATACCCGACAACAGGTAGGCGTTATCGTTGATCTTCCAATCCCAATCGACCATCTGCACATAGGCGGATTCGGCATCAACTCGATTAACCGCCGTCACCATGCCACCCACCCAAGAATTTTTACCGAAATCTTGTTTCAGGCGACCCACGAAGTAGTTGGTCAACGGTTCGATCAGAAATTTCTCCTCTTGATCTCCTCGTTTAATTTTAGCGTGTTCGGGCGAGGTAACAGCGTTCAAAATACCGATGTTGGTACGACCAGGCAGTTTGCCCGATACTTTTACCGCCCCCAGAATGGTGGTGGCATCAGGTTGGCTCAATACCTCCACCTCACTGGGCACCGAGAAATGACCCGGCCGTTTCCCAATTCGGCGTGAATAGAAAAGGTCGTAATCAGAGTTGGAGAAAATGGAAGCGCCTTCAACAAAAAAAGGTCTACGCTCCCGAAATTGGTCTTCGTAGGCAGAGAGATTGAGTTGTGCCGGGTCGGCCTCAACCTGACCGAAGTCAGGATTGAAAGTTGCATTGAGCGAAATAGAAGGAGTTATTCCGTAACGTAGGTCTAAACCCGCATTACCGAATGGGTCTAACGGTTCATCGGATTCGGAGATAACTCGGCCCATACCATAGGGAATCAGTTCCAGATGGCGAGGGGGATTGATGTTCTCGATACCCTCCAAGTGCCCCCAAAATTCGACATTGCCTCGGACATATCGGCGAATTAAGACCCACGATATCCGTTCATTCTTACGGCTGATGGAACGACTGATATTCAAGCCCCAGGTGTATTGGTCTTGCGGACTAAAACGCAGTACATGGTAAGGAATTTTATACTCAACACACCATCCCTGGTCATTAATATCAGTTTTGGCCTGCCAAACAGCGTCCCAAGTTGTATCCCGACGATAATCGTTAGCGTAAACGCCGTCATCCAATACACCGGCGGCATTGACTTGAAACCAGCAACCCGAACGGTGGTCGTGGTGTGGATCGAAATTCAGGCTGACCCAATCGGAGGAGTAGACCTGGTCTCGTCGTGTCAATCGGGCTACGATCTTGTCGGGCTCACTATCATAACATGTGACAGCCACATAAAGGGCATGATCGTCGTAAGCTATCTGAAAAGTGGTGCGTTCGGTGGGGGGCTGACCTTCATCCGGTTCGCGTTGCACCAAATCGTCGTTAATGGTGGCTGTTTTCCAGACGGCATCATCCAGTCGCCCATCGATTTTGGGAGGAACCTTCTCGATACGGACAGCATGAGCCGTTTTTAATACCTGGTCTGGCGTTTGGTGGCCAGTCGTCTGAAAGGAAAAGATTTGCGTTAGGGAAATGGTGAAAAATAGCAGTTTTAAACCAAAAGATAGTGGTTTAGGTAGGGGAACATCTGAGTCAGTCAAAAGGAACTCCTAGTTGTAGTCAGTCAAAAGGTTTTGAGTTTAGCCCATAAAAAGTCAATAGCCTAACGATAAGGTAACTGACTAATCAACCCACTACGGACGCGCGCATCCTTTGACGCAACAAATTTGTAAAAAGTTGAGGTGGACTAAACCGAGACGCTGTTTTCTCGCGCCTCGGCTCGATATCCGTAGAGCACTTTCACAAGGCCAGGAAAAGTATGAAAGCCCAACCGTCACCACTAACGTTGTGACCACTACCCATTTTCCTACAACTATTCTACAGGATCGAGTAGCAGATCAGCGGAATCAACTTCAGCCGGCCGATCTGTTACAGTGGCAGATACAATCAGCCTCAGCTCTCTAGCTCAAGGAATTATATTTGAGTTTATCCCGGAGCATATTGCTTTTCCCACTTATCCAGATCGGGAGTAATGATGCGATACCAGATTGGGGGAATCAAGCAAATCGACAGAGTTGTAAGATAGCCATAGGGCATTTGCGGTGCGTGGATACAGGGATCCAGTTTCCAAAACTGCACCTTAGGTTTTTCGTGGTGTGCGGAGTGCCGGGTAAGGGAGAATAATACCATAGCACTCATGCGCTTATTTGTATTCCAGGAGTGTTCCGGTCTTACCGGCGTCCCCGGGGGCCTTGTCAGTCCGTAATGCTCTATGTAATTCACTACTTCCAATAGAAATTTCGCAACCACTGCCTGGCTCAGAAATAACACCAGGCCAAATATGCCGCCAACCAGGTAAAACAGACCAATCCAGAGAAGAGACATGAGATATCCGGTGATCATCCTATTCCTGAAAGAGAATATGCTATAGCTCTTTTTCCGCAGACGCTTCAGCTCTAACTTCCAGGCACTAATGTGTCCGTCAACGGTGGAGCGTATGAAAAATACATACACATTTTCTCCTTTTTTGCCGTTGCCGGACCTGCGTCCGTACCTACGGTTACATGGTGACCATAAACGTGTTCAATGGAAAAATCTGTATTACAGCTGATGGAGAGCAGCCATTTTCCTTCCAACATGGCGATTCGGTTCTTGACCCTGTGAGTGAGCTCGTGGGCAGCGACAGTACCGTATCCACCGACTATGAACCCAGTACTGATCACCGCACCAATATAATCGGTCCAGCCACTGGCATTTCTAGCGGCTACCAAATTGTATGTAAAAACCCCTGATAGGAGGTTGCCTAGGCCCAGGGAATCTTGAGTGTCGCTTCCAGAAGCCCAGGCCAGGCTCGCCAGGAGTAAAAGTACCGTGGGCAGTGCCAGATGCAGCGGCACCTCCAACAGCCGGGAGTAGCTGTATTCCGGGATAGAAGGATCCTCACCAAGCACTGCATCGCCGCCGACAACCACTATGCATAAAATGCTAAATCCCAGCCACATCCAATGCTCACCCAATAGAATGCCTACGATGACCAAGGCTGCTATAAGAGGGATAGTGTAATACTTGATATAGTGATACATTCAGGCCCACGCTATATAGTTCAGCCTTAAAATTTAGACAAGGGAGTTGGTTGGGGGGCAATTATAATTCCGATATCCGGCCGCGTTTCCAGCCTGTGGAACAGATGAATTAATGAAGGATTCAATCCTAATATCTTCTAATCTGGAATCACCGGCAGTTCGAGAAATGAATTATACCTGTTGCCGAAAAATACAGTGATCGTCGGTACAATATTATTAGGATTTTGCGGATCATTTCCTGGAGCCAGTTGCGGGTGCAGCCTGAATGTGGGATGATCCGAACAGGCGATCGATAATCTTATTTTATGTCCCCGTTTAAAAACCCAGGATGTAGGGTGCAAATCGATGGTGAGATTTACCAGTTTACCACCGGCAAAAACTTTGTCCACATATTGATCTTTATTGTAACCGTGCCAGGGCAAGTCTGGTTTGACATCAATACCGGAATGCGTCTTGATCATTTCATCGCTCTCGTAAAGTTCGGCAAAGCCGGCGCGTAACTGTCCCTCAGTCACTAAAAGACTGTTTCCTGTGTGATCGACATCATTCAAATAGACAAAGACATCACCGTAATCAGCAGTTGATGAAAGGGCCAGATGGACTACGGGATGACCGGTTACCTCCATATTTTTAGAAATAGGTTCGGTTTCAAAATAAATCGTTTTTTTATCAAGGTCATTTCTCACCGGCAGCGCATTTGGCTCGTTGCCGGCAATACCAAGCCAGCGATTACCACTATTTGAGCCATAAATCGAAGAATGGGAATAATCCGTTTGATAAGTTTCCTGGCCTGTTGCCGTAGACGTGGATCTTAGAGCAGCATCCGAAGAAAGAAAATATTTTGTCAGTTCTTGCCTTCTTAATGGCCATTCTTTTTCAAAACGCCAACCCTTCCCGTTCATAACATAGAGGAGAATCGGTGGTTCTCTCTCTATTCCGTTGTCTATGCCTTTCAGGTAGCGATCAAAAAACCGCAGATGCTCGATCTTGAATATTTCCCTTGCCTGTTTTTCAGTACCTCCAAAATATTCCCAAAATGGCCCGCCGCTGTAATCGTGGTAGCCAGGACCCATTATTATTTTTGAAGGATTGGTTTTTTCCATTGTTGTGTACAATTCAAAACTGCCTCTGGCAAATCCATCGAACCAGCCGCCAACATGATAAATCGGTATCCCGGAAGACATGATATTGTTAATATGGGCTGTAGGGCCTAATTCATCCGCCCGGTGGCCAAGTGGACTTTTCCCGTCGTAAAAATAGAGATCTTTGGCCCATTTAGTGTAATCATAATTTTTTTCATGATGTTCCAAACTTACTTTATAATAAATGTGTTCCCGGCGATTTCCATCCGCATAAGTTGGTGGAAAATCCTCATCAAGGAAAGAACCATCTCCATTCAGGTCCAGCGGTATTTCATCGACGAACTCGCCATCACCATCCTCATCAACTACCGGTGCCGTAGTGACCTTTCTCCCCGGTGTATAGTTATTTCTGACGGTATAGTACATAAACGAAGACCAGTTTTGCATGAATCCATTCAAATAGATCCCGCCAGGATAGACTTCACCGGTATAGCCATCTAAGGGGATAACTGCGGGTATGATGCATTTTAACCCCTCAGGCTGCTGAGATGCAGTCGCTGTTTGCGACCAACCCAGATATGAACCACCCATCATCCCTACTTTACCATTTGACCAAGATTGGGTGGCAATCCAGTCTACCAGCTCTTTCCCGTCCTGCCAGATTTCCGGCATAAAATCCATGAGCCAGCCTGTAGACGCGCCAGTACCGCGCATATCCGCGATAACCAGTGCATAGCCCTGTGATAACAAAAATCGCACGTCGCTGTCTGAAGAAAGATCCTCTATTTTGCCGGTTTCATGATCGATATTGGCGCGCTGGTAAGGTGTATAGAGAAAGATAACCGGGAATTGATCATTTTCCTCCCCTTGTATCGGGATAAAAATGTCCGTCGCTATTTCAGTCCCGTCAGTCATTGGAATATATTCGGAGTGTTTCCTAAAACGTTCAAATGCTGGAGTCGAACTGGAATATGGCATTGGCAACTGGACATATTGAATCTTTTTGCTGCAACCGGTAAAAAACAATATTGCTACCAATACTAGTTTAATTTTTGACATTTGTAAATTCCCTTTGGACTGCAAGAATTTCCGTTATTCAGTCATGCTCAACTATGAATTTAAAGTCCCCCACGAATACTATCACTATCCACATCCTACGTCCAAACGTGCTTCGCCGGTGAATGACAAACGGTAAGTAAGGTAAGTGCCATGCGCTTCCGGCAAATGATTGTTAGCGCTCTATTCATCGGTGTTACCAAAGCCTCGCTACTTTCTCGGCCAGAAGACTTGTATGTTTTGCATAGCTTTTGCACATCCTGTTAAACATAAAGAGGTAGGTCTCATAGCCCGCTGGGTAGGGATAAAAACACCTATTTACGTGGATGTTCTACCGCCTTTATGGTTCGATCCTCCCACTTAATAATTTCATCTCTCAAGTAATGGGCGAAGAACTGAGATACCAGTGTATGGACCTCTTCACTAAATCCTCTTCCGTGTCCTTCACCTTCAATAGTTAGAAGTGTAGTTGTGATTCCGTCACTAGTTAACGCATCATGAAGTAATTCTGATTGATTAAAAGGTACTAAAGGGTCTTGAGTACCATGAACAATCAGGAACGGGGGATCATCCCAACTTATATAAGAATAGGACTTACGCAGTTGGATCACCAAGAATATAGCGAGGCTGTTGAAGATAAGCCCCAACGGCAGGTCGAATGATATCTTGCATCAGCGCCCAAC
>Ga0208128_1001002_pt1 | contig 10852 bp, 11 predicted proteins | sample ETNtaG_35_FD_185758 | JGI IMG/M metagenome (GOLD analysis project Ga0208128, IMG submission 185758) | Marine microbial and viral communities from oxygen minimum zone, Eastern Pacific Ocean - ETNP201306PF51B (SPAdes) (version 2) | ecosystem: Environmental > Aquatic > Marine > Oceanic ... | reverse complement strand
ATGGTTTGAGTTGGTCCCCTAAACATCAAAGATGGCATACAACGAGGCTCAAGTCGTAATGGGCGGTCTGGTGCACATCCCACTTGCCATCGGTGTTTTTTGGTCATTGAACAACCTGACATCACGCAGCTATCACAGCGAGCAGGCTGCCTTGGCAGCCGAGGCTGAGGCCAAGAAGGCTGCAGAAGCAGCAGCAGCTAAAGCTGCGGAGGAAGCAGCTAAAGCCAAAGCAGCAGCAGCAGCCAAAGCCGCAGAGGAAGCAGCTAAAACTGAAGCAAACAAGGCAACAGATGCCCCTCCAGAAGCCCCTCCGGCTCCAGAGCAAGGAGGCTGAAGCGACAATTCAACTATAAATATATACTTACCCCTTAACTGTTAGGACCTAATTTATAAATACATCAACTATAATTGCAGTTATTTAACTGCTGTCTTTCCATCTTATCAATTAGCCAAGCAGTCGTCTCACTTCAGAAGCCTTAGGCGCGAAAGCAGTCGCCGATTACGCAATCAACACAGAAAGCAGAAGCCAAATCACGCCTCTAATAAAATGTGCGGCAAAAAGTTAAGCAACAAGAGCCGAGTCAAGCGTCTTATCTTTTTAAATGTGGATCAAAATGATTTCATCAATATGCGATTTGGAGGATTTAGTTGCAACTGGCCTGGCGACAATGGAATTCGCGGAGAAAATTAAAATAGTCAACGGATTAACAGGCTCCGAGTATTGGATGCATGTCCATCCAATACAAAAGGCTTGAGCTGGCCTGATAAAAGCTAGACCATTGATGATTATTCTTGCAAATATGGGATGCGTGATAATAAATTAACGTGAGGGGGAATTAATTAAACAATGCGCCAGCCGTATTACAGCTAGCCAACTTCTTCCACTTAAGCAAGTATTCCTCTATGTTTTCAAATTGCTTGTCGGAGTCATTAATTTGCTGGGCACTAATTAATGCATGATAAGCCTCCACACCCAGCTCGCTCGCGAGTCTTTGCTTTATACAGGCTTTGTATTTTGAGCCAGACTTCAGTTCATCCTCTGCCTCTCGCAAATTACTCTGAGCCAACTCACTCTTCTCTCGCCACTCCAACATATAATTCGTAAATTCTTCCTGGGCACCATCGGCAAGAGAAGGTATTGGACTAAATGTAAAAAGCAGAATCAGAAAAAAAACCGCTATGAAATGACGCATTCTTTATTCCCAACAACTCTATCGTAATCCCATAATAGCTTATACCACAATCTCTCTTTAGGTGAGTGTCTGACCTTATCAGCACCTTTGCTTGTCAGAAGAAAAACTGGTTTTGCATCTTCTGACACAAATTTGATATCCACATTGCCAAGCATCCACATGCGCATCAATAGCTGATCTTCAGTGATTTTGCCCTGGCTCTCCTTACATCTATTACCTACATCGAGAAACCATTGCGACAATTGCTTCGCTTTAAGCTGGTCTTGCCTACAGAGTTGAAGTGTGGCCGCAAATAAAGCAGTTGAGTCGCCTTTTTTAAGGGCAATGCGGGTCATGGAGTTCAGAAGGCTGATCTGCTGGTGATCCACAGTCATACAGTATTCCAATTGAACATATAAGAGGAATCAGAAACCGCAAGTGGGTATCAAGCACCTGTTGAGACAAAGGCATGCAAAACCCTCAATAGAGAGCAGGCAATCCTTGACCTACTCACTATTGAGGCCAATTTTTCACAATCTGTTCTGATTAAAGTTTTTAAATCCGAGCATTTACGCCTTCTTGCCTACAACTCAACGGTTTAGAGGTATAAGTACTTACAACAGTTGAACGTTCTCACGAAGGTGGCTAATGCCTCTGCGACGCTGAGAAGGATAATGTCTTACGCCATGACCATAAGCCAGTAATGGAAATCGTTCCAGAAGGAAAGCAAAAAACAATAGTGCTAATTCCCAATCAAAACAAAAACCAAAAGGAGTTCTGCTCTCTAAAGATATAGGAATCCTGGCGTGGTAAATGCTTTGACAAATAATTGGAACAATCCATCCTCTTAATGCCTAATCATGCCAGAAAAGTTGAACACTAAAAAAACATATACTACATCAAAGCAAAGGTGAGCAGAATTTATAATCATGATAAAAAGACAGGAATCAATATGCCCTGAGCTTATAGGCTGCATGGCATATTGATTCTTATGATGACCTAAAATAGACCAGGAATAATTTGCCCTGTGGCAGCATAGGTACCTAGAGCAGCAATAAAGCCAATCATGGCCCAGCGACCATTTTGAAGCTCAGCATTTTCGTTCATGACATTCCTTATTAAAGTGATTTGTGGGTTAAAGCAGATTGAGCAACAGGCCTACGAACGTTGACAAGCAGAAATAAGTAATCTATTCATCGCCAAAGCAAATCGTTCTGCATGTCAACATTCCACTAACTGGAAAAGCTAGATTGTCTTTTATTAACTAAAAGATACCTGGCAGGATTTGTCCGGTTGCTGCATAAACCAAGACAGCCGACATAAAGCCAATCATGGCCCAACGACCATTGGCAAGTTCTGCTTCCTTGCTAAAAGCTGTGTAGTCAGGATCTATATGCATACGCGGTTCAACCGCATACATATTCTGACGACCACCATCTTCTGTGATTACATACGAGGAAGAATTCATCATGTTTCTGCTTAAACTAATCCAGGGATAATTTGCCCTGTAGTCAGGTATGCACCTACCACAGCCCAAAATCCCATCATTGCGGCCCAGCCATTAACACGCTCAGCCACAGCCTTTTGGCTTTCGATCCTTTTGTTCATGGGTGATTGAATCAATAGAAGAAATTGGAATTAAGACCTTTCGAAAGCGACCCCGAAGGGCGCTGGCCTTCATTACAAACCTTAACAGAGAACGTTGCGAAGTGTGACAGCGCGCATCTTCCGCCTTGCGGCTCATCGAAGCAAAATGGGCAAAATCCTTATCTTTTATAGGGATCCTGGCTTTTATTGCTTTGCTTTTTGCGCTAAAAAGCCACATCTAAATGCATAATATTGTAAATATTTTAGGTCTTAACTTTTAGCCAGGCCGCAATCAGTACTGCAACTAAATAAAAACAACTATCATTATGCATTATTTTGCTTACCTTCTCTCATCATAAAGGCAGCTTTCAATAATGTCTGGGTTCAAAAGACTTTTCAACTCTATTTTACATGCGCAATCTTATAAAACTCGACATTTCTCCTTAATCAACTTTTTCCTATGGAGAGAGCTTCTATTAAACCCCTGATGAAACGCTAGTCATCTTGCATGGCTGCTTACGCCAGCATAAGGATTTAAGTGAATAGCTCTAGAAACTCAATCTGCACCTAACTTCCCAAAAGAGACCACTGTCACCCTCTCGTCACTAAGTGTAAATACCTGCCGACTCCCGCTTGCTATCACAATTGGAAGAATTGCTTTCAAATCGCTCTTTGATCGACTCTAGCGGCTAGTTATTGGAAAGTGATTTCTAGCAAATGGCCACAAGCAACACGCAATCACCAAATTGGCAAGAAGCCTTGATTGGCATTATTGAAACTTATGGAAAGCTATCGAATTACCGATTACCTGGGAGATCATCTATGCGCATTCAACTATATGAATTCAAAACTCATGAATAGCTAAATAGAGCGTAAAAAACTTAACCGATAATAGTTAAATCTAGGCAAAAGCGAATTTAGGAACTATATTTTTAGCAATTTATATTTAGGTTTAGTCAATTCAACGCAAACATCAAAAGCTTATACAAGAGAAGAGGCTCTACACATTAAATAAGAACTCCATGACATCACCTTCCTCAACAATGTATTCCTTACCTTCACTACGCAGCCAACCCTTATTTCGTGCCTCAGCAAAGGAGCCAGCATCAAGCAATTTCTGATAAGCGATGGTCTGAGCACGAATAAAGCCACGTTCGAAATCTGTGTGAATAACACCTGCTGTTTGCGGGGCAGTCATACCAGCTTTAAAAGTCCAGGCACGGGTTTCCTTCTCCCCAGTAGTGAAATAAGTGCGTAGACCAAGAAGACGATAGGTCGCCCTTATTAAACTCTTCAGCCCACCTTCACTAACCCCAAGACCTTCGAGATAATCAATGCATTCTTCTTTGCCAAGTTCAATAAGCTCTGACTCAACCTGTGCAGAAATACGCACACTTTCAGCACCCTCCCGAGTCGCCAAAGCATTCATATCCTCACAGTAGGCATTACCGGCGGCAAGATCGTCTTCGCTCACATTGGTGGCATAAATAATTGGCTTTGCTGTAAGCAAACCGAGTGGTTTGAGCATCTGAGCTTCTTCCTCACTGAGCTGCACACTGCGCGCATTCCCACCCTGCTCAAGCACAACTTGAATCTGCTCTAAGGCAGCATCTTCTATCTGAGCCTCCTTGCTTGTGCGCATCTGCTTCTTCAGCCGCTCGCGTCGCTTCTCTATCTGACTTAGATCAGCAAAACCAAGTTCGAGATTAATGACTTCCGCATCCCTACAAGGGTCTACTGATCCAGACACATGGATCACTTCGTCGTCCTCAAAGCAACGAACCACATGCACGATGGCATCGACCTCACGAATATTGGCCAAGAATTTGTTACCTAGTCCCTCTCCTTGACTAGCGCCCTTGACCAGGCCAGCGATATCAACGAACTCCATGCGAGTAGGAATCAACTCCTTGCTGCGACTCAAATCACAAAGCAGCTGCAACCGCTCATCAGGCACCGCCACGCTGCCCACATTCGGCTCAATCGTGCAGAAGGGAAAGTTGGCAGCCTGAGCCTGAGCGTTGGCTACAAGTGCGTTAAAAAGAGTGGACTTACCAACATTGGGTAGTCCAACAATTCCGGCTTTAAGCATGGCCGGGAATCTAGCCGCGGCCCAGCCAACAGCCGCGGCCACAGCTGCAGAACGCAATAATGGCACGTTAACGTACCATTCATGAGACGCTAACGTGCCATGCGACAGTAAGGGTCACTCACCAGCGAGACTGCTCTGCATCGTTCATGGGTCGATGGCCGGTACAAAGCGCCAGCCCACATCAGAACATCAGGAGCAGGGATTGGTTCATCTCACACGATTTAAAGGTGCTAAGCGGCACCGCAGACGCTGGATAAGCATTAGTGCAGCAGTCGTACTAATAACCGGAGGCGGCCTGTGGTGGTTCGGCCATCAGCAGCGCTTACGACGTGATATCAGCAACTACACCGTGGAAGCCGAGCGAGGCACCCTGCCCGGGGTGGTTACCGCCAATGGCGAATTACAGGCAAAGCAGAGAGTGAATGTAAGTCCAAAACGAGCGGGGTTACTTGCAGAGATCTATGTAGATGAAGGCGACAAGGTCAACAAAGGAGAGGTCTTAGCCCGAATGGAAAGTGGCGATTTCAATGACCGACTAGACGAGCTAGAAGCCCTCAAGAGAAAAGAGCATGCTGAGTTCGAAACTAGAAAGGCAGACTATGAGCGGCGCGAAAACCTCTACCAACAAGGTGCGATCTCAGCAGATGACGCGAGCAAATATCGTCGCTTTTACCTAACTAGCCGCGCAAACCTTGCCGCAGCCCAAGAACGGATTCAACAACTAGTGACTGAGGGCCGGGAATTGCTCATCAAAGCCCCCTTTAGTGGTGTTATCACAGCCCGCTATGCCGACGCGGGAGCCTTTGTGACCCCAACCACAACAGCCTCCAAAACTGCCGGTGCAAGCAGCTCCTCCTTAGTTGAGATATCGCAAGGAATCGAAGTAACCGCCAAGGTGCCTGAAAGCGACATTGGTCGTATACGTGACGGACAAGAGGCCAGCGTGCGTGTAGACGCTTTCCCCGACCAAAGCTTCTTGGCCCGCGTCAGTGAAATCGCCCCAAGGGCCGCAAACACTAACAATGTCATCTCTTTCGAGGTGAAACTCGATTTGGTAAATAGTTCACCTCTGCTGCGGATTGGCATGACAGCAGATGTGGATTTTCAGACCGGCAAAACCAAACTCAGCACCTTGGTTCCCACCGTGGCAATCGTGACTGAAAACGGCAAGCCGGGGGTGCTTCTGGTTGGTCAAAAAAATCAGCCGCGCTTCCAACAGGTAGAACTGGGCACCAGCAGTGGCAGTAAAACTGCCATTGTGAGCGGTCTCAATCCCGGCAAGCGCATATTTATCGATCTCCCCCCCTGGGCCAAAAAGACACGCGATTGATCCACACCCCCACACATCAGCACCATGCCTGAGGCCGACGACAAGCCAATGCTGCTGCTGGTGGATGGTCACTCACTGGCCTTCCGCAGCTTCTATGCCTTCAGTAAAGGAGGCGAAGGGGGGTTGGCCACAAAAGACGGCACGGCTACCAGCGTCACCTTTGGCTTTCTAAAAAGTCTCCTGGACCACAGCAAGGGCCTGAGCCCCCAAGGGCTGGTCATCGCCTTCGATACACCTGAACCAACATTCCGTCACAAGGCAGACAGCAACTACAAAGCCCACCGTGATGTCGCACCTGAGATCTTTTTCCAAGACCTCAAGCAACTCCAGGAAATCCTGGAAAACCAACTGCAACTTCCCCTTTGCCTAGCCCCTGGCTATGAGGCCGACGACGTACTTGGCACCCTCGCAAATCAAGCCGCCAGCGATGGCTGGCGCATTCGCATCCTCTCCGGCGATCGCGACCTATTTCAACTGGTAGATGACCAACGAGACATTGCAGTGCTCTACATGGGAGGTGGGCCGTACGCAAAAAACAGTGGGCCCAGCCTTATCGATGAAGCCGGGGTACTCGCCAAGCTTGGGGTAACCCCTGAAAAAGTGGTAGAGCTCAAGGCCCTTACGGGCGACAGTTCGGACAATATCCCTGGGGTCAAAGGCGTAGGTCCCAAAACAGCCATCACCCTTCTCAAAGAGAATGGCGATCTCGATGGCATCTACGCCGCACTATCTGAGCTGGAAACAGAAGGAGAGAAAGCCAGCCGGGGCGCCATCAAGGGTGCATTGAAAAGCAAACTCAGCAGCGATCGAGAGAACGCCTACCTATCCCGTCATCTGGCGGAGATCCTGGTAGACATCCCTCTACCTCAGGCTCCAAGACTAGAGCTAGGCAGCGTTGATAACGAAGGCCTTACTACTCGCCTAAAAGCTCTTGAGCTCGGCAGCCTGGTTCGTCAAGTGCCCAACTTCGTGGCCACCTTCTCCAGTGGGGGCTTCAGCGCAAATCGCCACGAGATTGAAACCGACAAATCAACTCAACAGCCAACAGACGCACTATCAACGACATCAGCAACCAGTAAGCCCAACGAACTTCCTGCTTTACAGCCAAACCTGATCACAAATCCAACGGAGCTGAAAGCTCTTATGGAATTTCTGATGGGCTGTCGAAACCGCCTCGCACCGGTGGCACTAGACACCGAAACCACCGACCTCAACCCCTTCCGCGCCGAACTAGTAGGAATAGGCGTCTGTTGGGGTGAGGGGCAAAAAGAACTGGCCTACATCCCAATCGGACACCATCAACCTGCTGAACTGCTGAATGGAGATGCCACCAGCCAGCTGCCTCTAGAGGTTGTTCTCAAAACCATGGCCCCCTGGTTAGCCAGTGCTAATAACCCCAAAGCCCTGCAGAACGCCAAATACGACAGACTTATCTTCCTACGCCATGGCCTGACACTCGAGGGAGTTGTCATGGACACACTGCTAGCCGACTATCTCCGTGATGCCGCTGCAAAACATGGCCTGGAAGTAATGGCTGAACGTGAATTTAATTTCACGCCAACAAGCTTTAACGAACTGGTTGGCAAGGGACAAACCTTTGCCGACGTAGCAATCCCAACAGCCAGCCTTTACTGCGGCATGGACGTGCATGTAACTAGGCGACTTGCCCTACGCCTGCGACAGCAACTGGAGACCATGGGAGCAAAGCTGCTAACTCTTTTAGAGCAAGTTGAGCAACCACTTGAACCTGTTCTCGCAGTAATGGAAGCCACAGGCATCCGCATCGACCTGCCTTATCTCAAAGAGCTATCGGTTGAACTTGGCAACACCCTGAATCAACTTGAAGAACAAGCCCATAAGGCTGCAGGGATGAACTTCAACTTGGCCTCCCCAAAGCAATTAGGAGAACTCCTGTTCGAGACCCTCGGGCTGAATCGCAAGAAGTCAAGGCGCACCAAAACAGGATGGAGCACGGACGCCACCGTGCTCGAGAAGCTCGAGGCCGACCATCCAGTAGTGCCACTAGTACTGGAACACCGAATCCTGAGCAAATTACGGAGCACCTACGTAGATGCCTTGCCTCAACTTGTGGAGGCAGAAACCGGCCGAGTGCACACCGACTTCAACCAAGCGGTTACAGCAACAGGGCGACTCAGCAGTAGCAACCCAAACCTTCAAAACATCCCAGTGCGAACAAAGTTCAGCCGGCGGATCCGCAAAGCCTTCCTACCCCAGGAAGGCTGGCAGCTGCTTAGTGCTGACTACTCCCAGATCGAATTGCGCATCCTCACCCATCTCTCTGGTGAGGAGGTATTGCAAGAGGCCTACCGCAGCGGAGATGACGTGCATGCACTAACGGCAAGGTTGTTGCTCAACAAAGATGAGGTCAGCCCTGATGAACGCCGACTTGGCAAAACGATCAACTTCGGTGTGATCTACGGCATGGGAGCCCAACGCTTCGCCCGTGAAACTGGCGTGAGTCAATCGGAGGCTAAAGATTTCCTCAGCCTTTACAAACAGCGCTATCCAAAGGTATTCGCCTTCCTGGAACTTCAAGAACGGCTGGCACTAAGTAAAGGCTACGTTGAAACCCTGCTGGGACGACGTCGCCCCTTCAATTTCGATCGCAACGGACTGGGGCGATTGCTGGGCAAGGATCCAATGGAAATTGATCTAGAAGTAGCCCGTCGCGGTGGCATGGAAGCCCAGCAACTTAGGGCCGCTGCCAATGCACCGATTCAAGGCTCCAGCGCCGACATCATCAAAGTGGCCATGGTTCAGCTGCAACGGCAAATAAATGAAACCGCTCTACCTGCTCGCCTGCTGCTACAAGTGCATGACGAACTCGTACTTGAAGTCAATCCAACTGCTCTTGAAGCGGTTCAAAAGCTGGTAATAAGCACCATGGAGCAAGCGGTGAAACTCAGCGTGCCGCTAGTAGTGGAAACAGGCGTTGGCGACAACTGGAGGGAAGCAAAGTGAACATTCAAAGAACCTTTGGCCGTAGCCTCAAGACAAACTCCTGAACTTCCCGTGTCCCTGCGGCTCACCAACACCCTCACCCGCCGCACGGAAACCTTCACTCCAGCAAAGGAAGGTCAAGTAAGCATCTATTGCTGCGGCGTCACGGTCTACGACCTCTGCCATCTTGGCCATGCCCGCAGCTACATCGTTTGGGATGTTCTGCGCCGCTATCTGATCTGGCGCGGCTACACAGTGACCTTCGTGCAGAATTTCACTGATATAGACGACAAAATCCTCAACCGAGCAGCTGAAGAGAACTGTTCTATGGAGGACATCAGCGAACGAAACATCGAGGCCTTCCACCAAGACATGGATGCCCTTGGCATACTGCGACCCGATCGCATGCCTCGTGCCACTAAATGCCTAGATGGAATACGCACCCTGATAGGAGAATTAGAAGCCAGCGGTGCCGCCTACTCCATAGATGGCGATGTCTACTTCGCCGTTATGAAACATAAGGGCTACGGCAAGCTCAGTGGTCGTGATCTAAAAGAGCAACAACAAAACGCAGACGGTCGTGTGGCCGATGCCGAAGAGGCGCGCAAACAGCATCCCTTTGATTTCGCTCTATGGAAAGGTGCCAAAGCTGGAGAACCAAGCTTTCCCTCCCCCTGGGGCACAGGACGTCCTGGATGGCACATCGAATGTTCTGCAATGGTGCGCGAAGAATTAGGGGAAACCATCGACATTCACCTAGGTGGAGCTGATCTGATCTTTCCTCATCACGAAAACGAAATCGCTCAATCTGAAGCAGCTACTGGTAGGGAACTAGCCCGCTACTGGCTACACAACGGCATGGTGAATGTAGGGGGGCAAAAAATGAGTAAATCACTAGGGAACTTCACCACAATCAGAGCTCTACTAGAAGACGGCATCTCCCCAATGACTCTGCGTTTATTCGTACTGCAAGCCCATTACCGCAAACCGCTCGACTTCACCGCTGATGCCCTAGATGCGGCAGCCACTGGTTGGAAAGGTCTCAATGGAGCGCTTAGTCTTGGAACTACTCATGCCGAAGCACTTTGCTGGCCTGCATTCAAACCCCTACTAAAAGGAGTCATTCAATCCTCACAACCCTCGGATCAAGAGCAATGGAGTGAAGTACGCCACCGCTTCATCGACGCTATGGACGATGACCTAAACACTTCTAGCGCCTTGGCAGTGCTGTTTGATCTTGCCCGACCCCTGCGTGCTCTAGCGAACCGCCTAGAACGTGAAGACAAAGCGGCACTTGAAGAAAGTGAAGAGCTGAACTTGTCCTCACGCTGGCAACTGCTGGTGGAGCTAGCCGGTGTGCTGGGACTACAGGCCGAAGAAAGCAAGCAACCAGCCACAGGCAACAGCACTGATGAAAACAGCATTCAGGCCGCCATTGCCGCTCGCAAGGAGGCCAAGGCGACCCGTGATTTTGCTAAAGCCGATCGTATCCGCGACGACCTGCGGGCCCAAGGAATCGAGCTAATCGACAAACCGGGGGGCCTTACCGACTGGATTCGCAACTAAGGACTTGGAGCAGCTGGTTTCGACAACCACTCGCCAGGCCTTAAAGAAATCAAGTAACAAACCACTTCTGCACTAAATCAACCACACTCACGATCAGACCAAAAGCAATTACTGGTGGAGACACCCAGCGCAACATGAAGCGCA
>Ga0208128_1000992_pt1 | contig 10971 bp, 7 predicted proteins | sample ETNtaG_35_FD_185758 | JGI IMG/M metagenome (GOLD analysis project Ga0208128, IMG submission 185758) | Marine microbial and viral communities from oxygen minimum zone, Eastern Pacific Ocean - ETNP201306PF51B (SPAdes) (version 2) | ecosystem: Environmental > Aquatic > Marine > Oceanic ... | reverse complement strand
GTTATTAAATCTATTTGTCTTTTGGCGACCGTAGCTAATATGATGATATCCGTACCAATTCAAAATCTAGAGCAGCTTTTAAGTTCTTACCAAAGACTACCCATAGAAAATCCCTGGCATGAAGGGCAGATCACTTTTAGAGGAAAGCGCCTATCTACCCTCAGGTGGACCAATCAAGCTCGTGTTAGCTGGGATCTTTTTCCTGATCTGGAAAAGAGCAGATTGGAAACTGGACAACAAAACCCTTATTATCAATCTGGACTCAGGGAGTTTATACTTCAGTTCAGAGACGGAAAAATGATTGGCTCTCTATTTGGTTCCGATTTGTTTGTAGTTGCTGAGTACCCGGAAATGGCCCAGTTAAGCGGCGGCTTAAAGGGTTACATCTCAATGGGGCTGCCGCCGGCGCCAGAAGGTTTTGGTTATGGCATCGGTTTCTATGCCGGTGTCTGGTCGTTGATTGACCAACCCTCGGCTGGATTTCAAATTGGTCTACCTTCGACTTGGATTACCCCAGACAACCGTGATTTTAAACAACCGCTCTGGCCACCAGGAACAGTTTGGTGGTGTCTCTTCTCCTCCAGAGCTGAAGCTGCACCACCTTTGGAATCAGGAACAACTTGGCGTCAGGTTACCTATGGCACGCTGGGAATGACTCTTAGCGCAGTACCATATCTTTATATGCTCGAGAAAAGTCAACCAATACAGGATCGATTTAAGTCTGAAAACCCAACTTTCTTGGGGCGTTGTGTGTTAAAAGGACTGGCAATAACCACAGTTGTAGGTCCTGTTGCAATTATGGAACTATGTGCGAGAGGGATCGAGTTAGGTTATAGGCAACAGTATGGTAACCAGTATCGGGGCAATATGTGGAAAACCCGTACCGCTGTTGCCCTAGGCATACCAATTGCATGTGTAGGTGTGGACTGGAGTCTTATGTCGGTTGGTATGATGCCTGGGGTTGACCCTGGTCTACCAGTACTAGCATGTGCAAGCGCATGTCTGTCAATACCATTAGCCTTCTTGGCACTTCCTTCTTTTTTAGGCGCTAGATCATACAACAAAAGCCTGAAGAAAAAGCCTATTGAAGCTGAGATTAACATATTGGGAGTAGCGTTTTGAGTAAAAGATAGACGTACAGATCCCTCAAAAAGAGAACTGATTGAGGAACTAACAACGAAGAGTTTTATCTGAAGGAACTTACTTCTATCAGATTGAGACAGGAAATTGTATAGAAACACCCAAGATGGTGATTCTAAAATAATTGACCTTAAGAGCTTAATCCTTTGAACATCTAAATTCCAGAAACCACATGTTGAACATGTCCAAGAGTTAATTCTATCAGGTAGGTCACCTAGCATATTTATAGGGCTTTCTACCTGATACAAATCTGACTGTGGTTTCCAGTCTTGGGTGTTCAAACTCTCTTCAAATGTTATGGATCAACTGCCAGAACTTGTGTTAGTTTTGCTTGAGCAGGAATCAACACTAAATTGGCAGATCATAGAAAGAACTCTGTTTTAGTTTAGAACGTTTTCGACTCTCCCTTATATAGATATATTATATAAAATTCAGATTTTGTATTTGTCTCATCAAAATAGAATAGGCCAAGTCCCCAATAGAGCATCGTGATATCAGACGATTTTTGGGACTTAAACTGAACTTCAACCGCCCATTAATAGTTGGTATGGTACATGCTCGTTGGAGAGTAATTGCTTCCTAGGTGTGGAGAGCTAATTCTAATGGGTAGTTTGCTTATGGCCTCAATATTTGCATCGTCTCAATCTAGGAAAAGAAGACAACTAAATAGGAAGAAAAGGGGTGAGATTAATAGCTCAATCGCCAAATTCAGAGAATTAAAGGACAAAGGTATAATTACTGCCCTTGAGTTTGACATAATTAAAGAGAAATATCTGAATAGACATCAGAAGTTGTTTGATCGCTCTTTGATTGGCATTTAGAAAAGGAAAGTCGGCAGTAAATGTACAGCAACGTGCACAATTCTGCACAATAGAGATTTCAGGCGATCCTTTTGAGCTTATATCAGATCTTCAACTAGATACTGAATGATCCTGGAGAATAACTGCTAGATAGTGCGTAATCTCTGCTTGAATGGGATATGTTTAACATTACCTACCAACTTCCAAACTAAATCTATAAAGCCAATTGTATCAACCTTTTTTGAGATTCAATTTCTCTGGAGATTAAAATACAGGGACCACAGGCAAGAATGCTAGTTGCCAGGTGAAATCCTCTATAAATATTTATAGAAGAAATTACCTGGTTAAATTTGTCCTGTTGTCCATTTCTTATCTATTCAAAGAGTCAATTAGGCTAGGAGTAATTTCAGCCTTTAAATCTTGACTACATATTCATTCAATAAAGCATCCAGAGGTTTTCTTCCTCCATAATAATCAAACCATGAATGTCATTAAAAAGGTAAAATTTATTATTTTAATAATAAGCGCTTGTACTCTATTATCATTCGGAAAAGATAGTTCATTACCATCAGATACAAACTCGCCTTCTATTTCAGATTCAACCACTCCTGTTGTGATTAACGAATATATTCACAGCAGTTTACCAGTCGATTGGATCAATGAATACAATACAATTAATCAGTAACCTGAAAAACCTACTATAACTCCATAGATGTTTATGCCTGAAGTGACTGACCCTTACCCAAGAATTGACGGTGGTGCCTACATTTCTGTTAAGATGTGATTGAGATCAGTAACAATGAGGTTCTCTAGAACCATATACATCGTTACTCTGTCATTGCCCATGAATATTTTCATACCTACCAAACGACCTTAAACAGGCATATGAATAAATATGATGACCATCCAACAAGCTTTAAAACCAAATGGTTAATTGAAGGTGCCGCGGCCTCTTTCGAATTACTCTATACTCAACAATTATTTTAATATAAATTATTTTCTATCAAGTCAAACCGAAGTTGATTCAGATGCCACGCAAAATCCAAGTATGTTTGAAAACTATGATAGCCATGACAAAGACACTAACTATAGTTCATCTATATTCCTTGTTTTAGTATTAGTAAAAGAATTACAATTAAAAGGGCATTCTGAATCAAAAGCTTTTAGGCTCATGTGCAAAGATTTTATGCAAGCAAACCCCAATAAAAAACCTGGCCAGATGTATTCCAGACCACATTTAATATGTCAGTCAGTGATTTTTATTCTAAGGTTAGTAGCGATAAGCCTTCTATCAACACCGTTTTACCTGGCACTTCTCTGACTTTAGAATCAATTTTTAACTAATTAACCTAAATCGACTATAGATCATAGAGAAAAACCGCAGATGGTGATTCTGAAATAGTCGACTAATCAAAATCCTTGTCCTTGCTGAAGGTTTCAAACTCGTATCTGGAACATATCGAGTACGGGATGTTTCAAGAACAGAACTTACTTATTAGTCCAAATGTATTTATCCAATACGAACACTAATCCAAAAAAACTTCAAAACTCCCTCTGCGAAGACTATGGATCAATCAAACAAGGTAAGACGTCTTGTTGAAAATATGGCTCCTGATTTACCCAAAACATGTATGTAACCTTCAGGAAATCCTTCGCAAATGCATGAAGTAAGGGAACTATATTCTTGCGGTCATCAATAACTTGATCTGAACCCGTTTGCCCAATGTAGTTGCCATCTTGAACCGCAATTCCTAAAGGGACGCTGTAGGTATGTTCATGCATCATGGCTAATGCATGGTTTAACTGCCCTTTCCTGCGAACCATTAAGTCTGGCGCCCCCAGACCAACCCCAATTTTTTCACCATATTGATAAATAGATCTTAAATAGCCCTCGTCTTCCCATGGTAACCATTCACCTGGCATAAAATTAGCGTATTGCATAGTCGTAGATTGAGGGAATGCTTCTTTTAAAGCCAGCATATTGGTCTTTAAAGACTCAACGTAAATAGACGGTGTAAATGAATTATCGAATTCATGAGAAACACCAATTGCTGACTCTTGTAAGTTAATTCCTTCAATTTTCCCATCAAATACTTGACCAAGAGCCGTCAGCAAACGAGCAAAACGTGCTTGGACATTTTTATTCCATCGTTTGGCTGTCCACCCAGCTGGCTCACCACTGTCTGCTCGTTGATAAATTGCTCCTCCGTCATATACATCGGTCTCCAAATAATCTGGAATAGCTTTGTAGTTTGGAGTAAATGTCGCGTCTTGTAATTGAATAAACAGCTGTTTCCCTTTTGATTTTAGGTAATTGTAGTCCTCATGAATGATCGAAAAGTCGTATTGCCCTGTAGATGGCTCAAGCTGTGCCCATGAGTACATAATTTGAGCGCCTTCAAATCTTGAGTTATTCAAGAATGGGTGATTATGTAGAACTTCCCTGTCTCGAGCAAAGTAGACGAAGTGCTTCATTTCATCTGGTGGAATAGGACATTTGGCATCCACAAACATTTTGTATGAATCGACATATCTTTCACTGGGATTTTCCCACTCGGCACTGGCATTGACAGCCAAGACACTTAAAGTAAATAGTATTATGAATTTCATTATTTCCCTTCAATCCAGAAAAATTGGATGTGGTAGACCTCATCAAGTCCAGCACAACAATCTTTGTTGCTCTAACTAGTAGCGTTCAAAATTTTGCAAATCCTAATTGATCAACTGCCAGAACTTTTGTTAGTTATGCTGAAGCAGAAATTAACATTAAGTTGGTAGATGATCTACTAAATCTCATTTTCGCTAATCCTTCTGATTCAAATATATCAATACTTCCCTCCCTGTGGTATTAAATTAATACTGTGGTTTAGGTTTTCACAGGATCATTGTGTATTACTGCCATGTCCATGTTAGATTCAGCATATGCAGGAACCAACATGTAATTTGGCAGAGAAATGGAAAGAGTATTCATTTTTAAATTCAACTGCTCTAATCCCGCCAGTACCTTACCTATCCCAAAAGCAAACAGGTAAATTTTGTAAAGGCAATTTATCTTTTATCTTGGGTTAAGGGAGGATAAAGACTATAGACGAGATATTTTGAGCTTATATCAGATCTTCAACTAGATACTGAATGATCCTGGAGAATAACTGCTAGATAGTGCGTAATCTTTGCTTGAATGGAATATGTTTACAGGCATTAATCCCGTACGGGGTAATCAGGCGGGGATCAGCAAACCTGTTGGCACCCTTTTTCTTCTCTTCATTTACTTTTGTCTTTATAAATTCAATTTATATGATTTTTGCTTCCTACTAAAAATGGACTAGGGATGATTATTTTTGCGTACTACAGACGTGGAATAGCAGAACCTCAATGATTGAAATTGAAAGGGTTTTAAATCGTTCCGAAAATGCATGGGAAAGTCGAGTATATCGTTTGAGACATGATCAATTGATTGGATCTATTAATGGATTCTGTGATGAATTCTTTGATGGATTATCTGCAAAACTAGATATAGATCCTAGGGGGCTAAAAAATAAGGTTGATGTAGTTTTAGATGATGAAAAGTATAAGGAGTTGAAGGAGAGAGTTGATTCAAGATTGGATGATACTGTTATAAAAGTAGATGCATTTTGTAGTGATAGTACAGGTGTTGTTAATACGAATTTTTGGATCGTAAAATTTGTTTTCTAAATGTTAAGCTAGCTGGTTCAGATAGGAGAGATATTGGTGAGAGAGTTTGTTGTGTTGCTATGTGTTGCTATGAGTCTTCAAGTGCTGATGGGCAGTTCCTTGGCCGAAGATGATCTGCCTACTGTTATTTTAACTGATTTTGAAAATGACCGCCATCGACAGGAACATGATGTAGAGGAAGTGATTCGTATAGCTTATAGATTGGCTGAAGTGGGTGCTGGCTATGAAGCCGCACGGGTTTTAGCGGCAATTGCTTTGTGGGAACGTGATAGAGATTCAAGGAGTGAAGCGACTCACCTTCTCAATGAATGGGGACTTACAATCAATACTATACGTCAGGGTAATGTCAAAGGCATTATTGCAAAGGTTGAAAGCGCAATGCGGTATCGTCGAGGTTCCAATACTAAATTGAGACATGTGCGTAATCTTATTGCGCTAGGACTTTATGTTGAGGCAGCACGTTTATTGCACCAAGATATAATGAAAATGAGCGAGAGCATGATCGAGCGGGCTTGGGGGGAATTTCTTCATCGATACCGCTTGTCAGTTGAATTGTTGCGTGATGATGCGGAAGATGCCAGCGATAAACTGGTAAACGCATTACAAACTGTACACCAGCAAAATCGACGGCGAATTCAGGTGCGATTTTTACGGGCAATTGATCCAGAAGTCAGTGAAATGGCAGAAAGGCTTACTTGGCATCTCACCCCCCGAAAGTCGGATGAGAACAATAGGGATGAAGAATGGGACGAAGATAAGCACATCCCTTCAGTTGAAGAACTCGTGCCACGAGTTATCCATCATGGTATTAACTTGGCTAAGAGAAGCAAACCTTCATCTCGTCTGTTAGCAATGCTTGTAATGGAGGCTTCACCTGAATCGAAATCCGCAGATAAAGCCTCTTATTTGATTGAGAAGTTGGCTAAACCTCCTACTGACACATTACTTCCAACATCCTTTTTTGAGGATGACTCTGGGACAGAATTGTTTGGAGCAGAAAGGGTTCATGAGTATCATCTTGAACTCTCTGACGAGGCCATCAAGAAGCTACATGAAAAACCAAAACATTATGTGCCAGCTACGTTTCGCGAAGGTAACGACGTTTACAAAAACGTTGGGGTACGACTGAAAGGTGGATATGGTAGTTTTCGAATGCTGGATGGGAATTCTAAAGCCGCATTTACAGTGAAGTTCAATCAATTTGTTAAGGATCAGCGGTTCCACGGATTACGTCGGATTATTTTGAACAATGTTGTGCAGGATCCAAGTTACATGTGCGAATATATTGGTTATAGTTTGTTCCGTGATGCCGGTGTCCCGGCTCCGCGGATTGGATATGCAACTCTGATCGTCAATAAAAAACCATACGGGTTGTATGTGCAAGTTGAGGCTGTAACCAAAGATTTCCTTCAGCGGTGGTATTCAAAGACGAATGGCAACCTTTACGAAGGTCCCGGAGACATCGAACAATGGGACGAACTGGATTTGGACAGTAATCAGGGCCGAGAAGACCGTAGCGACCTACGACGATTGGCTGAAGCCACCGAAGAGGCTGACGATGATGATCCGTGGGATTCGCTAGCCGAGTTCGTTGATATTGACAACTTTACCCGATTCATTACACTTGAGCAATTACTCAATCACTGGGATGGTTATACGCAAACCAACAACTACCGAATGTACAACAATCCCGATACGATGAAGTTTGAATTCTTTCCCCACGGTGCTGATCAACTTTTTGAAGATTTAAGAGGTAACATCTTCCGGGAACAGGGTGGTATACTGAGCCGTGCACTAGTGCACACCAGTAAAGGCAAGGAGCGTTATGACCAAATGATGTACGAATTGTTGGAACAAGTCTGGGATGAAGACACGATTAAAAGTCGTATTGCTAAAGTATATCAGTTGATTCGGCCACATGTGATGAAATCAACCAAAGGTCGTCGCGTCGAAGAATTTGAAGATGCTATTAACCGCTTACTAAGATTCGTAGATGCCCGTCGCTATGTTGTTCTCCGTCAGTTAAAAGTTGCCGAGAAAGGGAATTCATGGCGCGAACGGCGGCATTTTGGCTTCCATTCCTTTCTGTACTCTAGTCGTCATGATTGGTAATCTGGTTTTGGTATGGGAATTGCCCGTCTTCCATGAGATTAAATTTTTTCTAACGGTGGTGAATTTACAACGCGACGAATATGGAGATTTGTTACTTTTTCAGTAGGCTTGGCTCACTGAACTGCATTGGCAATTACCCGTCTCATGTTGTTATCGTAATCGGTTGGATCCGTTTCATGTCCTGGACGAAAGTAGAAGATCTTGCCTTGGCCACGATGATAGCAACAACCGCTCCGAAATACCTCCCCACCTGGAAACTAACTGACTCTTTCGCTTTACAAGTCAATATAGGAAGGATAATTATTTATGCCGCATGACATACCTCGTTTTTTTCTTACGTGCTTTTGTATCGCATGGGTTCCATGGTTTGGGCAGACAGCGGAACCCACCACAACCAGCGAGCTCGAAGACGCGGTTTTTTGGGACTCGGTCTTCTCCCATAACCACGTGCTCGACATTCAGATTACGCTTACCCACGAGGCATGGGATGCGATGCAACCATGGCGTAAGGAAGATCAAATAGGCGAAAAAGGTCCGAAGGTTGACTTTGGTAACCAGTTTAACTACGTCAAAGCCAATGTTGTCATCGATAACAAACCGTTTAAGGATACCGGCCTACGCTTCAAGGGCAATTCGTCTTACCGTTTTTCTTCCCGCGGTATGAAGCGCCCATTCAAGATCGACACCAACCGTTTTATCAAAGGCCAGAAACTACACGGTCGAACCAAGCTGACTCTCTCCAACGCCTTTCTGGATTCAGCCTTCATGAAGGAGAAACTGGGCCACGAATTATACCACGCGGCCGGATTAGCGACACCAGGTGTAGGCTGGGCCAACGTCACTCTGACGGTCGAGGGAGTGGTGGACAAAAAACTGCTGGGCATCTACGTCATCATTGAGCAGGTGGACAATCGCTACCTCGAAAGCAAACTAGGCAGTGCATCAAAGGGGAGCCTGTTGATGAAACCGGATTCGTTCGATGATTGGGAGTATCTAGGCAATGATCTGCAAACTTATGCCCACTACAATATTAAAGCCGGAGAAAAGAACGTAGACCAGATCCAACAGTTCGCTGAGTTGCTTAAGCTAATCAAGGAAGCACCGAAGGCCGAATTCGAGCGCGAGATCAGCAAAAGAATGGATCTAAAGCAGTTCGCTGCCTATCTGGCCACGACTTCTATCCTTGTTAATATCGATAGTTATATCGGCATGCCGCACAACTACTACATTTTGATGGACAAAGCTGATGATAAACTGCGCCTGTTGCCTTGGGATCTCAATGAGACCTTCGGCACCTTTACCGCGGGACAAGATTTGGAAACACTGGTCCGGTGGGATATTGATCGCCCATGGATTTCTCAACGCCGGCTAGTTGAACGACTATTTGAAAGCGAGGGGTTCCCAAAAATCTATAGAGCTACGATTGAGAAACTGATGAAGAACGATTTTACGAAAGATAAATTGTTTTCTAGAATCGCAACTTTCGAGCAGATCATTACACCATATATCGAAGATGAGGGCTTGGAGCGACTCCGCATGGGCATTAATGGCGACAGATGGGGAATTAACAAAGTCGTGGAGAGACGCATATGGGCTATTAAGCCGTTTATAACCCGTCGCATTGAGTCAGTTCAGGCACAATTGACTGGTGAAAGCAACGGTGAGACAATAGAAAATAACGCATGGTTTTTTGGAAAGCATGATAAAAAGAATAGTAGAGGCCGAAATAGAAAAGGTGATGACGCTGGTAGCAGTAAAGGCAGTGTTCAAGCAGAAGCAAAAGGTTGGATTGACTGGTCAGAAAATGCTTCCGATGAAGAACGCCGAGCGACGTTGGATAGTGAAAAATTTAGAAATCTATCGCCAGAAGTGCAGAAAGCCATAAAAGAGGGAATAGATGACTGATATGGTGGACAAGGGTTAAGCTATATTTAAGTTAAGACTTTTGTACAAGTAGGCCGAATTTGTTGGGTTGGTCGGTATGTGGATGGGTGGATGTGAAAAACTAACCCAAGAACAGAAGACGATCAAAAGACCAATCAAAAATGGATTGTCGGGAATAGGTGAATAAGATCCTGACTAATTATAGCAACTTTGTAATTTTAAACGCCGGACTTAAGTAACCGAACGCTTACTGAAATCCACGCAAAAGATAACTCGTGTACGGGAGGCGGGTATCATCACCTGTTGGTACCCTTTTTCCCTTCTCTTTTCACTAGGGCTAGTTAACACTATCTAAGCGAATCGACAATCAGCACCAAGAACCCGAAAGCAGAAAACATCAGATCCCGCTGGTCCAAGCCAGAGAAGATCAAGTCTAAAGCCGGCGGTCGAGTCGTATCTCCTTCATCTGCTCGATCCATAATCATTGGGTTGCCAGCAAAAGGGCAATTGATGCCTTTCAACCAGTCTTCTCCTTCAGGCGTATCATAACCGTTGCCAGAGGAGAGTCGAAAAGCTGTTGCCCGACCAGCATCTTGGGCCAACAGATGGATTTTTGTGGTCCACCCTCCTCCTGGCTTTCCAATCGACGGCTGTCCGTTTTTTTAATGCTCCTGTTCCATCAGCATGCACTTTCACGGATTTGCTTATCTAATGAATAGCCTTCTATCCTGACGGGAATGATTTTCTTTGCTGGCCAGGCGTCAAATCTGCCATTTAAGACCCCTGTTTTGGCCCATCGGTTCATCCGCCTGTAGATTGGACGCCAATTTCCAAACCTAGAGGGAAGGCCTTTCCATTGACAGCCCTGCTCGGCAACAGGCCAAATCCGATTCAGGAGCTTCCGATTGGATAGTTTGATCTTTCCTCCTTGGCCGGGTAAAGGCGGCTTTATTTCTTCATCTTGTTCATGTGTTAGTTCCATCATAGCCCATTATACAGGATTTCTCTTCTTAGTATTAACAGATCCTAATTTTATGAAGCGATCCATCGATCTTTTCTCATGATATCATAGATTGCTGGGTAGGCTATCCGAAATAGTATGTGCTATGTAGCTGGTTTTCATTCCTCTACCCACCATCGCCTGTGGTCTCCCTTCTCCAATCATAATAATCACGAAAATCAAACGAATTACTATTCAAACCCTTTACACCAGCAGAGAAAACCTAATCCTTCATCAATGCTAAATTCAAATCTCTTTTTAGCCAATGCCGACGCTTACCGTAGCCCAGAGAAGGGCAGAAAAGAGCCTTGTAATTTACATTTGAAAGAGGGTAAATTTTTA